>OLJW01000864.1_pt1 | contig 37895 bp, 35 predicted proteins | sample 1603411 | NCBI WGS metagenome assembly OLJW01 (sample SAMN04168659, study PRJEB22393) | human gut metagenome | biome: human gut microbiome; feature: stool | host: Homo sapiens | collected 2014-05-12 | reverse complement strand
ACTTGCATGTGTTAGGCACGCCGCCAGCGTTCGTCCTGAGCCAGGATCAAACTCTCTAAAATTTGGTATCTAATCAGCTCTCGCTGTTTAAATCTTTCTTTCAGAGTGTTCTCTGCTCATACGTTTGCTAACGTCTTTATCTTTTCTTAATTCTTCTTAGAATTACGGGTTCCTAAAATTCGTCATACATCTCTGTATTTCACGCTTCTAGTTTGTCTTGTGTTGTTTAATTTTCAAGGTCCTATCTCCTGCCTCTCTCAAGGCAGCTTTACTACTTTAACACACTATCCCCAGTTTGTCAAGTAGTTCCTTCGAAAAGTTGCTTCCCCCTCGGAAAGCTTTTCTAGTTTAACATATCCTTTTCGGTTTGTCAACTACTTTTTTCTTCTCTTTTTCTTTTTCTTTGCCGTCTCAAGGGCTTCCCCTCTCGACGGCTTGTCTATCTTATCACATCATTTTATCCTTGTCAATATCTTTTTCGATTTTATTTATATATATCAATAATATATTCATATTTAGAAATAATTTTTATCTAAATAAACATTAATAAAAAGGGGAAGTTGTATTCTGTTAAACAGAATACAACTTCCCCTTTATTCTTTGCCTAATTCTTTTCTGATATCCTTATGATTTTCGGATAATGTAAAAACAATTCCTGATAAAATTGGTATACATATCATAATCGGATAAGAGTAACGTAGTAATGATACCGGTGATAAAATTATAGTAATCCACAGAGCAAATAAGATAACGATTGGTAGCAGATACCTATATTTTTTATAATAGATGCAGATAGCACCAAAAATAATGAGACACCAAAAACTGAATCCCGGACTAAACAACATAGATATCACCGGTATTTTTTGATGTGAGGCGTTGGAGGTAAAGCTTTCGTATGCTTTATCTAGCGCAGGGAATAAACTTTGTCTTTCAATCCATAAAAAGCCATTCTCTTCTGTATCAAAATAATCACTCCACTTATAATTGTCCCATGCAATATAAGGATGATATGCCAGCGGGTCAGGATAATTCATATCAGGATACCAACTGCCGATGTTATTTGATAAAAATGCGTCAATATACGCTTGTGGCGCTTTAAAGCCTATAGAAAAATATATGCTCATATATTTGCCTAAATCTGACTTAAATTGTTCAGTGTCAAAATAATTCTTAACTGTGTCAGATGTTCTCGGGACATATGCTTGTCCAACATCTTCTAAGTCAAACAATTCATAAATAGCAATTAACTCTTCTTCCGTTAACTCATCACCATTATCTCTAACAGCACGAGCTACTTGTTGTAATGGTATCGATAACGCTTCTCTTGCATCGCCTTTTTGTACATTGGCCACACTATATAATGGTCCCGTATATAAAAAGTTTGCTGCAATACAAATCACACATAGAATAACTGCTTTTATCCAATATTTTTTACTAAACCAAATGAAGAATGGTACCAATAACAGCAGCATATAGAAACCATTATTTCTTAAAAACATCATGAGGCATATGGCAATTACAAACCGTACCATCAAAAAGATAGAATGATAAAATTTCTCTTTCTGTCTCACCATGTCAATGACAAATAATACTACCAACAATACAATTGCAGCAAACAATACGTCCTTTGTTGCGCTAACAGAAAATATAGCATGTATTGGAACCAGTGCAAAATATATAATAGAAAGTAATGTAATAACAACTGGTGCTTTTAATTTTGTTAAATAATAGCATGCATATGCAAAAACAGCGGATAACATTAGCATTTGTGTAATTGAATATATTGCCAGACCTGCTGAATACGATCCAAATATAATGTTACCTAACATAATTGTTCCGTATAGATACAGTGTATGTAAAATCGGATGATGTGCATTGAGCTGTCCGTCTATAGAAACACCTGCAATTGAGCTTAAATCTACTTCTGTATGATCAAAAATCTGTCCAATTTGCCACGGTGCATCATAGTTATATACACCAGGATATGATGCTAAAAAAGTGGGGAGCCAGCATACTATTATAATCGCCCAAATAATAAGAAAAAACTTTATATTCGGTCTAAAAAATGTTTCACTTGTTTTTTCTATCCGCAAGCGTAATAAAAACTCCTGCGCTTTAGGCAAATAATGAAATACAATGATAAAAAGAGAGGTGAAAATAAAAAGTAATGAGCTAATTGCTGCTAATAATTTCAGTAAATTTAAAAACGGCCAAAAGGCTACATGATCATTTAAATACAGAAATTTTCCAAATACTAATGTAATAGATAAAACTGCCGATGCTAATATACCAACTACTAACTTTCTCTTATTGCATATTTTTATTGCATGGTAAATGATAAACGTAAAAATACCAAATAAAAGCAGTGACCATATGCTATTACTAAAAATTGTAATATCATCTGTTTTAACTGAATAAGCTAGGCCAAAGGTACTGCAAAACGAAAAAAACATAGCTATTAACAAACAATAACGATTGATAAACTCATAAAATCCTATTTTTTGTTTCATTCACATTATCCTCATTTTGTCTTATTTGTAATCTTTTCCAATTCTTAAATGAGTTTAGATCTAATTCAAATCGTTGTCTGTCTTTTTGAATAATAACATCTAATATCAAACCTCCAAAGAAAGAGTGTATTGCTATTAAATATAAACATCCACATACGATAAGTGTTGGGGTTTTGGCAACCAGACCTGTCAAAAAAAACTCAATTATAATTGGAATAAAAAAGCCTGTACTTATAATTGCAATTATTATAGCAAGCGCCCCAAAGAAAGGAAGGGGTTTGTAATTTTTATATAATCTAAAAATTGTTCTTAATACTTTAAAGCCGTCTGAGTATGTGTTTAACTTAGATACACTTCCCTCAGGTCGATCTCTATAAGTTACAATGACATTATCTACCTGCAAATTTTTGTCCAGTGCATGTATTGTCATCTCTGTTTCAATCTCAAAACCTTTTGATAATACGGGAAAAGTTTTCACAAATACGTAACTAAAGGCACGATAACCCGTCATAATATCTCTAATGTTATTTTTAAATAGAAAATTAATTAATCCCTTTACCATTTTATTTCCAACATTATGAAACGGCCGGTTGTTCTCTGTAAAATATGTGGAAGACAGTCTGTCTCCTACCACCATATCAGAATTTTTTTCTAATACCAAATTGACCATTTCTCTTGCATGTTCCGCAGGATAGGTATCATCACCATCAATCATCAAATAGCACTGGGCATCAATGTCACGGAACATAGAACGGATAACTTGTCCTTTTCCTTGTTTTCTTTCATAGCGTACAATCGCTCCGGCCTCCCGCGCTATGTTATCCGTACCGTCTGTAGAATTATTATCATAGACGTATATTTTTGCTTCCGGCAAGGCTAGTCGATAATCCTCGATTACCTTCTTAATTGTTTTACTTTCATTATAGCAAGGGATTAACACCGCAATTTTATCCATAATAACCTCTCCATAGTGAATATTCTTAATAAAATTCTGATGAAGAAACATCTATTAAGCAACTGCAATCTCTTAGCAGTGTTTTAATTTAATAAATTTACCCCGATAGAATATAGAAATCAGCTTATTGCTTAAAAATTAATTTTAACTATCACAAAGGTTTTTTGTGCTGTCCACACAAACCGGGACAGTTCAATGCTAAAATAGACTTTTATAGCTACCATTTAAAAGATTTAAATAGCGAAAATCTACTTTATTTTTGCTATTTTCCATTTTTATAAAAGTTTACTTTTTGGAACTTTCCTTTTAGCAAAATAATGCATAATGCAAATAAAATGAATACTACAAACATTAATTAGATATTTAATTTGGGAATATGTAAAAATCTCCAGTAAAGGCCTTAAGAGAATTTGATATCCGTGCCAATAGCGTGAATAAGCACTATTATCCATAGCTTACTGTACCACATTATAGTTATCTTGATTTTATACAGAGAATAGTTTAACATGGGTTTACATTTATATCAACTTATTTTTGTGAAAGATACTCCCATCTTTTTACGATCATTTAGAGAAAAAAGTATTTTTATTTTTTATCGCACCCTGGTTAATCTCACACCTAAAGAGTCAAAATCTGCTAAAATACCGCTTTGTGTTTTCTTTAATGCCAATTCCACACCGCAAACAATAGAAGAATAATCAAAAATTGCATCTATCAATTTCTGTGCCGCTTTTTCTATTAATTGATAGGGTTCCTCTTTTAACGTTTTGGTAATACATTTAATCAGTCCCCCACATTCAACCGTATGTTCTATTTTATCTGTTTCGATGGCCTGCTCTAAACTGCAATGCAGAATTATGTCTATCTCAAATTCTTGCTCCATAATTTTTTCTTCTTTGGTATAGCCATGGCGCGCCATTACTCGTAATCCATTAATCAGTATTTGATCCATAAAATCTCCTTTAGAGCATATTTTTCTTTTTCTTATTTTTACCATATTTTGTTACATTAATACAACACTACAGTATTTCCTTTTACTTTGCATCGACTTTCATAGCTTTGTTTTTTATTTGTCCGAGTGTCATAAATATTTGTAAAGCAAAATTCTCCCTGATCACTTTGCGCTTCATATTTTTCTAAAATAAAACGATCATCTACACACGTAATAAAGCAACCGGTATCTTTTGGGAAAACTGCCTTTAAATAAGAATTTAAAAATCCCCTGATTTCTAAATCATCTTCTTTTTTTGTAATATGAAAACCTCTCATATTTACCGTATCGATCCAGAACTCTGCCTCTTTTTCTTCCTCTTTTAAGGTAAGAGGAGATACCACAAAACGCTTTCCTGTTTCTTTTTCTACGGCACACAGGCGCAAATCGTTCCAGGGAAAATGTTTGGCCTTAAAGTACATATTATCGACATCCATACCAATATAACGAATCATTCCGTTAGAATCTGCCGTAAACAGTACTTCCATTAAAATTTCTTTCTCACAGCGGGCTGCATAAATTAAGCTTTCCAAATCACACGTCCATACCTTATCGCAAACATCTTCACCCAACCAACATTTATTTTTAAAACAATGCTCTTTTTCACGTTCCGTACCATAAGGTTGTAATACCAATAGCTGAGTTTCTCCCTTTATTTTATAAGGGATGAAACAATTGCAGTCAGATTCACATATACGCTCATCTTTAATATAATGATATTCTTTCTCCTCCATGTCGTATAGATAGGCAATATGTTTTAATCCGGTTAAGCTGCGATATTCCGTAAATAATTTTCTATGTTCCATATTCTCTTCTGTCAACACCAGAATATGGTCCTGGCTTAACGCTTTACATTGTAAAAAGTTACCAATAAAATTGATTTGCTCAAAGTTTTTTTCCTTGCCCGTTTTTTTATCAATACGTAAAATCCAAGCCAAACTCTTACCGTTTTCCATCAACACAATAATATCGTTTTCAAACGCAAAATAATGTTGATTGTATGCTTCGTCGTTTAAAATATAGTTTGCTACAATGCGTTCTTGTTGTTCTGCGCGGTTATATTCCAGCAAAAATAAGCTGTTATGTCCTTCTTCTACCTTTTCTTCTGCATAGTAAATGACTTCATCGTTAATTTCAATGAGTTCTACATCGCAATCATGAAAAAAGTTTCTCATATCAATCACTGTCATAACTTACAATCCTCCGCGCAAGAATTTTTATTTTATTATAACACAAAATTTGTCGAGTTACATTACAATTTATATTTTACTGTTGTATAATATAAGTAAACGATAGAAAGGAAGTACCGTTATGACCATAACGAAAAAAGGTACTGTAATTGAGCTGGATATTCACGGTATGTATGAAGATGACGCCAAACGCGAAATTGAACGGTACTTATCTACAGTTGACCAAAAAGTACAAGAAGTCATCGTGATACACGGTTATCATAAAGGACAAGTACTAAAAAATATGGTAAGAACACGTTTAAAACATCCGCGTATTGCCAGTAAATTGGTTTCTTTAAATGAAGGACAAACTAGACTGATTTTAAAATTTGAATAAAAAGTGTTGACAAATTAAATTAACAAGCGTATGATGTACGAGGATAACATATCGGTAGGTGAGGCTACCGCAGAGGATACGGGTTGCTGCCGCGGATTAGTGGAGACACTATGAGCAGGTTAACAGGCTATGTCGAAAAACAAGGCATAACCTAACGCAATTGCATGCCCTGCGAAGCTGAAGCTTGAACGAAAGTAATTGTACGACATTTGCCGTGCATTTATATTTGTGTTGTAAAGTTAAGCCTTGCTGCCGTTATTGGCCGCAAGGCTTTTTTGTTGCCATCCAAATTCCAAATTGGATTTTATATAGATATTTCAAACATAAAAGGAGTGAGTAACATGGACGCAGGAAGTAGCAACGGCATAAAACCAAAAGGGCGACATAGAGCAGTAACGTATGCAAACACTGCGTTACATGGCTTGCTTATATCATAAATGAGTAAAGCAAACGATTTGTTCTTACGTTTGCTGTTTTGGTAATGCCTTACTTCCTCAAACTACGGCAATCCGCCGCAAAGGAGGTAACGGTTATGAAAAGAACATATCCATTTAAAAAATCTGCCATGTCTCAAAAAACAGACATGCAAAACAAATATTTATTAAATGCAGCACAACAAACATCAGAAAAATTGCTTCTTCATTTGGGTTCTTCTTACAGCGGACTAAATGAAGAATACGTCGAAACAATGCGGCAGGAATATGGAAGTAATGTGATTACCCAAGAAAAGAAGGATACCGTTTTAAAAAAAATATTACGTTCCTTTGTTGATCCGTTCACTTTAGTACTACTTGCATTGGCTCTTATCTCTTTATGCACAGATGTTATTTTTGTCAGTGCTGAAAACAGAGACTTTACCGCTGTTATTATTGTATTGGTCATGGTATTTTTAAGCGGAAGTGTACGGTTGATTCAAGAGTTCCGCTCAGGCAGTGCAGCTGAGAAATTAAAAGAATTGGTCAAGACTACTATTTTGGTGGAGCGGGAAGAAACAGGAAAACAAGAGATTCCTGTCAATGAGATTGTTCGAGGAGATATCATTCACTTGGCAGCCGGAGATATGATTCCTGCCGATGTGAGAATTTTGACTTCAAAAGATTTATTCGTCAGCCAGGCCGCTTTGACAGGTGAAAGCGAACCTGTTGAAAAATTAGCAGAAACAGACCGCACACATACTTACCATACACCTTTGGAATGCCCCAATTTAGCATTTATGGGCACCAATGTTGTAAGCGGTTCTGCTGTTTGTATTGCAGTGGCAACCGGAAATCAAACGTTGTTTGGTACTATGGCAAAATCCATTACTCGTACCAAAACAAAAACCGGGTTTGAAAAAGGGGTACAATCCGTTTCAAAACTACTGATTCGCTTTATGTTAGTTATGGTACCAATTGTATTGTTTATTAACGGCTTTACAAAAGGGGATTGGCTGGAAGCTGTACTATTTGCACTGTCCGTGGCAGTGGGATTAACTCCTGAAATGCTGCCAATGATTGTAACAACCAATTTGGCCAAAGGCGCTGTGCAAATGTCAAAAAAGAAAACCATTATTAAAAACCTCAATGCCGTACAAAACTTTGGCTCTATGAATGTGCTTTGTACTGATAAAACAGGTACATTAACGCAAGATAAAGTCGTATTGGAATATCATCTGGATATTCACGGAAATGAAGATGACAGAGTGTTTCGCCATGCATTTTTAAACAGCTATTTTCAAACAGGACTGCGCAATTTAATGGACGTAGCTATTTTGGAATATGCGCAAAAACATCAGGATGACGTATCGTTACTGACCACACGTTATCAAAAAGTGGATGAAGTACCATTTGATTTTTCCAGACGCCGTATGAGTGTTGTGGTTCGAGACACGGACGGAAAAACACAAATGGTAACAAAAGGCGCTGTTGAGGAAATGCTGCAGGTATGTACGTTTGCAGAATACAAAAATAACGTAGAACCACTTACAAATGAAGTGAAACAGGAAATACTGGAAACCGTAAAAAAATTAAACGAAAACGGAATGCGTGTGTTGGCAGTTGCACAAAAAAATAATCCGTCTGCAGAAGGTGTCTTTTCTGTACAAGACGAATCGGACATGGTATTAATCGGCTATCTTGCATTTTTAGACCCACCGAAAGAAACTACAAAGGCCGCCATCGAAGCATTACAATCCTACGGGGTTTCCACCAAAATCTTGACAGGTGACAACGATGCTGTTACCCGTTGTATTTGCCGTCAGGTAGGATTAAAGGTGGATAATTTACTTCTTGGTTCAGATATTGAGTTGATGACAGATGAACAATTATCTCAGGTTGTAGAAACCACAAATGTATTTGCAAAACTTTCTCCTGAGCAAAAAACACGAATTGTTCACGCTCTGCGCGAAAACGGTCATACCGTTGGATTTATGGGGGACGGCATTAATGATGCTTCCGCGATGAAAGAAGCAGATGTCGGCATTTCTGTAGATACCGCAGTCGATATCGCAAAAGAATCTGCCGATATTATTTTATTGGAAAAGGATCTTATGGTATTGGAACAGGGGGTCATTGAAGGAAGAAAGATTTTTGGAAACATTATAAAATATATTAAAATGACCGCCAGCTCCAATTTTGGAAATATGCTTTCTGTATTGGCCGCCAGCATATTTCTTCCATTTCTCCCGATGCTTCCAATTCAAATCTTAGTTTTAAATTTGATTTACGATATTTCCTGCATCTCTATTCCATGGGATAACATGGATACAGAATTTTTGAGACATCCCCGCAAATGGGATGCCTCTTCTATCGGAAAATTTATGGTATGGATGGGACCAGTCAGTTCCATCTTTGATATTATCACATATGTTATTTTATATTTTGTCATTTGTCCCGCAGTTTGCGGTGGTTCTTTTGGTGCACCTGGGGTAAACTCAGTTTTATTTATGGCACTGTTCCACGCAGGTTGGTTTGTGGAATCTCTATGGTCGCAAACTTTGGTCATACACATGATTCGGACTCCTAAGGTTCCATTTATCCAAAGCAAAGCATCTCTGCCTGTATTAGTCGTTACTACCATTGCTATCATTGTCGGAACTGTCATCCCATATACCCCTCTCGGCGCTGGTTTGGATATGGCGGCTTTACCTGCAATTTACTTTGCATGGCTGGCAGGAATTATATTTGCATATATGGTATTGATTACTGTGGTTAAGAAAATATTTGTCAAAAAATACGGAGATTTGCTCTGAATAAAAAGAGTCAGCCATAAAATGGCTGACTCTTTTTATTTGGCATGGGGAAATTCTCTTTCAAGTAATTGAAATGCTTGTTCTTTATCTCTATGAATTTGTTCTCCCAAAACCTGAAGACTGGAAAATTTTTGTTCTTCCCTAATATAATGGATAAGCTCTATTTTAGGACTGGTTCCATATAAATTTCCACTAAAATTGGGAATCCATGTTTCGGAAGCTACCACATAATCCTCGCCTACCGTTGGTTTTACACCTATATTGGTTACACCATAATAAACAGTCCCATTTTCCAATGTAACCAAAGAAGCATAGACGCCGCGTTTTGGTTTCACAAAATTAGGCGGCATTGCCTGATTTATGGTTGGAAAGCCCATTGTTCTTCCAATTTTATTTCCTTCAATCACCGGAAATTGATAGCAAAAATGACGTCCCAGCATTTTGGCAGCCATTTCTGTCTGTCCTTGCTGTAAGTAATTGCGTATTTGGGTTGAACTGATTGGAATACCTCCCTGCAAAGACACTGCTTGTACCACTGTCACTTCTATTCCGTACTTCGCGCCAAACTGTTTGAGTTCTTTCGGGCCAGCTTTTCCACCTTTTCCAAAATGAAAATTAAACCCACAATATACTTTTTGGGCTTTACAATATTGCTTTAGTACAGTATGGATAAATGTTTCCGCTTCCAAATTCATAACTTCTCGGAAAGAAGGAATGAACACTTGTTCCATACCAATTTCTTCAAATATTTGGTTCCTTGTATCAGGCGCCAGTAAAGTAGGCACTGTATTTCCTGTCAACACCTGCAAGGGATTTTCCTGAAAAGTAAACACAGAAGGCGTAAGTCCATTGATCTTATCAGCAACAGCACGACCTATCACCGCCTGATGCCCTAAATGGATGCCGTCAAAACATCCAAGTGCAACAGATGCAGGCTCTAAGCAATTCCGTTTTAAATCTGTAATCAGTTTCATACTTTGTCCTCTCCACAAAAAAGCCTTAATATGCGAAGTTCTCCCTTTGCTACTGATACTACTCCCAAACCTAAAAAGATACCATCGTAACCATATACGCGATATACCTTACCATCTTCTTTTTGCTGAGCCTCTGATAAGCGGAGACGTTCTAAACTTAATCCTCCCCCATTGGAAAAACGTGTGGTTTGCGCTTGTGAAATGGTCAAAACAGGCTTATCTTGAAAAATAGAGTCAATGGGAAGTACTCTATCCTGCAGTGTTCCGCCTTGTTCGATAATCTGTTTTGCTTGCTGTAAAGGAATGGTTTGTCCCAAGGTAAAACCGCATGCCATAGTACGTCTTAACGCAGTCATCATGCCATATGTACCCAATGCTGTACCAATATCGTGGCACAGGGTACGGATATAAGTTCCTTTGGAGCAAGCAACACACAAAGTTCCTGTTTGCGTGTTCTCATCAAAAGATACCAATTCACATTTAAAAATAGTGACAGGACGCTTTTCTCGTTCTACCTCTATCCCTTGTCTTGCCAACACGTAAAGTCTTTGCCCGTCCTTCTGTACTGCTGAGTACATAGGCGGCAGCTGTAAAATTTCTCCTCGAAACTGTGGAAGTATTTGCTCCAATTCTTGTTTTGTCACTTTATGTTCACTGACAGCAATTACATTTCCCGTACTATCTTGCGTATCTGTTGCAGTACCCAACTGAAATTGCGCCTGATATTCTTTGTTGGTATCCTCCAAAAACGGAGCGCAGCGCGTAGCCTTTCCCAAAAGAATGGGAAGTACTCCGGTAGCCATAGGATCTAACGTTCCTGTATGACCTACTTTTTTTTGGTGAAACAATCCACGCATAACCGCAACCACATCAAAAGAAGTGAACGATTGTGGTTTATCGATTAAAATCATGCCATCCATGGTTCTCCCCCTTTGATTGATATTACTATAAAATCCCCTGAGAACGGAAATAGTTGCTTACCGCTTCCGCCAATCGTTTTTTTACAGTTTCCTTTTCGTCTTCAATCACACAGCCGGCAGCACCTTTATGACCTCCGCCGCCAAATTGAGCACAAATGGCAGAAGCGTCATATGGTGGTGTTGCTCTAACAGAGATTTTATAGCCGCCTTCTTTTTTCTCACGCAAAGTTGCAGCAATCAATACACCTTCCACCTGACGGGGCAAAGCTGCTAAACCTTCAATGTCACCTTCTGTGGCTCCCGACTGTTTCATCATCTCTTCTGTGATTTCCATAATATCAAAACGTCCGTTTTCATAAAACGTAATGCTTTCCATTGCCAAACGTTCCACGTTTAATCTGGCTCTGCTTTTCGTATCAAACATAATACGGTTAATCTCTGCTGCATCTGCCCCCGCATCCATTAAACTTGCTGCAATACGCAATGTTGTTGCAGATGTATTGGAATAACGGAAACATCCTGTATCCGTACACAGGCCTGTATACAGACAGTTGGCAATTTGCTTATCAATGGTAACTCCCATCATGCAAAACAATTCGTAAATCACCTGTGTAGTGGAAGCAGCAGTACTATCCACGTAAGACATTTTGGCATATTCCTTATGTGACATATGGTGGTCAATTGCAAGGTCAATGCTGTCTTTATACTGTTCGGTTTCTTTTCCAAGAAGCTGTGTGTCAGCAATATCTACGGCAACAATAAATTTTGGTTCAAAATCTTCGGCTTTCAATTCCGCAAATAAATTTTCATATTTGGGAACCACCGGATCCGAACATGCAAAACGGACATGTTTGCCCATTCTTTGCAAAACGGTACACAGCGCGGAAGCAGAACCAAGCGTATCTCCGTCAGGAGATTTATGGCTGAGCACCAAAACTTCATCTGCTTTCTGTAATACATCCGCAGCCTGTTGGAGCTTAATCTTCATGGTGCTTCTCCTCTTTTAAATCATTAATCAGTTTAGAAATACCCGCACCATATTCAATCGAATCTGTGGCGGTAAAAATCAGCTGGGGAACATGGCGCAATTTTAAACGATGTCCCAATTTTCTGCGGATAAACCCTGCTGCAGATTTCAAGCCTTTTTCAGCCACTTTTGCTTGTTCCAGCCCCTGCATGGCACTGATATATACCGTACAATAGGATAAATCATTGGTAACGTCTACACGTACAATGCTGATTAACCCCTCTTGCACTCTCGGGTCCTTCACTTCTCTGAAAATTGCGGTCAATTCTCTATGAATATCTTCTGTGATACGTCCTAATCTATGACTTGCCATAGTATTCAACCTCCTTACAGCAGTACATAAAACAATTGCTGTTAAAAAACAAAATGGCAGGCGAACCAGGCGCCCGCCATTTTTATTATTAGGACTTAGTCCTCTCTATATTCTTCCATAATATAGGATTCGAATACATCGCCCTCTTTTACATCATTAAAATGTTCCAGAGTTACGCCGCATTCATATCCTTCTGCCACTTCTTTTACATCGTCTTTAAAGCGGCGCAGGGAAGCAATTTTATCGTCTGCAATAATAATGCCGTCACGTACAATGCGAACCAAAGAGTTACGTACAATTTTTCCGTCTGTTACGTAAGAGCCCATAACAATACCAACATTGCTGATTTTATAAACCTGGCGGCATTCCGCACGGCCGTAGAACAACTCGCGGTATTTTGGAGCCAACATACCTTTCATCGCAGCCTGAACATCTTCAATTGCTTCATAAATAATGCGATACAAGTGAAGGTCAATACCGTCACGTTTTGCATTTTCTTCCGCAACCGGGTCCGGACGGACATTAAAGCCGATGATAATTGCATTGGAAGCGCTTGCAAGCATTACGTCAGATTCACTGATAGCGCCAACACCGCCATGAATGACTCTTACGCGCACTTCATCATTACTCAATTTTTCCAAAGATTGTTTTACCGCTTCAAAAGAGCCCTGAACATCGGCCTTTACAATGATTTGCAATTCTTTCATTTGGCCTTCCTGCATTTGGTCAAACAGGTTATCCAAAGTTACTTTTGTTTGTGCATTGAAACGTTCTTCTTTTTGTTGAGAACGGCGTTGTTCTACCAACTGACGACCCAAACGTTCATCAGAAACAGCATTGAAAATATCGCCGCCTGTAGGCACGTCGTCCAAACCTGTAATTTCTACAGGAACAGATGGACCTGCAGATTTTACAAGTTCTCCTCTGTCATTGGTCATTGCACGTACACGACCTACTGTAGTACCGGCAACGATGCTGTCACCAATGTTCAAAGTACCGTTTTGCACCAAGATAGTTGCAATCGGTCCACGACCTTTATCCAATCTTGCTTCAATGACAGTACCTTTTGCAGCTCTGTCAGGATTTGCTTTCAATTCTTTCATATCGGCAACCAACATTACCATTTCAAGAAGCTCTTGAATACCTTCTCCAGTCAATGCTGAAATTGGCATACATGGTACATCGCCGCCCCATTCTTCCGGTAAAATCTCGTGCTGTGTTAATTGTTCTTTTACGCGGTCAGGATTTGCCGTTGGTTTATCCATTTTATTGATTGCAACAATAATGGAAACACCGGCAGCTTTCGCGTGACTGATTGCCTCTACCGTTTGCGGTTTGATACCGTCATCAGCGGCAACAACCAAGATGGCAATATCCGTTACTTGGGCACCACGTGCACGCATGGTTGTAAATGCTTCGTGGCCGGGGGTGTCTAAAAAGGTGATTTCTCCATCTCCCACAGGAACACGGTAGGCACCAATATGCTGTGTAATGCCGCCTGCTTCGGATTTTGTAACATTTGCTTTACGAATGGCATCTAACAATGAAGTTTTACCGTGGTCAACGTGACCCATAACGACTACAACCGGAGCTCTTGGAACTAGGTTATCGTCTTCGTCTTCACTGTCATCAATGATTTGCTCTTCAATGGTAACCACCACTTCTTTTTCTACTTTTGCATGAAATTCCATTGCAATTAAAGAAGCTGTATCAAAATCGATGACATCATTTACGGTAGCCATAACGCCCATCATCATCAATTTTTTAATGACTTCTGCAGCGGTTGCTTTTAGACGCAGTGCCAACTCATTTACCACAATTTCATCAGGGATGGTAATGGTCATTTGTTTCTTTTGGCGCTCCAGCTGAATCCGTTTTAAACGTTCTGCTTCTGTTTCTTTACGGGAATTCTTCGGTTTTCCTCTGTACTGGCTGCTTCTTTGTGTTAGTTTTTGTTTATTTACAGTTTGGTCTGTTTTTACTTTTTCACTTGCCAAACGGTCATACTTCTCGTTGTAACGATCCATATTCACTTGGGAAGTACGTGTATCTACAATTCTTCCCGCAGGTTTTTGTACTGTCTCTGAAGTTGTAACAACTGTGTTTGCAGCAGTATCCTTTTTATTCTCTTGCATTGCTTTTTCCTGTTTCTGTGCAGCGGGTTTTGCCGGTTTGCTGTTTTTATGCACCGCATTATTTTTTGATTCTTTTGCAGCAGGTTTCGCCGCAGCTTTCTCTTTTTCAACAACTGCTTTCTCTTGCACTTTTGCATCTGTATTTTCTTTCGATTCCGGCACTTCTTTGGAAGAGGAAGTTGACTGAGCATCCTCCCTTTCAGCAAAATATGCGTCAAAAGATTCCACACTATTTTCTTTTGTAAAAGTATCAAATACAACATCAAGATCTTCTTCTGTCAACGCAGTCATATATTTTTTTGGTTCATCGCTAAAAGGTTTTAACGCTTCGATGACATCTTTATTTTCAACATTGAGGTCTTTTGCAACCTCGTTCACTCTGTATTTCTTCATCATATAATCCTACTCCTCCTCATTTTTCTGTTGATTGTCCGTCTCACTGCACATAGTACTCATTTTATTTGCAAAGCCGGCATCGTTTACCGCAATTACGCCGGTACGTTTCCCCAATGCAGCGCCGATTTCATCCATCGTCTCATTCATGGTAAGTACATCTATATGCGCTTCTTCTGCTGCAAAGCAAACGCCCTTCAATGTTCGTTTTGATAAATCATTTGCTACCAAAATTACACATGTCTGTCCGTTTCGCATTGCTTCCAAAGCAGGGTCATTTCCCAGGGAAAGACGGCCTGCTCTTCTTGCAATGCCCAGCAAAGAAAGTAATTTATTCTGACTCATATTTTGAAATCTCCTCCTCCATTTTGTCATATACCTCTGCGGGAATTTGACAAGAGAAGGCTCTTTCAAATCTCCTTGATTTTCGCGCCGCTTTCAGGCAGTCTGCTTTTTTACATACATAAGCACCGCGCCCCGGCTTTTTGCCGGTTGCATCCAGGGAGATTTCTCCTGCCGCCAATATATTGCCCTGCTCATCTTTTTGGTCAGGAGCTTTTACAACACGCACCAATTCCGGTTTTGGTTTCATTTCTCCACATCCGGTACACATACGCATGGGAATACGTTTTTTATGCATGATAAACTTCACCGCCTTTCGCGCTTTTATAGAAAGATTGGCTGTTATATGACCAATTATGCTTCTTCTGTTGTCTCAACAGATTCTTCCTGAACAGCAGGTTGAACCTCTTCGGGCTCTTCTCCATAAAAACCGCTTTCCGGTTTAATGTCAATCTTCCAACCTGTTAATTTAGCAGCCAAACGTGCATTTTGACCTTTATTCCCAATGGCCAAAGATAACTGACTGTCAGGTACTGTAACACGGCATGCACGGGCATCTTCATCTGTTACCACAACAGACAGCACGTCTGCCGGAGAAAGAGAGGCTGCAATAAATTTTGCAGGATCTTCACTGTATTCTATAATATCAATCTTTTCACCGTTTAGTTCATTTACGATATTGGAAACACGAGCGCCGCGAGAACCGATGCAAGCACCTACCGCATCAACATCTGCATTATGGCTTAGTACAGCAAGCTTTGTTCTGGAACCTGCTTCACGGGAAACTGCTTTAATTTCAACAGTACCGTCGTAAATTTCCGGAACTTCTGTTTCAAACAAACGTTTCACTAAATCCGGGTGTGTACGGGAAATCATCGCGCGCGGTCCTCTTTCGGTTTCCTTCACATCTACCACATAAACCTTGATGTGATCTCCCTCTTTTAAGACCTCGTTTCCAACTTGTTCGCTTTTTGGCAAAACAGCTTCCGCTTTTCCAATACGTAAAGAAGCAGCGCCTGAGCGTGGGTCGATTCTTTCTACCAAAGCGCTGACCAATTCCTGATGTTTGCTTTGGAATTCCTGCATCATTTGTCCACGCTCACCGTCGCGAATGCCTTGACGAATCATATTTCGGGCGGTTTGAGCAGCAATGCGGCCGAATTCTTTTGTATTGAGCTGAACTTCCACTTTATCTTCATATGTTGCATTCGGATTTATCTTTTGTGCATCTTCCAAAGAGATTTCCTTGTTTGGTTCAAATACTTCATCCACGACTTCTTTACGCAAATATACATCAAACGCGCCTTTATCCGGATTCACCTCTACACGGGCGTCTTCATTATCATAGCTGTTTTTACATGCAGTAAGAATGGCTTTCGTAATTTTATCTACCATAAAATCCACTTGAATGCCACGTTCTTTTTCCAGAAGATTCAATGCTTCAAACAATTCACTACTCATTTTTCTAAAATTCCTCCTCAAAATCTTCATCATCAATATCTACATAATCGTCGCAAACTCTGACAGACGAAGTATCTTTTTTATCAATGTCTAAAAATTCGCCTTCTTCCGTTTCTAAAGTAAGAACAGAATTTTGATACGCTTGCAGAATACCCAACACTTCTCTTCTGCCGTCTTCCAAAGGACGAATGAATTTTGCATTTACAACGGCACCCAAAAAAGCCTCAAAATGTTCCGGCCGCACCAGTTCACGGTCAATACCGGGAGAACATACTTCCAGACAATACTCCCCGTCAATGGGATCCAATTGATCCAACGGGTCATTAATTGCACGGCTCATGGCCTCACAATCGTCCAATGTTACCCCTTCCGGCTTATCAATAAAAATACGCAAGTACCAGTAAGAACCTTCTTTTACATAACGAACGTCCCATATGGTTAAACCAAGCTGCTGTGCAAACGGTTCACACAATTTTGTTACCTCTGCAACCGTATTTCCCGATTTTTTCTTTTGTGCCAAGTTGTTTCACCTCATAATAATAAAAGAGCGGGCTAACCCACTCTTTTGTCCTTCTTACTATTCGTATGCTTTATTTTATCATAAAATACGCATAAATGCAAGGGTTAACCCATTTTTTCTATATACTGTCCTTTATGATTCATGTATATACTATATATACGAATATTCATCAGGTAGTTACTGTATAAAAAAGAGCAGGTCTGTCACCTGCTTCTTTATAAATATAATATTAATCTTCCATTTGCTTTCCTAAAAAAGCCGCAGCGGCTTGCGCTAGCTTTACTTCTACCTGAGTTGGAGGAGTATTTTTTTCATCAAAGAGAATAATAATAGCACCTGTCACATCACTGGATGCAATGATAGGATAAACCACACTGGCATTGCGTTCAATTCCTTCAATCGGACGTAGGGAATGGTCCGCTTCACTTCCAACAAACTTTTGTCTGGACTGCATATAGTCTTCCATTGCTTGTGTAACACGGCGTTCCAAGAATTCTTTCTTAGAAACACCCGCTGCAGCTACAACATGATCGCTGTCACAAATTAAAACAGGCACATTGGCTGTTTTGCTAAGTACCTCGGCATATTGTTCTGCAAAAGAAGATAGTTCCCCAACCGGAGAATATTTTCTAAAAATAACGCCGCCATCTGTATTTGTAAAAATTTCAAGAGGATCTCCTTCTCTGATACGCAGAGTTCGGCGAATCTCTTTTGGAATTACAACACGGCCCAGATCATCAATTCTTCTTACAATTCCTGTCGCTTTCATTTATATTCATTCCTCCGAATCACAAATTTGGTGAATTGTTCGTATTGTCCAATTTACTGGAAATAGTATTTGTCAGCAAAAAGAAATTATTCCATTTCTTCCTACCAATTTTTGTGATTCAAAAAATGAAATTTATCATTACTGTTGTATCTTGATAATAATCGCTAAGAAACATGAATAAAACAAGCTGTTTTCCAAACCAAAAAATACAGAAAATTTTAATAACAAGTTAATAAGCAGTCCAACCGCCATCTACAGTAACGGTGGTACCGTTTATAAAACTTGCTTCATCACTTGCTAAGAAAAGTGCTGTATTTGCAATTTCCTCCGGCTGACCCATTCTTGGACTAAGAGGAACTCCCGCACCTGAACGGGCCATACCAAATTCACTGGCATTGGAAAGCCCTGCTGCAATATTGGTAATAATGCTTCCCGGGCAAATTGCGTTACAACGGATGCCTTCTTTTGCATACATAAAACCAATATTCTTGGTAAGACCTACGACAGCAAATTTAGATGCAGTGTATGCAGCACCTGCACGGCAGCCAAATAAACCGCCTACGGATGCAGTATTGATAATAGAACCACCGCCATTTTTCATCATAATCGGAATAGCTTTTCGACAAGCATACATAACGGAATTTACATTAATACTCATCACTTTATCCCAAAATTCATCTTCTACCTCAGTAACAGAATACATTTTATCCAAAACGCCTGCATTATTTACAAGAACATCCAGCTTCCCGTATTTGTTTACTGCAAGATCAATCATAGCTTCCACCTGACTGCGGTTTGAAACATCCGTCTGAGAAAAAACAATTTCTCCAGCTATATCTCCTGAAGAAGCGATTAATTCTTTTACACCGGTTTCATTAATATCTGAGGCAATTACTTTTGCGCCTTCCTTTGCAAATAACTCCGCAATCGCTTTTCCCATTCCTGAACCTGCACCTGTAACAATAGCAACTTTATTTTCCAGTTTCATATTAACTTTCCTTTCCATTAACAAATATTGACTCGTTTCACTTTAAACTATATTCGATATATTAATTTTATATTAGCAATTTATATTTCTATGTGCAAGGATAGTCTTTTTTTTAACACCTTTTTGTATTGATTGTTAATTTAACAGTATACGTTTTGTTAAAAAACAATAGGTCTAAAAGACATATCATTGTAAAAGAACAAATACGTACAATCTATTAAAATCAAAATAATAAAAAATTTCCGTAGTTTCAAATTATGAAAAGGGGCAGTCATCTGAAAAACTTATTTTCCTAATTAATTATGCAATCATGAATTTGTTTTAGAGATTTTATTATTTTTATCAGGGCACTTTTCTTGTTTTTTCTTTTTCAATAAAAATCGTTTTCCTGTTAGTATGAATGCAGCCACAGCCGAAGCTACAGGAACGGTAAGCACAATGCCAAATGTACCGCACACACCCTGTGCAATTTCGATTGCCATATAATTAGAACTAAATAATTGATTAAATTGAACTTGGTAAGAGATAAATACAAGCAATGTAATAAAAGCGCTGCCTGTAAACGCAAGAATCAGCGTATTGGTCATAGTTCCTATCATATCTTTTCCAATTTCTATGCCGGAACGAAACAACTGTCTTGTTGTAATTGAAGGGTTATGATGCTGTACCTCGTATAAGGACGACACAATAGACATACCCACATCCATAATTGCTCCAAGAGATGAGATTAATACCCCAGCAAACAATAAATCTTTAATCTTTAGTCCTGTAGATTCATGAATCAAAATTAACGACTCCGCTTCTGATGAACTAAAGCCATTCAGATGCAGCATCCATGACATTAGCATGAACAAGAGAAGTGCAAAAAGCACACCAATCGTAGTCGCGATAATAGCAGCATACGTCTTTTTGCTTTGTCCATTCAGAAGAAGCAATGTAACAGCAGTTGACAAAACTGCACATAAAATACTCATCCATATTGGAGAATAACCGGAAAAGACAGCAGGAATTACAAGATAGATAATGATAAACATAGAATATCCAAGGCCAAGTATTGCCTTAACCCCTTTTCCCCGTCCGATACAAATGATAGCTGCCGCAAGTATGATACAGCAACTTAAAATGGGGATATTCCTGTCGTAATTATATACTGTATAATATGGCTGCACATTTTCAGGTGTATCTGCATTAATAATAAGCTTCATACCGTTTTGGGCATAAACATTGTGCGTCTTGGTAAGATAATTGGAAACTTCTATGATTTCTCCCTTTTGTTCTCCGCCGGTAATTTCTACTTTTAGTGTTTGATTACCTAAATATAATCCTAACTCTTCATCATATTCCAGATTCTCACAAGAAACCTCCACTACTTTTCCTTGTTCGTAGTGGAGGCTGTCCGTGCTATATCTGGAATAAGATTTCACCCCAAAAAGTTGAAATAGAATGACTGCCGCTACTGAAAGAACAATGACTGCCAGTACAATCCCATTTTCTTTTATCTTATTCCACATGATTGTAAATATCCTTTTATGAATTCATTTTCTTTTTCGTTAGCACGACCACAATGGTACCTGCTGCAATAAAGGCAGAAACTGCAGAAACAATTTCTACTGCATTTGCAGTATCGCCTGTCTGTGGTCCGTTTATCTGCTCATTGGATGGATTCTCTGTATTGACAACTCCTCCATCTTGGTTGTCTACCTTTACAAGACCATCTATCGCTTCTTGCAATGCTGTTGCTGCAGCATCTATATCCGACTGTGTCGCATTTGCATTGCTTTTTAACTCCATTGCTGCTTTTAAGGCTGCTTGAAGCTTATTCCAGCTTTCTTCGGTATAATCTGCCTGATTCAACCCTTGTGCTTGTGAAATCAAACTGTCCATAGCTGCTGTGTTCGTATTGACACCAACTTTTACAAGACCATCTATTGCTTCCTGTAATGCCGTGGTTGCAGCATCTATATCCGACTGCGTCGCATTTGCATTGTCTTTTAGCTCCACTGCTGCTTTTAAGGCTGCTTGAAGTTTATTCCAGCTTTCTTCGGTATAGTCTGCCTGATTCAATCCCTGTGCTTGGGAAATTAGGCTTTCCATATCCGCTGTATTAAGCGTTTTATAAATTGTAAATGTATCTAATACGCTCATATCATCTGCAAAATAAGTCGTCATCGTATAAGAAGTATTTGTTACTTCCACGTTGGTAACGGTTCTTCTTTTGGATTGGTCTTGAACGGCGGCATATTCTGCCTCAGGTGCTGTAATACCGTAATATTTACTACCACTTGCGGAGTTTGCTGTTAAATATAGAATACCTGTGGGATTTGTCACACTGGACTGTACTCCTTGGTTTCTGTCCGGAGTAAATCCATCCATCATGTAAGTTCTTGTATATACGTGGTCATGACCCATTAGAACGACATCTATATCAAGTTCATCGAAAATTTGTGGAAGTTCGTTTCTTCTATCAATAATATCACCATCACTGGCATGGCTGGCTGTTGAGTAAATAGAATGGTGGAATACAACTGTTTTCCATCTTACATCCGGATTCGCAGCAATTGCATCCTGCATAAACTGTTTATGCTCTGCAGCAGAACGGTCATTTGAGTTTATATCCATAAACAGCGTATTGTTATAAACAAACCAGTAGTCGCTGCCAGCGGTAGTAGCACCGTACTGAGCACTTTCATTGGGAAGATTAAAATGTTCATTATAAGCAGCAGAACTGCTATCGTGGTTTCCTATGGTTGTAGCACTTGTAAGAGAGGAAAATGTATCGTTAAGATAACCTGTATATTGGGATTCATTATTTGCTGTATTTACTTGGTCGCCTGCCGAGAATAAAAAGTCAGGATTTAGCTGATTCTTGATTACATCCAGAGTATCGTTCCATCCTTGGATATCAGATGGCAAACTTCCTGCGCCGATTTGTGGGTCACCTACAAAGGCAAAAGAAAATGCTCCGTCAAAGTCTCCGATTTGGAATGTATACTCTTTGCTGACTGTTTCACCATTCACAACCCTATATACATATTCTGTATTCTCATCAAGATTTCTCATGGTCGCTTGATTGGAATAAAAGCCGCTTTCATTTGACTGTGAAGATATGGCGTCAGCTGTTTGATATTCAGATGGAAATTGACCATTTGTCATATCAGACTTTTTGGCATACTGTACTTGACCTGCTGCTTCAGAATTTGCATACCAAGTAAGATTTCTTGAAGTTTCATCACTGCCCACAGTTAAATTAACAGATTTTTGTTCAATCTCAGGTTCACCGTAATTTAATGTTAGATTTTTAAATTCAAAATAAATATCCGAACTGTCTTTACGGTCATTATGCAATTCTACCGCAATTACGTTTGTTCCTTCTTTTACATATTGCTGGATTTGTTCCTTAGTTAGTTCCAACTTAGCCTCTTTCGGTGCACCGGCCGAAACACCTGCATAATATAAATTATTTTCTTGCTCCTCAGCAGGCATATCTACAGCCAGCACTTTATTTCCATTAATATAAACAGCCACTGCGTCATCATGATATAAGGTGCCTGTAATAGATGTAATTTCGCTTAGATTTTCTACTTCAAATGTAGAACGAAAAAAGAAGGTTGGTACATCCTCGTTTGGTACATCTGATTTATATTGATTTAATAACACAGTAGGTGTAAAGCCATCAAACTCTGTCAACTGACCCCGTTTTGCACCAAAGCTGCCTGCTGCGGATTTCCACGCACCATCGTTAAAATCAGAAGTTGTCCACGCGGTTAGAGACCCCAATCCGCTTGCCGGATCTGTATTATCATCTAAGTATTTCCAAACAGTAGTTGCATCAATAACATTTACATCAGATGGTACCTGAGAATATGCATTTGCTTCTTGAGCATAAACAGCACTCATATTTCCGCTATTGAGTACGCTGGGTAATAAAACACCCGTTCCCACTGCAAAAGCTATTGTTACCGCTCCTGCTTTTAACCATATATTTTTTGACTTCATCTTCATATTCTGCCTCCTCATACATTCCTGTTTCTTTTTGCTTGACTTATGTTATCATGTGTTTTTACTCCATTCAATAAGATTAACCATGATTTAATTTATCTCACAAACATTTAACCTAACCTTAAAAATGCTTTAAAAAAAGACCGGTGTTTTAACCGATCTTTTCATTTATTTTTATGATTTTTTAAAATTGGAGTTTTGGCGGTAACATGGTAATAAAAATTCAGCTTAAATTAAAAACATAATATTTCCTTGTCATATTATTTACATATACAAAAACATTAGAAACAAAAATGATAAATTTTATAAAAGCTATTTTTTGTTCCTTATGAACTAGCAAGAAGAATGTTCATATTAATATTTTAAGAAGGAACATTTTTCAAGATTACCTAATACAGTATAAAAATATTATCTTATTTTAGAGCCACCGCCTGTTGTATTATAAGAATTTGTTGCTTTAAAAAGCCGTATCAAATCTTTTTCCAAGCGATTCATGTCTTTTGGTTTGCAAGGAATCGTTTCGATATATACTTTATGTTAGTAAAAAATATTATTCTATCTTAAATATAAGCTTGGATTTTTCTCAAATTTTGTTTGATTTTCTTCCATTACATTTGGAACAAAGAACCTGAAGATTGGAGCGTATTGTTTTTCCGCCCTTAGAAACAGGTGTAATATGGTCTATATGAAGCCCCACTTCGTCCGGCATATACTTTCCGCACTGTTGGCAAGTGTAGTTATCCCGGATCATAATTTCCTTTCTAAGTTCTCTTGTCATACGTTTTCTCTGATTTTGACAGTGATAGTCCCTAAGCGTACATTCATGATTAATATGTTCCAATTGTCTGTTTCGGTTTTCCAAATATGCATAATCGCATAAAAATTGACCCACTGTTTGTGAAACCTTATACGATGTTTTTACATAATTTCGCTGTCTATATCTTGTTTGCTCACGAATAAGATAAAATCGGAATGCATTTTCATCATCCAAACAAGAATTAAACTGTTTTTCCCGATAGTTTTTCATTTTGCTTTTTTGAATTCTTTCCTGACACTTTTGTTTCCAAAGCAAAATATCTTTATGATGTGCTTTAATTGTGGAAAAGTGCCCTAAATTTAAATATTCATCAATGAAAACGTCAATTTTGGGGTTTCTTTTACCGGAAACATTAAAATAGCTGCGAAAGTACGGATACCGAAACGGAGATTTTAAAATTAAAACGATAGCCGTAACCACAAGTGCTATTACGATTACACTTGCTGCTACGATTATGATTGCACATATTGTAGATGAATTTAATGTATTCACAATCTTTTCTCTCTCCCGTAGTACTTCTCTGTTTTTATTACAAACATAACAAGAGTTTGTAAAATAAACATATCTATATGGTCAATACCAAAACATAATTCATCACTTATTCCAATTCCTCATCATCCAGTTTGCCTGGCAATATACGACGTACCTCTGCTTCAGGGAGTTCTTCTATCTCTCTCAGTTTACGATTAATTTGATTGGTTCTTGTTCCCACCAATCTGGATAACTCACTGTCAGCTGCATGTAATTTGTCTTGAACCTTTGCAAGGACTTCACTGAATTTACCAAATTCCGTTTTTACTGCACGTAACACTTCACGTACCTCTGAAGAGCGTTTTTCAATCGCTAATGTATTAAAGCCCATTTGCAGAGAGTTTAGAAATGCAGAAAGTGTTGTGGGACCTGTAACAGTTATCTTATAGTCTGTTTGCAATGTTTGAAAAAGCTCAGGCATTTGTACTACCTCTGCATATAATCCCTCAAACGGTAAAAATAAAATTGCAAAATCTGTTGTGGCAGGAGGGTCAATATTTTTGTCTCGAATATCTTTTGCAAATGCTTTTATCTTACGGGAAAACTCTTTTTTGGCAGAATCAATAATTGTTTTGTCCCCACTATCATAAGCATTCAATAAATTTTCATATGTATCTGACGGAAATTTAGAATCAATCGGTAAGTAAAGAAACCCTTCCCCATTTTTGTTTGGCAGTTTTACTGCAAATTCTACGCGTTCTTGTATGCCTCTTTTAATTTGTACATTTTTATCATATTGGGCTGCTGTTAACATTTGTTCCAGAATACGCTCTAACTGAATTTCTCCCAGAACACCTCTTGTTTTGACATTGGTAATGGCTTTTTTCAACCCTCCTACATCTGTAGCCAGTGTTTGCATTTCCCCAAGTCCCTTTTGAACACTTTCTAAATTTTTACTAACAGACTCAAAGGATAATTGTAATCTGTCGCGCAACGTTTTATCCAGCTTCTCTTCTACCACACCACGCATTTTCTCTAATTTCTCTTCATTATTCATCTGTAGTGACGTCATTTTTTCTTCCAAAGTTTTATTAATAGAACCTAAATTATCTGTAATTTCTTTCTTTAATTTTTCAAGGTCCGCATTGGATTCAAAGCGATTATCCGTAAGAGATTTTCTAACAGAGGACGAAATAGAATCAAATTTATCAAACACATCTTTCTGAAAGCCGCTAATCTTATTATTCAGAGTAGCGTTTATTTTATCTAAGCTATCTCTGTTTCCGGTAGTAAGCAGATTGATCTTTTCAAGAATATCACCTTTGGATTCATTAAACTTTATAAACCATTCTGGGTTATTATCGTCGTTCATACGGAACGGTTCACCAACATTCTTTCTCTTTCTTGCTGCTGACAATAATACAGCAAGATTCATCAGACCAATAATGAGTAAAATAATTAGCAAAATAATAATAGCTATGTTCATACTTCTTATTCTCCTTATACTTAATATAGAATATCTTTCTATTCCTATACAAATGTTATAACAATGCCACCAACCATTGTTTATTTCATTAGTTATCTGCCTGTGAATGGAGATATGTAAATTCAGGATATACCGAAGAAACTATATTATCAGCCGTTAAATTTTTAAAATTAGGGCTGACAGATTTACTATCGCCAAGATAAGACTGCCGCCAATTTTTGTATTCACTGCCATCCAGTATTTGAGCATTGTCATAATCCCATGAGTCAGGGGCAAGAATATAATAAACAATACCATCCCCATCTACGTCAATGTTATCAGGAAACGGTATACCATTTTTTGTGTTGCTAACACTTTTATTCCATGCGTCCACTTTTGCAAATTCACTGTAACTGTCTTTCTCTGCATCATAGGAATAAACATTATACGGCCAGAAATCAAAGTTGATTCCAAGCCCTTGGTTATGTGACCAATTCATTTCAACAATTCCATTATCATAAAATCTCATAGAAGGATACCCTGAAAGTTCATTATAAACCATATGATCTCTGTAGCCAAAAATATATCCTACTGTTCCTACCATACTGGCATCGGTCCAATATAGCAGTAGTTCATCCTGTCCATCGTTATCTACATCAAAAATAGCAAAACTGTTTTCGCCCAACCGACTATTCGTTTGTTCTAAGCTTTTTCCATCGGGAAGGATACCATACAAATAGGCATCCCACAATATTTTACCAAATGCCAATTTTTGAGCGTCTTCTGTATTTTCAATTACAGTATCGCTATTAGCTGCAGAATCGGATGAAGTATTTGTTAATTCCGATGAAACCATACTTTCCTCCAATTGGGATAACTGAGAGGATTCAGACAACTGCGATGAGTTAAACGCTGAATCACTACATCCAGTGAAAGTAAATATAGTACCTATCATAAGAATACCGCAACATATTACTTTGAATTTCTTATCATACACTTTAATTTCTCCTTCTGCAAAATTATACTTTTACAAAAAAGAAAAAAAGATGATTTATTCTTGAAAAATACTAGAATTTACGATATAATTCTAACTATAATTACAATATATGGTTGATTTGTAAAAGTATAGAATATAAAACTATTCTCATTCAATAAAATTAAAAGTAAAAGGGCTGCAATTGCAGCCCTTTTACTTTTAATGAATATAAAATGATTTTCATATAAATAACTATCACATAATATAACATATAACACACAAGAAATAGTTTATAATGTTCTGGCTGTCCGCCAAAATATTCATCATTTGGCAAAGACAATATTGCTGCAACTGTAATAGTATAGAGTAACCGTACTTTTTATGCAGGGGGTGTAACTTTGAAAGCAAAAATCATGGATGCGTCACATCTGCTGATTATTTTAAGTGAGCAAGAAGCACTCCGCTTGGGATTAAACAGCATTTCCGTAGATATTCCCACAACTCTTTCAAAGATAACATTAGCAAAGGTATTTTTAGAGGGATGCAAATATACCGGCTTCTCTTATTCAGAAGCTGAAAATATTACAATTCGTGCGCTTTCTATTCGAGACGGCACCTTTGTATTACTGTTTAGTGTGCATATTCCGAATATGTCCCGTGGAAAATCATCTTTACAAAGAAGAAAGTTTCGGATAAAAGAAACCACCGGCCCATATGTGTATCAATTTCAAAATTGTACAGACATGATGGACGCGGTGGAACGACTTTGTATGGCAGGCATTACCTGTCCAAAAGCGAAACTATTACGTTTTGGAGGTAAGTACCGTATTATATTTCATTTAAGGTGGAAAACCAGTAAATATGCAAAGGCAATTCTCCAAGAATATGGTATTTTAAAAGGAAAAGGACGCGTTGCTGCCGCTGCTGCAATGGAGCACGGAACTTTGCTTACAGAAGATTTATTTGGCACTGTTTGCAGCACCTACCCTTGTGCAAAACGTTAGACATCCTCAGCTGCTCTTTTAAGGTCTGCAATCATTTGTTTTGGGCAAGAGGCCCGGAATACGCTGGTACCTGCCACACAAATATCTACGCCTGCTTTGGCGCTGGAAGCAATGGTATCAACTCCAATTCCTCCGTCCACCTGAACCAATAGATGAGGCGCTTTTTGCTTTAATTGTTCTACTTTGGGCATCATGTCAGCCATATACTTTTGACCGCCAAATCCCGGCTCTACCGTCATTACCAATACCATATACAGCTTATCCAAATAAGGAAATACTGTTTCTACAGATGTATTCGGTTTAACTGCCAAGGCCGGTTTTGCACCACAAGCTACAATTTTCTCTATGGTTCCTATTACGTCTTCTTCCGCTTCCACATGGAATGAAATAATGTCTGCACCGGCCTTACAAAAATCCTCAATGTATCGTTTCGGATTTTGTATCATCAAATGAACGTCAAACGGTAAATCAGAATATGGTTTTACTGCTTTTATCACCGGAGCTCCAAAGGTGATATTGGGTACAAATAAACCGTCCATTACATCTAGATGAATCCAGTCGGCGCCGGCTTGTGTAATCATTTGAATTTGCTCGCCCAATCTGGAAAAATCTGATGCCAGTATTGACGGTGCAATTAACATGTATCATCCCTCCAAAGTTATTGTATTATTATTTTACTCTAAATGATTGATTTTTTCAAGAAAATCAATAGGCCTGCCGCAAAACAAATTGCAGCAGGCCTTATCTATTTAAAGGGGTCTTTCTCAGCCCCGTAGTCCAGTTTATGCATTACCAAACAATCGGGTTCTTTTTATTATGCACAACGTTTCATTTCTACCGTTACCTGTTGTCTTAAAACATTTACTTGTTTTTTTGTTCTCTCTTCTTTTACAATCGCCTGTGTGCGTTGTTTCTGTTCTTGCAATGACTTTGTTTTGCGTACTGCAAATACTTTTTCGCGGTGTAAATAAAATAAACTGCACATTGCCATGATAATTTGTGATGCAGTTTGCAGCAATTGTAATATCCATGAACCACCACCCGCTGTGATGGACATAATAGACATGGCCCCGCAAAGCAAACATAAATACCATGATAAAAATGTCTTTGGACGATATTTTACTAATAATCCTGTTGTAAATACCAGCAGAATACTTCCTACAATCTCTTGAAACATATATAATCTCCTCTTCTCTTTCAACCTCTCAAAACCGAACATACGTTTGATTTAGTTTTATTTTATCATAGTGATTGTAAAATTACAAGTAAAATATTCAATATTATATAAAAGCTGTCCTATTTATGGGACAGCTTTTTAACAATATCAATTCAAATGTCTCCCATATAATAAGAATGAATCTTGTACTATATCAGGACTTATGATAAAATAAAAGTATACTAAAAAAGGGGAAAATATTATGACAATCACCTATAAAGATATAAAAAAGTTTAATGCACAAGAATTGCAAGATCTATTTTTGTCTGTTCATTGGTCATCCGGATATCACCCTGAAAAATTGGTGATTGCCATGCAAAATTACAGTACCGTTTACAGTGCTTGGGACGGTGAGAAGCTGGTAGGTTTGATCAGCGTTATGGACGATGGAATTATGACCGCCTATATTCACTATTTACTGGTGAATCCCGATTATCAATATAAAGGCATTGGAAAAGAATTGATAAAACGGGTACTAAAGATATATCAATCCTATCTGCGTATCTCTTTGATTGCCAATGGCAATAATGTAGGATTTTATGAAAACTGTGAATTTAAGATAGACAAAACAGGCATTCCCATGCATATTACCTCTTTGCTAAAATAATTTGATAAAAATATATTTAAAGGGATATAGATAAAACAGCCATCTGCATTGAAATCTGCAGATGGCTGTTTTATCTATATCCCAGTCATGGTGGATAAGAAATTAAAAAATGCTAAAATTATGGTTGCTTCATTCTATTCTGATTTCAATAAAGGGAAACAAAATACCGTTTACTATGAGCAGAGCAGCAACGTAGCATTACGCTGAAAATTTCTATATAAAAGGGAACAAAAAAGCATTCCCTCCTACGGAAATGCTTTTGATAGCTATATTATGCCAAAATATAAACGTTCATTTGACGACGACCAAAGTTGACACATTCACCTAGCGTATTGTAATACAGGTCAACCAAAACACGACCTGACATCAATGCACCACCGGTATCAGAAGCAATTGCATAACCATATACAACGCTGCCGTCCGGAGAAGCAATATATAATTTTGTTCCATAAGGAATTATATTAGGGTTAACTGCCACGCGACCTACAGCAGCAGGTGCGCCTGTAGCGGTAATTCCGCCACCGGTGTATGCAGTACACTCACCGGTAATCACTCGTGCAACGTTTAATACGTTACCATTTGCATCAACAATTGTATTGCCTGAAATAGTTGCACCTGTTTGAGCAGATGCGCTTGCAGTAGATACAGAAGTTACTGCTGCAGGTTTTGTTTTTGTACCTACCAATTGTACCTCTGCTACAGGTGCAGTTTCTGAAAGAACCGCTACATCTGTTGACTCTACCAACTGACCATTTACAAATTTACATTCCTTCACAGCAGTTTTGGTTCCATTTACACCAGCTGTTTGAACCTGTGTTTCACCTTTATAAAGGTCTGCTGTTTCGATTACCTCTGTTTCAAAAGGAATATCCTCTGTTACAGTTTGTGTTGCGTAAGTAACACGATTTACGGTAATTTCCATACCATCTGTAACCGGCTCTGTTTCTGCTACGCTCAAAGTATCCTCTTCACCCAATGTAATATTCGCTGCCGGTAATACATTTGCTACTGTACCTTCCGGAACATCAATCATTTGGGTTGTTCCGTTATCATATACCGTTACTTTATGGTATCTTGTAACAACGAGGTCCGTGTTATCTGTTAACTCGCCGTTGATATCTACGTTTATGGCATCGTTATCATCTAAAACAACACCTGCTTCAGCAATCACGTCAGACACTTTGTCACCATAGTGTGCACTCACAGTTTGCTCTGCACCATCAGCCTCAACAGTTGCAGCCATTTCACGTCTAATTTTAATTACAACGCCATTTGTGTCATCTCTTTCAACAATATCATTTGAACCAACTTGAATATTGGCCTTTTCTAATAATTCTTCTGTATTTGTTGTGGTTAGATTCACACGATAAGATACACCGTTATCTAAAATGGTGGCTTTGCCTGTTGTTGCCATTACTGTTACAACAGAACCAACACCAATGACTGTAGCCAATGCAAAAGCACTGACGCGTTTTACTGGCGTATTCACCAATTTTAAAAACTTATGCTCTTTTTTCTCTGTGTTTTTCATACTTGCTCTCCTTCATGCTTACGACAGTATGGAAAAGAAATTACATTTTGTTAAGATGCGCATACTGCCGCTTGTTTTCGGATTACTTTGATGTTTGCTATTATATTCACTGTTTTTCCATATGTCAAATAAAAAACGAACTCGATTTTATGCAATATATACAAACACAATTTCCATAAAATTGAAAATACGACTTCCTAACTTAAAATTCTACCATTTATTTACATTTATGTTAATAAATCCTCTTTGTTTTATGTGCAGATTGCAAGAAAACAGAAGTTACAAATTTGTTACATGTATTACATGTATGTTTTATTTTCGTCATTTATACAAATAGTTATAAAACTAAAAATTACCTTATTTTGGTAATAATCACTTAAAACCGCTTTCTTGCTTGCTTTTTGAGGAGTTTTTGTATAAAACTTTCTCATAATTTTTGACATGCAAAGTTTTTATTTATCTAAAAAAGAAAAATAATATTTCTCTTTTTGATTCAAAATTTTATGTAAACTGGGATTGGATATATTTTTACTGTTACTTTTATCTTTAAAACATACCATATCTCTCCACTTGATAGAATTTATATTATTTGGAACTATATTTGATTCATATAAAGGATTAAGATAGCATTTAAAAAGTTACAAACTGTAACTTTTTTATTATAACCAAATACATTATCTTGTACTAGAAAAAGTTGCTTCCCTTTTATAGCCCTAATTGTTTTTATCTGCATCAAACTATAAAAGTAACTGCTATTTTAACTTATTGAGAAAATATTTCTTTTTCATTATGTATATTAAAATTTAACTGCGCTTTAATTACCCGGTATTAACTCATTTTACAGTATATTTTATTTCTTCTAACCATGTATAAGCAATTTCATACTTATTATATTGATCCATAATAGCTTTAATTATCTGACACAAACTGTAAATAATAATGTAATAACCTATTATTAAAAATATGATACAAAAAAATAACATTAATACTAATGTGGGATTTTGATTAGTAATTAAAGATCCAAAAAATTTCTCCTAAAAATATACTGATACCTGTTGATAAAATAGCCACGCAACCTTTTGTTAGTCCCTTGGAAGCTTTTTCTTGCTTTATTTGATATTGTTTAATTTCGTTTTCCAACTGTTCTATACTTGTTCTGTCTCTTAAATTCAATCTTTGTAAGCCTACAATAATATCTTCTTTTATCTCACGTTGTATTATGGGGTCATCAATATTTTTTTTGCATTTTGAGCCATAAACTACACTTGAAATATATACAATCGTACCGATAATAACATAAATAGATTGATTCTCTAAAAATCCCCATGTACTGATACCTATTCCTATAATCATAATTATCACACACGCTTTAACTGAAGGAGGTGTGATAAGAGATTTTTTATTTTTCTCTGCAATCATTTTTATAACTTGTCTACATGTATTGGTCATGTATAAATAACTCCTTTCCAAAATTACAATATTCAAATACCAAATAAAAAACCACTGCCATAGGCAGTGGTTTATAAATAAAATTATCTCTTTGAGAACTGTGGAGCTCTACGTGCGCCTTTAAGACCGTATTTTTTACGTTCTTTCATTCTTGGGTCACGAGTTAAGAATCCAGCCTTTTTCAGAGTAGGACGGAGATTCTCGGAATCATATTGAAGCAAAGCTCTTGCAACACCGTGACGGATTGCGCCGGCTTGACCTGTAACGCCACCGCCTGCAACACGGCAAACAATGTCGAATTTACCTTCTGTTTTTGTTAAATTTAGTGGTTGGCGAACAATTAGTTTTAATGTTTCCAAACCAAAATAATCATCAATATCTCTATCGTTAATTGTAACTTTACCTGTACCTTGGTATAGTCTTACACGAGCAACAGAGCTTTTTCTTCTACCTGTACCATAAAAATAAGACTCTTTGTTATACATATTCCAATCCTCCTCTCTTATTTATCCCAAACTGTTGGTTGTTGTGCTGCGTGAACATGTTCAGCACCTGCATATACACGTAGTCTGGTTAGCTGTTCACGGCCATTATGTGTGCTAGGAATCATACCTTTTACAGCCAATTGCATAGCAAACTCTGGTTTTTCAGCCATTAATCTGTCATATCCTACCTCTTTTAGGTGACCAACGTAGCCTGTGTGACGGTAGTATTTTTTGTTTTGCAACTTATTACCTGTTAAAACAGCATCAGCGCAGTTAATGATGATAACATGATCGCCACCGTCAACATGTGGTGTATAAGTTGGTTTGTGTTTACCACGTAGCAAAATAGCAGCTTGAGCAGCTACACGGCCCATTGGTTTGCCTGCTGCATCAATAATGTACCATTTACGCTCTACTTGGCTTGGTTTTTGCATAAAAGTAGACATTGCATTTCCTCCAAACATTAATATTCTTTATCATTGATAGCTCCCATTTTTTAATTGGGAAATCGTTCAAAACACTCATAAGTGTTAACATGCATTTATGATATTACCATACACGATTTACAGTGTCAACCCCTAATTTTGATTTTTTTAATTTATCAAATAAATTGCTTCTGTTTTCTCTTATTTTCTCTTTATATCTCTCGTATTCTTGATTGTCATTTTTAAAAAATTATTTTACTTTTATGAGAAATATGGTATGATATGCGTAATTTAAAAATCTCAGTATACCGCAGTGATGCGCTATTTATCTAATATGGAGGTCTTTTATGCAGCAAATTATGAGCCAAATACGAGCTGCCGTTGACAGTTATCAATTAATCCAACCGGGCGACCGTATTGCAGTGGGTATTTCTGGAGGTAAGGATTCTCTTGTCTTACTCTGCGCTTTAGCGAATATGCGCAAATTTTTACCAATGAAATATGATTTGGTTGCAATCACTGTAGACCCTTGTTTTGATAATATGCAAACCGACTTTCGTCAAGTGGAGGAACTATGCCGCCGTTTACAAGTAAAGTATGAAATACGCCGTTCTCAGCTGGGTGACATTATCTTTGAACAAAGAAAAGAAAGCAATCCCTGCAGTTTGTGTGCCCGTATGCGCCGTGGAATTTTGCATGATATGAGTAAAAAACATAATTGTAACAAACTTGCACTCGGACATCATTTTGATGACGCTGTACAAACCTTTTTTATGAATCTGTTTTATGGTGGTAAAATCGGCTGTTTTTCTCCTATGTCATATTTATCCAGAAAAGACCTATATTTAATACGACCAATGGTGTTTTGTGAAGAAAGTAAAGTGAAATCTGCAGCACAGCGTTATCATTTGCCTGTTGTAAAAAGTGAATGTCCTGTAGACGGACATACCTGTCGTCAAAGTACCCAAGAACTAATTAAAGATTTAGAAAAACAATTTCCTGACTTGCGAAGAAAGGTCATGGGGGCGTTACAACGCGCCGATATTGATGGCTGGGGCAAACAAGAATAACCTTTGTCTTTTACTAACATCATTATTAACAGATAGCCGTAGAGAAGTTTTAGAAACTTGTCTACTACAAGGAGCTTTATAAAAAATTTGCTCTTGTTTTATAGAAAATGATATCAATCTTTAGAAAAAAGGAAACTGTCTATGAAAACTATTCTCTTTTTTATTTTGGACCAATGGACAGGCTGAAATGCTGCCCCCGCATGAATATTGGATAAAATCTATTTTCAATCAAAACTGTATCCATTTCAAATAATCTATCGGCGGATTTCAAGTCGTTCCTGATTATAAAATTTCATCATGCCCTACAGATTACGGAGCACTCATTTTAATTGGAGGCATATCTCTCCAACCACTAGATGAAATTTGTGATGTCACCACTTTTTGGGCTCCATTGGTGCATTAAATTATGCTGCACATACCAGCAGATTCAAAGGCGTATGTCGGTGCATTATATGCCAATAAAAAATTATAAATGTAGGCAAGCTGTACGTAATCATAACCTTATTACTGTAAATAGTCCACCAATGTCGAAAAAAGTCGGTTGCTATAAAGCAATCGACTTCTTAATTTATATTATTATGATTTAAACTCTTCCCAAATACATCACAGAACTATTATAATAGAAATGAGGTGTTGATATGATTGTTTTTCCTACTGAGCATTTGGAATTGTATAATTATATTGTGCATATTTTTTTAGAAAAGGAAATATTCGATGATAATGCCAATATTGAACATATAACGGATATGTATATTGGCGATATGATTGAAGGTTTTATACCTAAATATTTGTTTAGAGAACAGTATTCTAAATGTATAGAGATATTTAAGGAACTGTATTATTGGACAGAAGATGTATTCTATCATCAGATGAGTGCTTTTCATGAGGTGGCATTATACCAATTTATAGATTATATGGCAGATTTAAGAGAAGAGATTGAACAATTTGATTCTATTTATTTTGATGAAACTAGTCATACATTAATTAAAACAATTGCACAACAAGAATATAATGATGCGAAAGAAAGAGCGGCTACAGCATCTTCATTTGATTTGGAAACGGAGGATGTGCTTTCGTTAGAAGAATATTGTAATTTTTATTACGATGTGTTTTATTATCCTGATTTGTTATTTACAGATTTGGATTTTAAATTAATTCCTACATTATATAACAGAAGATTCTACGGAGATGTATCTTTAGAAAAATATATGGGAATCAACATCGACTTCTATTTTGATATTTTACCGTTAGATATACAAAAACAATATCAGACAGGACATATAACATTAACTCAAGAGGTATCAACACTACTAGAATATATTGAAAGCAAGGTACGGCATGGTAACTTGTACAAATTATTTTGGGAAAACGGAAAACCAGTTAAAGAAGATAGAATACAATTAATTATAGAAAATATTATGGATGCATATTTTTATAATCAGGAAATTGATATTACTAGAGAGGCTTTGTTAGGAAACGGGCAAGTTGATTTTAAACTATATAAAAACAATAAAGAAGATGAAAAAATCCTAATAGAAATTAAAAAAGCGAATAACCCAAAATTGAAAAAAGGCTATGAAAAACAGTTAACTGATTATATGTTATCTTCAAAGTATAAGAATGCATTTTATTTAATTGCTTGTTTTAATGACGAAGAATATGAAAGGGTCTTACGTTTTATTCGTGAACATATTTATACAGATACAATTCAATTATACATTAATATCTCTATTTTAGATTTGCGTATTCATAAAACTGCTTCATTATCTTAGATAATTTGATATGTTTTATAGTCACAACCACTTCGTCACGGCGAATCCTCCAACGAAGTCAAATATTTTTGTTTTTGGTTTGGAATGCTCCAGCTGCATTAGAATTTGCAAAGGAGATTCTGTTAGTATTGAAAGTAGCTCCTGAAAATATAATTCAGCAGTGGTATCACTTTCATGAACTAGATTATTACAATACCTCTATCTCATATGTAAAAATGGAAATGCGTAAGAATGGCTAGTTCACATTCTTACGCATTTTTTATTTATAAAATAAGATGATATGTTACCGTACTCGCAGTAGGTCTTACATTTCTCTATCAAAAATATTTGCCATTTGCCCTACTTTTTGCACTAAATCTGCAAAAGCCTCAATACTTAACTGTTGTGCAGCATCACTGATTGCCTCTTTCGCATTTGGATGTACCTCTACAATCAGACCGTCAGCTCCGGCTGCAATACCTGCCAATGCTAATGGGGCTACATAACGTTCTTTTCCCGCCGCATGAGACGGATCAATGATAATTGGTAAGCTGCTGCGTTCTTTTACAACCGAAACCGCAGAAACATCCAGCGTATTTCTGGTAGCTGTTTCAAAGGTACGAATGCCCCTCTCGCATAACACAACATTGTAGTTACCTTCACTCATAATGTACTCCGCTGCATCCAGCCACTCTTCAATGGTATTGGCAATGCCTCTTTTTAATACAACCGGCACTTTTGATTTACCAATATCTTTGAGTAAACGGAAGTTCTGCATATTTCTTGCCCCAATTTGGAACATATCGCAATATTTAATCGCAGTATCAATTTGTTCGGAAGCCATAACTTCACTTACTACTTTCAGCCCAGTTGCATCCGCTGCTTTTCTCAATAGCTTTAATCCTTCTTCTTCTAAGCCCTGAAATGAATATGGAGAGGTTCTAGGTTTATAGGCGCCGCCGCGCAAAAATGTTGCACCGGCTGCTTTTACGCCAATGGCTGCTTTCATAATACATTCTTCATTTTCTACTGCACAAGGTCCACCCATCATTACCAGTTTTTTTCCACCAATCACCTGGTCACCTACGTGCACAAGGCGTCCGTCAGGACACATGTCACGGCTTGCAAGTTTATAAGAGTGCATAATCGGCACACAGTTTTCAACACCGTCCAATAGGGTGATGTCCATACCACCCAGTTTGCTTTTATCACCCAAAATACCAATAATAGTAGCTTGGGTACCCTCAGATACATCGGCACCCAATCCACATTTTTTTAATGTTTCCACTACTTCTTGTACATTTTCTTTTGTACAATTTTGCTTCATTAAAATAACCATAACCTAAAACCTTCCTTTCTAAAAGTAGCCTAAGATTATTTTACACTTTAAAGCGATAAATTGCAAGTGTTAATAAAGAAAAAAGCGAACAAGCTAAAAATATAGCTAAACCCGCAAAAAAGCAAGGGAGAAAGGAAGCCTCAAAGGCCCTTCTCCCTCGCATACTAAAACTGTACATAGCAGAGCAGTTGTATTTA
>OLJW01000766.1_pt1 | contig 40794 bp, 51 predicted proteins | sample 1603411 | NCBI WGS metagenome assembly OLJW01 (sample SAMN04168659, study PRJEB22393) | human gut metagenome | biome: human gut microbiome; feature: stool | host: Homo sapiens | collected 2014-05-12 | reverse complement strand
AGTGCTGTGCCGGTCTGGACACCGTGGGCATCCGGATGCCCAGCCACCCGGTGGCACGGGCCGTCATTGAAGCCAGCGGCTGTGCCTTTGCGGCCCCGTCGGCCAACCTCTCCGGCAAGCCCAGCCCCACCAACGCACAGGACGTCTTTACCGATATGGACGGCCGCCTGCCCCTCATTCTGGACGGCGGCGAGTGCGACTGGGGCGTGGAGTCCACCGTCGTGTCGGTGGTGGGCGAAAAGCCTACTCTGTTCCGTCCCGGCCACATCACGCTGGAAGACCTCGAGCGTGCGCTGGGCGAGGAAGTGGAAGTCTCCAAGGCCATCCTCGAGAAGCTGCCGGAGGGCGCGGTCGTCCGCAGCCCCGGCATGAAGTATAAGCACTACGCCCCCAAGGCGGATGTGACCCTTCTGGACGGCACCTTCGAGCAGTTCAAAGCCTATGTGGATGCCCACGCCGCCGAGAACCCCAGCTGCCTCTGCTTTACCGGCGAGGCCGAAAAGCTGGGCGTACCCTGTGTGGAGTATGGCCGGGAGGGCGACGGAGCCGACCAGGCAAAGCACATCTTCCGCTCCCTGCGTGCGCTGGATGAGCAGGGCGATGCTGTGGTCTACGCCCGCTGCCCCCAGAAAGACGGCCTGTCCATGGCCGTCTATAACCGCCTCATCCGCGCGGCTGCGTTCCGGGTGATAAAGCTATGATGACGCTGGGCATCACCGGCCGCAGCGGCTGCGGCAAATCGACGGTCACGGCGGTGTTCGCGGCCCGGGGCATCCCGCTGGCAGACGCCGACCAGCTCTCCCGCGAGATCCTGCTTCCGGGTTCACCGCTGCTGCCCCAGCTGGCTGAGCGCTTCGGGGCAGATATTATAAAGGAAGACAGCACCCTCGACCGCCGCCTGCTGGCTGACCGCGCCTTTGCAACGCCCGAGGGGAAAGCTGCGCTCGACGCGCTGACCCACCCGGAGATCGTCCGACGCATCCGCGCCGCCAAACAGGCCGCGCGGCAGGCGGGGGCAAAGCTCTTTGTGCTGGACGGCGCGGTCATCATCGGCACGGCGGCAGAGGCCGAGTGCGACAAGCTCTGCGTGGTCACGGCACCGTTTGAAGTCAGCGTGGAGCGCATCGCGGCCCGGGACGGCATCTCGCCTGAGATGGCCGCCCGCCGCCTCAACGCTCAGACGCCGGAGGCTGTGCTGACCGCCAGGGCAGACTACATCCTGCCCAACACCTCCACCCGCGAGGCGCTGGCGAAGGCAGCAAACGAGCTCTGTGACGCTCTCATCGGGGAGGGAGGCTGCGCTTGAAAACGCTGTTCCGACTGCTGCGCAGACTGGTGGTGCTGGTCTGCATCGCGGCAGTGCTCCTGACGGCTCTGCCGCCCCTCGCCCGGGAGGCCGACCGGCTGCTCTACCCCCGCAAATACAGCCGGCAGGTGGAGCAGTGGGCCGCAGAATACGAGCTCGACCCGCTGCTGGTCTATGCGTTCATCCGCACGGAGAGCGGCTTCGACCCCGCCGCCACTTCCAGCGTGGAGGCCCGGGGGCTGATGCAGATGACCGAGGAGACCTTTATCTGGCTGCGCAGCAAGATTGCGCCGGATGAGGACCTGACCTTCGATGAACTCTACGACCCTGACGTCAGCATCCGCTTCGGCTGCTACTACATCCATCTCTGCATGGAGCGGTACGGCGGCGATGTGGCTACCGTTGCCGCCGCCTACCACAGCGGATGGGGGACGGTAGACAACCTGCTGCGGATGGAAGAGCATTCCTCCGACGGGCAGACCCTGAAAGGCTTCCCCTATAACCAGATGCACCATTACGTCGAAAAGATAACCGCCAGCTACGCCGTCTATACCCGACTCTACGGCGGCTGAATCTCAACCAATGAAGAAGAACCGACAGGTCAAAAACCTGCGGGTCTTTGATAGATGAAGCTGTTTTCATGGCCAGAGTGTGCCGGATGAACGAGGATTTTTGCTTGCAGGCAAGGCGATTTTTCGCAGCGATCCTGACGGCTCGCAAGAGAAAGCAACGCAGTCTGCGGGCAAAAAGGCCGTTCAGACGGTGTGCAATGGCCGTGAAAACAGCTTCCAATAAGTATAAGAAAACAGAAAGGCAGGAGAGATCCTATGGCAGAAAAAACTCCGAACCAGCAGCTGGCTGAAAAGCTGCTGTTTAAGCCCGCTTACGTCGGCGACAAGTCCGCCGCCGTCAAGCAGGAGGCCCATGCATTCGCTGAGGGCTACAAGAAATTCCTCGACGCAGGCAAGACCGAGCGCGAGGTGGCCGCTGAGAGCGAGCAGATGCTCAAGAACGCAGGCTACCAGCAGTTCGACCCGAAGAAGACCTACGCCCCCGGCGACAAGGTCTACTTCAGCCAGCTGGGCAAGGCCATCGTGGCTTCCACCATCGGCACCCGCAGCTTCGAGGACGGCTTCCGTCTGGTCATCGCTCACACCGACAGCCCCCGTCTGGACCTGCGCCCGACCCCGCTGTACGAGTCTGACCACTTCAGCTACTTCAAGACCCACTATTACGGCGGCATCCGCAAGTACCAGTGGGGTACCATGCCGCTGGCCATCCACGGCGTGTTCTCCCGCGCTGACGGCACCACCGTCTCTGTGAACGTGGGTGAGGATGAGAACGACCCCGTCTTCTGCATCACCGACCTGCTGCCCCATCTGGGCGCTGAGCAGGGCGAGCGCAAGCTGAGCGACGGCATCCGGGCCGAGGAACTGAACATCCTCATCGGCTCCGACGCTGTGGACGACGAGGAAGTCAAGGAAGCTGTCAAGCTGAACACCATGATCCTCCTCAACGAGAAGTACGGCATCACCGAGAAGGATTTTGCCCGCGCTGAAATCGAGATCGTCCCCGCTTATAAGTCCCGCGACGTCGGCTTCGACCGCTCCATGATCGGAGGCTACGGCCACGATGACCGCGTCGATGCATATCCTGCTCTGATGGCCGAGATCGCCACCAAGGATCCCGCCTTCACTACCGTCTGCGTCCTGACCGATAAGGAAGAGATCGGCTCTGACGGCGTCACCGGTATGCAGAGCATGTACGTCTTCCACTTCATGCAGGAGCTCTGCCGCGCCGCTGGTCAGGACGACATCATTGCATTCCGCAACAGTGTCTGCCTGTCCGCCGATGTCACCGCTGCTTACGACCCGAGCTGGGCCAGCGCTTTCGAGCCGATGAACGGCACCTACGCAGGCCGCGGCATCGCGCTGTTCAAGTACACCGGCAGCCGCGGCAAGAGCGCTGCAAACGACGCTTCTGCCGAGCTGGTGGGCTATGTCACCCGCATGATGGACGCCGACGACGTTGCATGGCAGATCGGTGAGCTGGGCCGCCTCGACCTGGGCGGCGGCGGCACCATCGCAAAGTATGTTGCCAACCGCGGCATCCCCGTCATCGACATCGGTGTGCCTGTGCTGTCCATGCACTCTCCCTTCGAGGTCATCCACAAGACCGACCTGTACATGGCTTATCGTGCCTTCGCCCTGTTCAATCAGGCCGCTGAGTAAGCTGTTTCTACGCACCAAAGCCCCGGAAAGTCTGCCGTCTGGCAGGCCCTCCGGGGCTTTTTGCTATGTCGTGGGCAGGGGGACGGCCTGCTCTACGGTAAGGAAGGCGAAACCGTTGTCCTTGTACCACTGGATGATGTCGGGCAGGGCTTCGGCGGTGGTGCGGGTGGTGGCCGAGTCGTGCATCAGCACGATGCACTGGGTCTGCTCGCCGGTCTCCCGCACGATGTTGCGGAAGATGGTGCCTGCACTGGGCTTGCCGCCCACGGCGTCCTCGGCGCAGACGTTCCAGTCTACATAGGCGTAGCCTTTTGCAGTGACTTCTTCTTTGAGCTGCTGCATCAGCCCGCGTCCGCCGTAGCGGCGGCTCACGGTGTTGGTACTGCCGCCCGGGAAGCGCAGATACCGCAGGCCGTCGGCCCGGACGTAAGGGGTGAGGCGTTCCTTTAACAGGTCGATGTCCTTCCAGTAAGCGTCCGCGCTCTGGTAGATGTCGCTGTACTCGTGGGAGGCGGAGTGGAGCGCGATCTGATGCCCGGCGGCAGCAGCTTCAGAGATGAGGGGAAGATATTTGTCGTTGTTGCCGGTGGCGACTACAAAGAAGGTCGCCTTTACTCCGGCACGGTTCAGCGCGGACAGAACGTCCGGTGTCGTCTTGCTGGGGCCGTCGTCGAAGGTCAGACAGACCCACTTCTCGGGCATCGGCTCCGGCTCCGGGGACGTTTCTACGGAGGACGCCGAGGCAGGGGAGACGAAGCTTTCGTCCGGCACCGGGGTCAGGTCGCTCTCCCGGCAGCCTACGGGCGGCTCTGCACCGCAGAATATCCCCAGTCCGAACCCCGCCGCCGCCCCGACAGAAAGCAGCAAAAGGCTCCACAACAATCTTTGATGTTTGCTGGATTTGAAAAAAGTCATTTCCAAAAACCTCCTTCTTAAGTCATTTCTGCACGGAAACTCCATTTACAAGATATGAATGGCAAAAAAATCTATGAAAACGCTTGACATCGCCGGGGGAGTATGGTATTATACTTGAGCAGTCAGCGATACGGCTTAGACCTCAAGGCCGAGAGAAATCAAGATTGCATCAAAACTTCATATGCGAGGGTGGCGGAACTGGCAGACGCGCACGTTTGAGGTGCGTGTGGTTTATCCTTGGGGGTTCAAATCCCCTCCCTCGCACCAAAGTCGAAACCCGCATGAATGCTGGAAAATCCAGTACTCATGCGAGTTTTTCGTTATATTTAGCTTTGTAAGTAATGGCAAATACCAGTAGATAAATACGAGTATTACAGTATACAAAGTAGTGATAAAGTAGTGGTAGAAAAGTCCATGAAACAAAAACGCCCCCGCCTCGGAGATCACCGAAGCGGGGGCGTTGTCATGCTATGCAGTTATGGCCGGAGGCTCACTTCACACTCTTCCTCAGCCGCTCAAACTCGGCGTCAGCCTGAATGGCCTCCTTGGTGAAGGAGTTGTTAAACCACCAGTTGACCAGCGCGGACACGGTGGTGAAGCCGGTGGAGATGAGCTGCTCGAGCTGGGCGCTCTCGATGGGCAGCACGGGCTTGCCTGCGGCGCTCAGGATCTGGTTGATGAGGGCCAGCGCCAGCACGGCGGTGCGGGCGATGGTGGCAGCGGAGACGGTGCGGGTGGTGATATGTGCGTTCATAGGGTGTCCTTTCTCCCGGCGAGGCCGGGCGGTCAGTCGTGGATGGGTAGGGCCTTGGCGCGGTTATACAGTTCCGTGCCGGTGCCGTTGCCACCCATCGTGTGATAGGTCTTGTAGAGGTAGGTGAGGTTGCGCAGGCCGTCGGGGGTGATATGGCCGAGGCTGAGGAAGTGGTAACACTCGGTGTAGATGCGGTCGTGCAGGAGGGCCAGCACGGCCTGCCAGAGGGCTTTGATCTTGGGGATGGCTGCGAGGACGGCCCCGCCCATCAGCGCGAAAACCCACTGTGCCCAGTATTCGAGGATGAACTGCATCGGAATCACCCCCTCACATACTCCACCGGCTCTTATTCGCCCGGGTGTCGATATGCACCCAGCCGGTGCTGCGCTTGGGGTGCTTTGCGTCCTTCGGGTAGCGGCCTACGCCGCCGTGGGTGGGCAGCAGGGTCTCGGCGTAGGCGGCGACCGTGGCCACGTCCACGCCCTCAACGTAGAAGTCCGCTGCCCGGCCCAGAAGGTGCTGGCTGGACTTGCTGCCGCCGACGGCGGCGTTGTGGGCGGCGGTGCGGTAGCCGCTGGTGATATGCACCGGCTTGCCGAAGTGCTCCCGGATGCACTGGAGCAGCACCACCAGCTCCTCGTCGAGGAGCACGACGTCGCTGCCCTTGCAGCCGAACTCCCGCACCTTGAAGCTGGGGGAGAGCTGCCGGGTGGAGTCCCGGGACATGGAATATTCTTTGATAGCGATAGAGAACACGACCTTTCTTTTGAGCAGCCCCCACCCGGGGGCTGCTTTTTGTTTTGTCAGAGGTACTGATACCCCTCGACAGAGATGCAGCTACTGAGAGAGTCGCTGGGATACGAGAGCCGAACGGTGCCATCGCTCGTGAACGTGACGGCAACGTAGTTCGTAGAATAATAATGATTGTTGCCGTTTTTATTGTACTGAGAAGCATTGATCGCGGCAGAGCATCCACGTGCAACTCTTACCTCGGTTGCACCGGGACTCGTCTGGCCGTTATTAGTCGCACTCGGATAACTACTGGACACAGGCTTGACCACCAGATAGTCCACCGTATCCGGAGCCTTTGCGCTCGTGCCGCCCGAGGAGCCCATCGCCGCGCTCCAAACCAGCTTACCGTCCATATACATCAACCTCTCTTTCGTTTTCTTGCTCATGCCGCCGCTGATGGCGACGCTTCCTAACGCCATACTCACGCCTCCGATTCTGCCGCGTCTGCGGCCTCGGGGGTGGTGTCGGCGTCCGGGTCGGCGAGGCCCCACTCTGCCCGCAGGGCGGCGAGGGCGGCGGCTTTGTTGGGGGCCGTGCCGGCCAACAGGGAGAGCAGCAGGGCCTTGGCGTTGTCACTCAGGCCCTCGCCGGGGTCGCCCTGCGGGCCGGGTTCACCGCGCGGCAGAGTCAGGCAGAGCTTGCCGTCCCGGATGCCGGCGGCGGGTGTGTCGCCGGTGGTCACGCTGCCGATGCCCTCCACCGCCGCGGCGCAGGCGGCTGCGATGCCGTCCTCCATCCGGTTGAGCACGTCGGGCAGGCTCACCTTCATGCCGGTGACAAAATGCTGTTTCACATACTTCATGGTGTACCTCCGTTACAAAGTCGTGTCTTCGAGGACGGTGTCGCCCAGGGTGTCCTCTCCGGTGTCAGCGGTCGAGGCCGAGGGTCCCAGCAGCTCCACCTGCATCTGGATGCCGCCTTCGGGGACGTTCTCGGCCCAAAACGTGATGCTGCCGTCCTTGGTCTCGCAGACGCCTGCAAGCCCCGCCGTGACGGCCACGGTATAGGTCTCGGGGCTTGGCACCGCCGAGGGGACGGTGGCCGCCCTCGCGGCCCGCAGGGCGGCCGTCTGCTTGTAGGCGTAGCCGGGCACGTCGGTGCATTCGGCCCAGCCGTCCGCCGGGAGGGTCACCGGCCAGATGCCGAGATAGCCGCCGCTGTAGCTGGCCAGCAGCTTGTCGCAAAGCTTGGCGGTCTCTTTGGCCTTGGCCAATGCCTGTGCGCCCAGCTCGTCCATGGGGATGCCGGTGACGCCGTCCCGCATGAGGCCGCAGAGGGCTTCGTCGGTGCGGGTGTCGGTGAGGGATGCGGCAGTGATCTCTGCACTTCCGGCCTGAACGGAGATCTCACACAGACACAGCTCATAGATGAAGTGCGTCCGGATCAGCTCTGGTGCAGTGGGTTCGGCCTTCGGAGTGCCGGGCTTGAGCTTCAGAGCCGTCAGATTGGCATTGGCATCAAACTGGATCACTACCCGGTCGATGCGGGGCAGCATATCGTCTGCGTCGGGTACCGTCAGCGTGCTGCGCTCCCGGGCGCAGACAGAGATGCCCTTGAAGTCGTCGTAGTTGATCCACGCGAGACCGGGGGAGACGGTGATCTCCCGGGGGCCGCTGACGGTCACAGCAAAGTTGGAATCGCGAGAGTAGACGCCGGAGGTGCGGGTGCACAGATAAGCGGCCACATCTTCGGCACTGTAAGTCACCCCGTCGAGGGGGTATGTCACAAGCTTCATGTTCTTCTCCTGATGATAGGTGTTCCAATCTCGGTGGAGACGCTGTTCTCGCCCTTCTGGGATGTCAGGGTGATGGACGTGATGCGGGCGGCAGCCTGAATGTCGGTACCCGGCAGGCTCGCGGCGACGACTTTGCCCACCATGACCTCATCCGTAGGGGTAAAGCGGAAATTCTCAAGCCGAGTGTGCTTGGCCAGCTCCTGCGTGCCGAGGGCTTTCAGGCTTTCGAGGTAGTCGCTCTGGGTCTGGCTGCTGCTTCTGGTGCGGCTGGCGGCATCCACCACCAGCTCACGCCGGGCGATTCCTGCTGCACTCTCTGCGCCCACCGTGACGGTGGCGTCGCCGCCTACCACGATCACCACATTCTTATAATCGGCCGTGCTCTCGGTGTAGGTCAGGTTGGTAAGGTTGCCGTACTGGGGCGCATAGCGGGCGTTCCGGTCCAGCAGAGGGCGGTACAGCTCGAACAGCAGCTTTTTCTCTGCCGGGTCGAACCGGAGCCGGAAGCCGATGTCCAGCTCCTGACATACCTGCTCGGCCACATCCAGCAGACTGCCGGGTGCGGCCTCGCCGGTGTAGGTGTCGGTGATCTCGGCCAGGTCGCCGAGCTCGACGCCGGGCCACGGCTCCATGGCCGTGACCAGCTGGCGGAGCGTCGTTTCTGCCGAAAAATTCTTCAGGGTCCGGAGACTGCTGCGCTCGTCGAGGATGTAGGCTGCGTCGCGGGCAGAGACCACAAGGCGGTGGTCGGAGGTCTGGGCGGAGCATATCCGCATGAGGTGCTCGCTGCCTACCAGCCATAGATACCGGTCGGGGCGGCAGAGGGCCTGCAGGCTGGTAGATTCATGAAGCTCCAGCTGCGCCCCCTGCACGTTCTTGTAGGTGTTGTACCGCTCCGGCCAGACCAGCGACACCCAGCTCTCGATTCGCCCCAGAAGCTTCAGCTCGGGGCCATAGACAAAGATCGTCTTTGTACCGCTGGCAGTCAGGGCAGATGCTTTTTCGCCGCTCATGAGTTTTCCTCCACTACAAGAGATGCATACGCTACGCTGAAGCTCAGGGTCAGATAGAGCGCCGTCATGCCGCTGTCGGCAGTGCGTGTCCATGCCCGTGTGCCGTGACGCAGCGTCCAGAGGGTGCTGCTCTCATCCAGCAGCTCGAAGGCATTGAAGGTCTCGCCGTCGATGATCTGCTCGATGCGCAGCCGCCCGTCCTCCCGCCAGAGCCGAATGACGTCGCCGTCCTGCATCTCGGTGAGAAAACGAAGATACTCTCCGGTAGCAAGATCCCGCACGCCGGGGTTTTGGACGACGCCCTGCGCAGTCAGCGTCAGCACAAAATCCTGCGTGTCGGGGCCGGGGTTGCTGAGCTTGAGAAAATCCGACTGGATGCGCAGACCGAACTGGTGGGTGCTATAGCAGACGGGCAACCGGAACGCAGGCTGCGTATAGAACAGCGAAACGCTGGTCTCGGAAACACTGCGCCAGTAGGGATTCGGGCAGTAAAGCTGAAAGCTGAAGGTGGGCCAGAGGTTTGCGGCACTGATGGCGGGGCAGCGCTGCACTTCGGCGTCGCAGTAGTATTTTCCGGCCACGGTCAGCCGCCCGGTGGCCCCGGGGGTGAAAATATCCCGCAGCTGACGCTTGAGATAGGCAGTATTCCGCAGGATACGCCCGGTAATGGTGCGGGTCACGCCGGAGATGCTGCGGCTCTCCACAGTGGCACCCACCTGCTGGTAGCCCTGACTGGTCTCCAGCTCCACCGGCAGATCGCCGATGGGGTCGATGCTGTAGAGCACGCCTGCCTTGTAGCCGAAGCTGAAGCTCTGGCCGCTGCTGGCGGTAAAGATGGCATCAAACACCGGCAAGCACCGCCCTTTCCTGTTCGTATCGTGCTTCGCGCATCAGGTCAGCCGCTGTCTGCGCTTTGGAGTAAATATACTGGTTGATCTCATACGAGGGCCGGGGCTTGCGCTCAGGCCGAGCGGTTTCTTTCTCGTAGTCCCACAGCGAGTAGCTGGGGGCGGTGACGGCGCTGCCGGAGCCGGAGCTGCTGTTGGGCGTCTTCACGGAAGATCTGCTGCTGCTCCCCAGCTTCATGGCAATGGCCGCGATGGCCACAGCCAGAGCGACGCCTGCAGCGATGACCATAGCACCCACAGGCACGCCGATGCCGGTAGCCGAGATGGCCGCACCGATGGACTCCAGCATGGCGACAAAGGCAGAGCCGACCGTGGTGACGAGGGTACCCATCGCGGCGAAGATGGTGGGGAAGGCCGAGAGCAGGTTGCCCGAGAGGGCTGTGCTGATGGCCTTGGCCGCTGTGCCGAGGGGGCCTTTAAGAGTCGCGAAGGTGTCCTGCAGGGTGCCGCTCAGCTGCCCGGCCAGAGAGGCAACGTCGCCAAAGCGGCCGGTGATGCCCTCGAAGAGCTGCTGCCCCAGAGAAGCCGCGCCCTGCGCCAGCCCCTGTGCGCCCTGTCCGAGGACGCCGTTCAGGCCGTCCACCAGCGAGAGGGCATAGTCGGTGAGCTGCTGCTTCTGGTCGGAGGTCAGGCCCGAGTAGAGGGCGGATGCCGCCCACTTGCCGATGCCCACCCAGTCGCCGCTCTTCACGGCGTCCCACAGGGTGTCCGCCGTGCCGAGAATGCCCTCGTTGGCCCGGTCTTTGAGGGCAGACCAAAGGCCGTCCAGCGTCTTGGCGGCGCTGTCCTTGATGGTCTCGGCCACCTGCTCGGTGCCGTCGGCGGCAATGGTCTTGACGGTCTCCACCGTGCGGAGCGCCCCGTCGATGACCTTGTCCTGCGTCTGGGTGATGACCCGCTGCTGTTCGGTGGTGCCGTCGGCCAGCGTCTTGGTGACGGTCTCGGTCGTGGTCTTTACCCCGTCCGCGAGGGCCGTGATGGTGGCCGTCACGGTGTTCACTACGTCTCGCACGGTCTCCATGGTCTGGCTGACCGTCCGCTTGCCGTCCGCCGCGATGGTCTCCACGGTCTTTACATTCTTGAGGACGCCGTCCACCATCTCGCGGCTGGTGGAGGTGATGGTCTGCTTCTGCTGGGTGGTGCCGTTGGACAGCTCCTCGTTGATGGTCTGGATGGTGCGCTTGGTGTTCCCGACGACCTCATAGGCCGTGTTGCTGTAGGAGTTCACCACCGAGGCGGCAGTCTTTGCGGCAGAGCCGGCCTTTTGGGCCGCTGCCGTCGCAGCGTTGCCGGACTTGGTGTAGGCCGGGATGGTGTCCTCGACCTGCTTTGCAAGGTTCTGCATCCTGAATGCATTGACCTCGGCCTTATCCACCACGTCGTCGCTGAGGGACCAGTCGGTGTCAGGCTGTGCAGCGGTCTTAGCGACCTGAATGCCTGCAGTGGCGATGGTCGCCGCCGTGCCGGTGCCGTTCAGGCCGCTGATAAAGCTCTGAATGAGATTCTTGCCCCACTGCACAGCCTGCCCGGGCAGGGATTTTATCCAGCTGATCGCGCCGGAGATGCCCTGCTGCATGGCCTGTGTCACAGACGACGCCATGCTTTTGATGCCGCTGGCCAGCCCCTTCAGGATGTTTGCCCCGAGATCCAGCCAGTTGAAGGCGGAGATCACCGAGACGATGGCCTCCACGATCTTGCCCATATTCTGGATGATGAGAGGGATGCTGTCGATAAGGCCTTTGCCCAGCTGCACCATGAGGCCGACCGCACCGGCTAAAATTTTCGGTGCATTGTCGTTGATGAGGCCCGCGATATTGATGACAATATCGGGAATGTAGGCGAAGAGCTGCGGCAGGCCCTCCACCAGCCCGTTTGCAAGGCTGAGGATGAGGTCGATGCCTGCCGAGACAAAATCACCGAAATTCGCCCGCAGCTCTTCGGTGAAGGAGAGGACAGCGGGCAGCGCCTGCAACAAAAAATCCGGGATGCCTGCGGCAAACCCGGATGTGAGATTCTGCAGCAGCTCCGTGCCGGTCTGAAGGATGGCCGGGGCCAGCGCAGCGATGGCTTCCGGGATGCCGCCGACCGCATTGACGACCAGCGGGAGAAAGTTGTCCACCAGATAGGTGCGGGCCGTCTCCACAAGGGCCTCCAGCGAGGGCTGCAGGTCCTCGCCCAGCGCTATCTGTCCCAGAACATTCTGGGCAGCGGCCTTCATGGAGGCAAAGGAGCCGGTCAGGGTGGTGGTGGCCTCCCTGGCCGTGGTTCCGGTGATGTCCAGCTCGGTCTGGATGACATGGATGGCGCTGTACATGTCGGCCAGATTGCCCAGATCATACTTCACGCCGGAGATCTTCTCGGCGTCCTTCAGCAGGCGCTGCATCTCAGCCTGCGTACCGCCGTAGCCCAGCTTGAGGTTGTCGAGCATGGTGTAGTTCTGCTTCGCAAAGCCCTGATAGGCGTTCTGGATGTCCTGCATCGAGGTACCCATCTTGTTTGCGTTGTCAGACATATCCACCATCGCCATGTTGGCCAGCTGCGCCGCCGCGTCGGTGTCCTGACTGACGCTGGAAAGCAGGCTGGCCGCGAAGCTGGTGGTGGACTCCATGTAGTCGTTGGCCGACAGACCGGCGGTCTTATAGGCCTGTGCGGCGTAGGTCTTGACCTTGTCGGCGCTGTCCTTGAACAGCGTTTCGATGCCGCCGAGGCTCTGCTGGAGAGCACCGCCCGCGTTGACTGAGTCGGAGATCATCTTCCCGATGGCGGCAGTACCCAGCACCGTTTTGATGGTGCCGACCAGCTTGCCGGTGAAGAGCTGTCCGGCAGACTCACCGGCGCGGGCGCTTTCGCCGCCCAGCTCTTCGGCGATGCTGTCCTTGATGCCCTTGGCCGAGGGTACGATCTGGACATAAGCTTTGCCGAGTTCGATGCCGTCTGCCATGTTCAACCTCCTTTCACAGCGGCAAGTGCCGCCTCAAAATCTTCCGGGCTGTCGAAGCTCTGCACATTGCCGGCGTTACCTGTATCGGGATCGGTGAGGGCGGCAAGGATGGAGTCGGGCGGGCGACTGCCGGGGCAGCCGATGAGCCGCCATTCGATGCGGTGCAGAGCATCCACCGCGGCGGCATCCATCAGAGTCTTCTCCGGCAGCTTCTGCCCGGCCAGATGCATCATGCATCGGCTGTCCGGCGGCAGACCGGCGGCCAGCGTGGCAGCCAGCCGTACCGGCAGACTGCGCCAGTCCAGCAGATGGTAATACTGGGCGAAATCGCAGATAAGCTTGTCTTTCCCCTCATCCGATGCGATCAGGCCGGAGAGGAGGAAGAGTTTTTTCCGGCACGGAAGGATTCCATCAGCTCGCCGAGAGCGTTGCTCAGGGCAACGACCGGCACGCGGCCGTCCTCGGTGCGCAGGTGGTCATAAAGCTTCTTTGCCTGCTCCTTGCCCATCAGCAGGCGGATGGTGCGGCCCAGAGACAGGACGTCGGAGTCCTGCACCGCGGCCAGCGCGTCCAGAAGCTCCACATTGTCCAGCGCTTCTTCGCTGAGTTCGACAGCAAAGCCGTCCTTGGTTTCAGCAGTGATCATGCCTTGACCTCCTTAGCTTCTTTGGCAGTCTGCGTCTCTGCGCCGGCTGCGACGATGTACTCATAGTGGGTGTTGCCATGATCATCCGGTACAGCGGTCAGAGTGGTGTTGTAGCCCACCGCGCCGTTGGAGTAGGTGATGTCGCCCACAGCAGAAACGGCAGCGTCCGGGATGACGATGCGCTTGGCTGCATTGTTTTTCATCACCATGTCGATGACCCAGCAGCAGTCCTGCTGTTCATCGCTGTTGGCCTTGACGGTGATGCCGGTCTCCAGTGTGCCGGTGACGTTCTTGTCGCCATACACCGACTTGAGCACGGCCGGGTTCAGCGCCTCCAGCAGGGTATAGGCGAAGGTGTCCGGCTTCTCGGTCTGGTGGGTCAGCACGGTGTCGCCGCCCCATGCGGTGGTGTTCTCGCTGGAGGGCGAATTGGAGTTGGTCAGGCCGTCGCTGGAGATGTAGCCCAGAGACTCAAAAGCCTTGTCCAGCTCACTCTTGGCGTCGGTGGGCAGAGGCGTACCCAGCGGGGCGCGGTGGACCGCGCCGCCGACCTTGGGCTTTGCGGCGGTGACGTTCTTTGCGTTTGCCATAAGGAAAAGCTCCTTTCAGAAACTCAGTAATGTACCAGCTCGAAAACCGCCTGATAGCGGGGCAGCTTCCGGGTGGTGTCGGGAAAATCGTAGTCGGTGACCAGCTTGCAGCTGACCACCTCGGGCAGGGTGTCGGCATCCAGCATGGCCTGCACGACATGGTGGCTGAGTTGGGCCGCGCTGAACTTGCTCTTTCCGTAGGACTGCACGGCCAGCGTGGCGTGGAAAAGCCCCTCGTCGTGGCCGGAGCCGGTCTTGTCCAGCACAACAAAATTGCCGGAGGGCTCCTCCGGCACGGACAGATAGCAGGAAAAACTGCTTTCCCGCAGATAATTGAGGATGATTTCTTCGATCATAGTCACTTCAGCGCTTTCAGGATGGAGTTGGTCTCGGCGTTTTCCTTGCGGGCGGCAGGGCTTTCGGCGCTCACCTTAGCCACCACGCGGGTGTCCGCCGTGTAGTAACTGGCCGTATATCCATCGCCCAGACGGCTTTGCGCCGCAAAAGCGACGGAGGAAAGGCCGTTTTGCATCTCTTTACTCTTCAGCAGTTTCCGGACACCCTCACGGTTGAGCTCAAAGTGAAAATCATTCATACCGCTCCACCTGTACTTTCTTATCCCAGTCCAGAGGCGTGAGCGGGGTGATGTATTGCTGCACGCCGTTCAGGACTCTCCATCTCTTCCCGAAAAACTCCACAGCGCAGCCCTCCCATTTGTGAGTGTCGGCCTTGGGGATGCAAAGCTCATAAACCAGATGACGCCCGGAAAGCTGCAGCTCTGTGGGCGATGCCGCAGAGTCAACAGGCGTAATGAGCACATTTTCGACTGTGACCGGCGTTTCGGCGTAGACGGGTTCGTGAAATGCATCCTCACCGGTCTTGGTGCGCTCGTAAAGCGTGACCGGGATGCCCTTAATCAGAGCTGCCATACAGCTCGATCACCCCCATCCGCTGGCGGCGCAGCCCCAGCCGGGCCAGCTCAGCTTTCTTGATGAACAGGCCGCCGCCGGGAACGAGAAAGGAGCCGGAGGCGGAATAGCCGCCTGCGGCCTGCGTCAGCTGGGTCATCGGCTCCTGATCGGTGCTGGTCATCAGCGCCCGCGCAGCCACATCGACCGCGACGCTCTTGGTCACCAGAGCCAGTGCAGAGTCCGAAGCGACCAGTGCGGGCAGGTCCTTGCCCACCTTGCGGGCCTCAACATCAAGGCTGGCTGAGATGACCTCCAGCAGAGGGCCGGCGCGGGCCTGCTCTGCCTCCGTCATGGGCCTCCAGAGGATGGTCATGTCGTCCACGGTGGCGTAGGTCATACCGTCGCCCTGCCTTTCCGCTTGGACTTGGCAGCGGGAGAGTCGGCCCCGGTGTCGGCCTCGGACGTGGCGTCCGGCGCGGCATCTGCCCTGTCAGGTTCCCAGTCGCCGCCGGAGATGAGGCAGTCCGTTTCGATAACAGCGCCGGTTTTTTTGTTGCGATACAGCATGGTCATGTCCTCCTTACTCGCCGGTCTTGATGTGGGCGAAGGCAGACGGGTCGAGGATTCCCCAGCCGATGTAGGCCTCACCGCGCAGATAGACCTGATTGTGGCCCTTCAGGTCGCCCAGCTGAGTATCATTGTCGGGGTTGCCGTAGCGGATGACCTCGATGGGGATCTCCTTGGCATAGCCCCACTTGAAGCAGTTGACGAAATCGCCCACAAGGGCGCGGTCGAGGCTGGAGCCGGAGGACAGGTTGGAGGTGGACTCCACCCGCAGGCCGTTCACTTCGCCGGGATTTGCGCCCCATGCCAGCTGGGGGTAAAGCTTTGCGCCGTCGGCGGTGGTCTGCTTGGCCAGAGCGGACTTGAAGGCCGGGGCCAGCACCATGCCGGTGACGTCCCGGTCTGCGCCCTGCACCAGCGCGATGGCGGCCTCAATGTTCTCATCGGGCTTGTCGCCGGAGGCGATGGTCACAGCCTGCGTCACCTTGGAGTCGAAGTGATTGGTGCCGATGACGGAGGAGGCCGTGCCGGTGCGGGGATTGACGCCGTGGAAGGCCATCAGGTCGAGGCCCTTAGCGACCTTCTTGGCGAAGCCGTCGGCAAAGGCGCTCATGTAGTCCAGCTGCGCGTCCTCGGAGGCGTAGAGAAATTCGTCGGAGATGCGGGCACCGTACTCGATCTTGATGGGGACGATGGTGATGGGGTCGACGGTCAGGCCGCCCTTGGTCTTGGCACCGTTCTCTGCCACGATGTCCACCTCCTTGTCGAGGGAGAAGGTGAACTCCTTGACGCCGTTGAAGGGGATGGGGGTGGCGCTGCACAGCTTGGCCAGCGCAGAGGCACCGGTGGTCTTCTTGATAAAGTCGGGGATCAGCTCCTCGGGGAACAGGGAGCCTTTGCTCAGAATGTCTGCCATGTGTTATTCTCCTTTGCTCATCAGGTCGTTGGTGAAGGCGCGCAGGGCATCGCGGCGGCTGCTGCCGCCTGCGGGCTCGGTGCTGCGCGGGGGCGATTTGGGGGTCTGGGGCTTGAGCAGCTTGGCGAAAGACTGGGCATCCTTGCGGATGGCGTCCTCGTTCTCACCGGTAAGCCGCTGGGAGAGGTCGAAGGGGATGCCGACCTCGTGGGCGATGCGGGTCTTGAGCTCCGACATCTCAAAGGCATGGATGCGGGAGGCATAGTCGGCATTCTGCGCCTTGAGGTCGTCGTAGTCGGCGAAGGGAGCCAGACGGTCGGCAACGGCGGCGTCGAATGCCTCCTGCGTGGTGATGGGTTCAAATTCTGCCATGAGAAAACCTCCATTCTGACAGATGCATATAAAAACAGGGCGGAGGCCCTGCTTCGGCGTAGTTAATAGCTTGTGCGCTGACGGCGTTTCTCCTTGCCCTCGGAGCATTGCCAGCAGGCGAGGATGATGCTGTCCAGCAGTTCGATATGGCCTCCCTCGGTCAAGGAACGGTAGCCGAAGCCGCCGTTGGTGCCGATGGCCCGCTTTTCGCAGTTGGAAGCCACCTGCACAAGGCTTGGCTGTCCGGCGTGGCAGAGCGATTTCGCGAACAGTGCCTGCTCAAAGGCGGCGTTGGCAGTGATGATCTGCTTGACGGTAGGAAGGACGGGCGCTTTGAGATGGGCGGCTTTCATGGCGTCGGCCAGGAGCTGCTGCCCGCTGGCACCGTCCACCGCCACAGCGGCGAACTGGGCCTTGCTCAGAAAATCCAAAAGCCACCCACTGCCTGCCCGGGTGGGGCGGCAGTCGATGGCTTCCACGAAGATTTTGTTGTCGGCAGTCCGGACGGCGATGGAGAGCGCTGCACTGGCCCCGTCCGGGCTGAACTTGATGCCCGCATAAAGCCTGCCCTTCAGCTCGGGCAGGGCGGCGACCTTCAGCTCCTCCCATTCGGCTTTGCTGATGGCCGATTTCTGGTTATACCGCAGCCAGAGGCCGAGGCGCTGGATGTTGAAGTCAATGGGGTCGGAGCCGATCTCGTCGGTGATGCTGCGCTCGGTAAAGATGGTACCCAGACTGGGATTCGTCTCGTACCATGCAGCCACATCATGGGGGTCGGTCTGCTGCTCCACGCTCCATTCGGCCCAGCCGGTGTTCTGCGTTTCGCCCTGCAGGGCTGCGTTTCGCAGTTTAAGGAACACCGTGCCGGAGGAGACCGGCGTGGGCGGTGTGCCGCAGAAGAGTGTCTGCGGGTCGCGGCTGTCCGTGACCACATATTTGAGGGCGCTTTCCTGATCGTCGGTGTACTCCTGCGCCTCGTCGATGATGAGCAGGTCGAAGCCCTCGCCCAGACCGCCCTTGGAGGAACGGGTGCGGAACTCGATGCGGCCCTCACCGCTTTTCAGCCGGATGCTCTCCCGGCCAGAGGCACGAATGGATTTGTATTCTATCTTGGCCTTGTCCAGCAGGCTGCACAGGCGCTCCCACGCGGCATGACTGGTGGTCGTGCGGTGGGCTGTGTGCAGGATGTTCTCGCCCCGCTGGAGACCGTACAGCTCCCGCATGGCGGCGATCTCATTCTTGCCGTTGCGGCGGGGGACGCTGTAGCCGAATTTGGTATGTACCCACAGGCCGTCCTCGTTTTCGGCGAGGATGTCGTAGAGCAGGAGCTGCTGCCACTGTTGGGCGGTACGCCCGGTGGTGTTGTAGAGGTCGATGGCCTCCTGCCCGTGGGTCGTGGTGTAGGGCAGCACCACCGCCGCCGTGGGCGTCTGGCGGCCCAGCTTTTCCGGGACGGCCTTTTCTGACGCTCGGGACATGACGGCGGGGCCTCCTTTATGAGAATGAAAATGTAATATTGACGAAAAGACGAAAATGTGCTATATAATAGCTATGAGGTGCGCCTCCGCTATATGGTGGGGGCTCGACACCTCTATTTTTTTGCAGTGAATCGCTGAACAGTGAGTAATTTCTCTTTGCAGATGACGAGGATGTCTACATCCTGCGTCGCACTGGCAGTCAATCTTTTCCGTAGGACATCTTTCAGCGTTTCCAGAGAAATCGTATTCTGCTCATAGTTCAGGATGATTCCGCCGGGATTCTCCTGGATCTGCTTCAAACCATGCCGAACAGCGCTGTTTGCGGACTTTTCTGTAGAAACCGTTTTCAAATCCCAGAGCTTGTCGTTCCAGATGTAGTCTGGAGTCATCGCTTTATAATTATTTGCTTCGTTCAACAGCACGATGTCGCCGCCCAAATGGGCGCGCAGCTATTGTGCTGTTTTTACTTCGTCTGCATGGCGGACCATATCGTAACCAGCATCGTATGAGATGGAACCGACTCCCGGAGCAGCCGCCCGCAGATATTCCGGGAGGACGTTCTGCAGAGAGGCCTCTTTCGGAAAGCGGACTTTAGTGACAAGTGGAGACTCCGCAAATTCTTTGCGAGCCTGAAGGGCTTCGGGATCCTCCGTCCACTTCTTATCCCACACATTCTGCCTGCGGCCATCGCCCGGGTCATACTCGACCTTGCAGCGGCAGCGCTCATGGCGGCGGTAGACGTCGGCAGGTACATGGGGATAGTCGTAGCTTCCGGCAAGCCTGCTGCACCATTCGCAGCAGCTCCCGGTGGTGTGCCGCACGACGCGGGGATGCAGACCGGCCCGGCCCTGAAACTGCACGTTGGCTTTCAGGGTATCGTCTACTGCCATCCGGGAGAAAGTCCGTACCGGCTCATCCAGCATGTAGGCCACATCCTCGTAGTGCTCGGCGGCGCAGACCTTGTTCAGGATGCCGTCGATGCGGTCCTCATCCACCGGGACGCGCTGGGCCAGCAGACGGAGACCGGCTGCCTCGTTGAGCTGCTGCTGTACGGCAGCAGCGGCGTCAGCCACCAGTGCATGGTCCTCCTCCAGCAGGGGGCGGAGGACGCGGTCGGCGATGTTCCAGTACATCCGTCCATCCGGAAGCGTGTCGGCGCTGAGATGGAGACGGAACGCCTCGGCCAGAGCGCCGCCGACAAGGTCGGCGTAGTCCAGAGCCGCAGGGTAAGTGGCCGCCGAAGGAGCAGTGTTCCTCAGCAGGCGGAGAAAGTCGGCTCGGATGCGCCCCAGCAGCGCGGGGGCAATATCCTGCTTGTCCATCTGCTCATTCCTCGGCCTGCACGCCGGTCAGGTCGCGCAGGTTCTCTTTTCCGAAATAGCCGGGGATGACAGCGTTGACCTTGCCCACGGCATCGCCGATACCGGAGAGGGTGGCGGCGTCCGGCTCAAAGACCGGCTCCCAGACGGGGCGGGTCAGATAGAGCTGGCGGCGCTGATAGGCAAAATCATCCCGCAGGCAGGCGGCGAGATAACCGGCATTGAGAAAGCCGCTGCCGAAGGTCCGCTGTGCCTTGCGGGCGGCCAGACGCAGCGTCTCGTGGCTGGACTTGATGGTCTCTGCGCTGGAGGGATTGTCGGTGACAAACCCCAGATCGTCCAGCGTCAGGCCGGTCTCTCCCGCGAACAGTGCCGCGAAGGTGCGCAGCTGCTCGGTATAGGGACTCATGCTTTGCTGAGTAAACTGCCCGACCACCGGATGGTCGCCCTCCTCGTCCTTGGAGATCTCCAGCAGAGAGGAAATGGTGGCTTTCCACTTGTCCATCGGGTCGGCGTCGCCGGAGGTCCCCAGAACGTACTTTTGCGGAAAAGAGTAGAACTCGGCGCTGATCTCGCTGCGCTTGAGAGTGCGCAGTGCGCCCTGCTGCAGACCCATGCAGGCCCGGGAGATGCGGCTGTGGCCAAAGGGCCGGGCAGCATCCGGGCGGTAGCAGATGGGTACCAGCAGCGGCGCGGGGGCAGGGTTGGTCACAAGGTAAGGCTTTTCGCCCTTGGGGTAGTACCAGGTGCTGCCAGCTGTGAAGTAGGCCTCCAGCGTGGGCGTGCCGTTGTCGGCGTTCCGCTCCAGAACGGCGTAGCCCTCGGTCAGCAGACCGGTCACATCGTCGATGATCCCGGTGGCGTTGCCGCCGTCCAGCACCGACATGCGGGGAAAGCCGTCTTCACCGGCGCAGATGTACAGGAACGAACAGCTCGAGATAAGGGCCGAAAGGACAGCGCTGTCGAAAAGGATGTCGGCATTGTTCTGGAGATAGATGCTGTTCAGGTCGAAGTTGTCCTGCCGGAACTCCCGGAAAATGAGCCGATCGGCCAGCGAATCCACAGCCTTGCCGCACCAGCCCAGCACCTCGCTGAAGGTGCGGAACTCGGGCGGTGTGACCATGCCGAAGTCCTTCACGGCATTCTTCATCTCATAGTATTTATAGCGGGTAAGCACCCGGCTGCGCTTCAGCTCCAGCTTGCGGCGGAGATAGGCCATGCCGCGGGTCTGGCTCATGGGGGATTCCTCCTTTTCGTGAGAAAATATTCCCAGTGACGGCTGGGGAGTCCGGCGAGGGCAGGGGGAGGGGGCCATCCCCCCTATCGGCTGCGGAAGGTCGTCCAGTCACGGGACAGGGGCAGAACGCGCGGCGAATCGACAGCCTGCTCCTGAGCCTTTCCGCTGCGGGCCACCAGCTTGTCGCTCTTGGCCCGGTTGCAGCAGAAATGCGCGAGCTGAAGGTTGTCGAGGTCGCTGGGGTGTCCGCCTTTGACGACGGGGATGATGTGGTCGATGCAGGGCGAGAGCGGATGCGGGAACTTATAGCTGAAATCGACCGGCTTGCCGCAGATGCCGCAAACGGTCTGCGTCGCATAGATCTTCTTTTTGTTCCGCTCAAAGGCCAGACGGTGTGTGCCGTCGTGGTCTGGCCGCTCGTTGCGGCGCGGTGTCCTGCCTGCCATTAGGATGCAGCCTCCTTTTGCTGACGTGCTGTGCGGTGGTCCTCGAAGCTTCGGCTTCCTTTGCCCCGCCGGGTCATGCCCGGAGGGGGGAGGTCTTTTTGAGGGAGGGGGTACTTTTGCAGACCCCGGGGGTATGAAAAAGCCGCCCGGTGTTTCCGAACGGCAGAAGAAAAAGGTGTCCACTGTGGACACCTCAAAACTATGATATGCGCCGCTGGGGCTTGAAGCGGACGGCGCAGATGACCCATTGAGCACAGGTAGCAAGAAACCTGTGCTGTGATTCCCGCCGATGGAAAACTCACAATGCGGATTTCTGATGCCCGCAGTATGATAATAGCATGGTTTTTTCGGACAATCCGGACAAATCGACCATTCTCGGACAATCTGGACATTTCGGACAAATCGACCATTTCCGGACAATCCGGACAAATCAGAAAATCTCGGACAAATCGGACATTTTGGATAAAATAAAAGCGGCTGACCCCGATTTGGAATCAGCCGTCTTATGCATCACGTCACATTCTGCTCGACCCACCGGTCAACCCTCCGCCGAATGGTATCGGCATCCAGATCGCAGCCGAACTCCATCAGTTCTACAGCTACCTCCTGCGGTTTCTTGCCCAGAATGCAGATGTCAGAGATAGCTGCCCGCAGCATGATGTCATCGCAGGTCTCTACGATGCGCTGGCCCTCGATATACAGGGCATCCAGCTCGGCATTGCGTGCCTTGAGCTTCTTTATCTCACTCTCCCGTCGGGCGTATACGCTGTCAGCTGTCCCACGCACAGTGGCATGACCGAGGATACAGGCATTTCCGTCACCGCAAGAGGATTTCACTACATCGGCCACAAGCTCAGGCCCCTCGGCCTGCTTCGCTTCCAGCTGCTGGATGCGGCGAGTTCTGGCTTTGATGTCAAAGGGGATTGCATGCAGCTGTCGAAATTCTCGCGGTGTCATCCTTTGCCCTCCTTGAGGTTATTTCAGTTCGAAGTATTTTACGAGCTCAGAGCTGATTTCAAATGCTCTAACCCAGCCAGTGGTAAAGAAGCTGTAATCTTGAAGGATAATGGCATAGCGGGTGTCATCGCACTTGTTTGCCTCTTCCCGTGTGATGTCTACTTGCTTCCATAGAGTGGCCCCGCCGGGGCGTTTCTGGTTGTAGTAGATCAACTTAAAGTTTGGCTCGTCAATCGCCAGGTACCACGCGGCTTTCCTGCTTAGCATCTTACCGGCCAGAGCGAGTAGCGTGTTGTGGCCGTGAGGCTTGCTCTCAGGAACTTTTAGGTTTTCCGCTGACGATCCATTGGCCTGAGCCATGATCTCCGGAGAGATGCCGCAGGCATCACAGGCTTCCACAAACCAGTGCCATGTAAAAATCACCTTTTGGGTACGGTCGGCGTTGCGAAGGACGAGGCCTATGGGAAGATAGTTGACGTATCCTCCGCCGGTAAGCGGGTGTCCACTGTGGACATTTTCGCAGCAGTCTAGAAGATTCTCTCCGGTGAATGCGGGAAGTGCTTGAATCCAGTCCTCACTGCAAATTTGCTCGGCATACTGATATGCCCAGTCCGGGATTTTGGTTGCCGTCTGGTGCCAGTCCACACAATCTTCAGACGTGGTCGCTGTGCTTTTCATCGGAGCTTTTGGAGGCAAAGCAGGCTTTTCCGAAACCGTTACCGGAGCTTTTGCTTTTTCCTCAGCCTGACGGCGCTTCTCGATGTTGTTTTGGGCGTTCCGATAGGCATCCATCAGAGAAATTTCGCCGTCATGGAGAAACTGCTTTGTCTCTTCATCACAGTTCTCGGAAATGGCATTCAGCCGGGCGGCCGCGCCGGTGCTGAGGCCAAGTATCCGGCAGACTTCGTCTCTTACCTTGCCCTCCAGATGGCCCTCTCTCTTTTTCCGGGTGAGAGTATCCTTCAGGGCTTCGTACTGTGCCAGCCGTTCGCCGTCGGTCAGGTCGCGGGCTGTGGCGTTGGCGGTAATGAGTGCGATCCTGTCGTCAACTTCGCCCTTGCTCTCCACGATGATGCAGGGCAGGGAAGAAAAGCGGGTATCGCCCTCCTTGGCCAGTTCCTCGCAGGCGGTCAGACGCCGCTCGCCGCCGATGAGCTTGTAACCGTTCGCCCACCGGATGACTTCCAGCGGCTGGCGTACGCCGTTCAGCCGGATGTCTTCCTTGAGCTTGTCGATGTCGCCCACGACATAAATTTTGTTATCTGGGTTTCGCATGATGTACTCGCGTGGCAGCATCTTCACCTGCATCGACCCCGCCGGGGTGGAAGTCTGAGGTTGAATGTTCAGGAGGTCACTTATCAAACCGGTGCTCATCGTTTATCCCTCCACCTTGGAGATTACCTTGCGGGACAGCTCCAAATACTGCTCAGTCGCCTTGCACTTGGGGCTGTAGTCGCACAGCGGCATATGCTCGCTGACGGCCTCCTGCACCGCTGCGCAGGCATTGATGCGCAGTACCCTGCCGCGCTCGCTGTAAAAAATTGGGAGTTTGCTGTCCATCAAAGCGTCGATTGCTTTTGCGCCGTACCGTGTGCGCCGGTACATGGTCGGCAGCACACACATGACCTCGAGGCCGGGGTTGTAGTTCTCCTTGACATCCTGCACCTGAGCAAGAATTTCTTTCAAGCCGTCCATGGCCCATTCGCCGCAGTCTATCGGGATGATGAGCCAGTCGGCGCAGACCAGTGCGTTGATGGTGGCAATGTCGATGTCAGGCGGGCAGTCCATGATGCAGTAGTCATAGGCGTCCGCAAGCGGTGCCAATGCGTTGGCGATGCGGTTGTGCTGGGGTCGCCCGGCTTCGAGCATGACCAGCTTGTTGGCGAAGTTCATGCTCATGCAGGAAGGGGCGACATCCACCTTGAACTTCTCCTGATGACAGATGACGTCTTCAAGCTTGTTGTCCAGCGTCAGCACGGAGGCCATGGTCTTGCCCCGAGGGTCGAAGCACTGGAAAAACTTCGTGGTGTTGGCCTGCTTGTCCAGATCCATCACCAGCACCCGCCGGGAATGCTTTTCGGCGAGGATGCAGGCCAGATTGCAGGCCGTGACCGACTTGCCGACGCCTCCCTTCAAGTTGATGATGGCGATTTTGCTCATGTTGCGCATTGTGATCCTCCTTGTTGCTTATCTGCTTGTTTTTATCTTCTCTGCGGCGATCTGGTAGCCCTGCCAGCGGTCCGCAAACCACTCGCGCCAGGCACTGCACTGGCGGAAGTAGGTGAGCGGGCGGTCGCGGCAGGCCAGAAACGAGCAGCGGTTGCAAGGGTTATCTTCGGGATAGTGTTGGACGTGAGAGTCAGAGTCCTTCATGCGCCGTCCCTCCGCTTCTGCCCGAAGCGCCGCACCGCACCCGCCATCAGACTGCCCGCCGGGGCAGGGGGATGAGAACTTGCAGCTACCGCCGCATTGGCCTGCACCTGATAGTAGCTTTCCATGGTACCCGGGGCGTTCAGGATGACGGTGCGCAGATAGGCGCGGATATTCTTGATGGGCTGAGTGGTATTGCTCAGGCTCTCCATGATGTACTCGACGCTCTGGCTGGTCAGCTTGTCCAGCCGGGCGCGGATGGCTTTGGTAGTCTGCATCTGCTGGCCGATGTACTGCATGGGTGCCTCACAGCTGTACATGTCCACGATGTTGTCCAGCAGCTCCTCCAGCTGGGCAGGCTCGTATCGCGGATTCCGGGCCAGAGTGTCGATCTCCAACCGCTGGCGGAAGTCCGCTTCCACAGCCTCCCGCCGGGTGTGTGAGTCCATCGATCCATCGAGGTCCGCACCTCGTGCGGATAGATAGATTTCCCCTATAGGTTTCCCTATAGTATTACTGGGTGGCATTTTGCCACGGGTCTGAGTCGCATTTTGCGACGGGTATCGGTCGCACTTTGCCACGGGTGACATTTCGCCACCGGTCGCATTTTGCGACGGGTCAGGAGGGTGAGGAGTAGGGCGATTTTCAGGTCTCGCCGGGTCAGTCTGGACAGGAGCAACAGCCTCCGGGGTCTCGGCGATATACCGGTTGGTGGCCTTGCCGCCTACCAGCTCCTGCCGCTTGGTCAGCAGGCCCTTGGATTCCAGCCTGTTCAGAATGCGGATCGCTGTAGCGCGGTCGATGCTGAGCCACTTGCAGATGTAGGAGTAGCTGCCCTTATACTCGCTTTCCTCGTCCTGACTGAAGCCGTAGATGAGAGCGTAGGCCAGCAGCTCGTTGCCCTTGAGGTGGTACTTCTCTACCATCCAGTCGAGCACGACAATATAACTCTGTTTCTTTTTGACCGTCATGATTCTTCACCCTCTCAGAATGGCAAATCGTCGTTGTCGTCGATGACTGCAAAGCCTTCTGCGCTGCCCTGCGAGTAGGCTGATGCCGTCTCAGGACTGCTGCTGGGCGGTGCCTCACCGCCGTCGTCCACGGCCTGCCTGCCGGGCTTCCTGTTCGAGCCTGCAAAGCTCAGGCTGTCCGCCACGACCTCCACGGCTGTACGGTTGCTGCCGTTCCTGTCCTGATACTGCCGGGTCTGGAGACATCCCTGCACGGCCACCATGCTGCCCTTTGCAAAGTACTTGCACAAAAAGTCTGCATTGTGCCGCCATGCAACGACATCGATGAAATCGGCCTGCCGCTGCTGGCCCTGCTGCACAAAATTGCGGTCACAGGCGATGCGGAAGGTGCATACGCTGATGCCCGCCGGGGTGGTTTTAAGCTCAGGGTCGGCTACGAGCCGCCCCATGATAGCTACAACATTGAGCATTTCAAATAATCCTTTCCGGTTTCAGCCATCCAGCGCTCGTGTCCATATCGGGCCTCAAAAGCGGCCTGTGCCTCTTTTTTGAGCCAGAGGCGGCAGTGGTGGTCAAAGTGGGCGCTGTAGCCCGGCTCGTTGTGGTGTCGATGGCAAAGCCAGACTTTGAGCCCATAACGCTCGGCCATCGGCCGCAGCGGCCCGTTGAGCACATGGTGTTCCTCAAGGCCGCGCACGGTGGAGACGTTGTATTTTGCCCGGCAGATATAGCATTCCTGCCGGGTCTGCATGATGCTGGTGCTCACTTTGGTACCTCCTGCCATTCCTGCCAGTAGGCCGTGACATTGGGGTCATTTACCCCTATCTCGGCCAGCCGGTCGAAGATCCCGTCAATAAAGGCGGTCATCTGAGCTGTGGAGAAGCTGCTGGAACCCATCGACGCCTTGACGGTGCAGCGGTCGTTGTCCAGCAGTTCTACGATATGTACCAGCCGGTAAGCATTGCGCAGGATAGGCACAGCAGCCACCGGAAGCTCCAGAAAGTCGTATTCGAGGCCGTATTCCTCCAGCATCTCGATATAACAATCCTCCGGCTGGATGCCGCCTGCCCTGCCTGCATTGTAGGCGTCGGCCATGATGGTCAGCAACGCCCACATCATGCGGTTCTGGTTAATGCTGCGGCCCTTGCGCTCCGGTTCAAACGTGACTGTCAGCCGCAGGGGCTTCCCGTGGGCCAGCTCGTCGAGTTTCTGGCAAATCTGTGTTTTCACAAATTCCGCAGAGTTTTCCACGGCAAAGCCCCGCCGGGCCGGGTCGTACACCACAGGCAGCCGCCCGACTATGCTTTTTCGTCCCATAAGACTTTCTTTCCGTCCGAGAGGGTAAACTGCACCATACTGATATGCCCATCCTCAGCCCGGGCAAACTTGTCCACGGAGATCTTCACGGCAGGGTAGAATTTGCCCTTCTCGCTCTTCATCACCGGCACCTGCTCGGCCTTGAGAGCGATGGGACCAAGCTCCATGACGTCCTCGGCAAAGCCCAGCATAGCCGCTGCGCACAAAAAGCTGGTATTCTCCTGCATCCGGTCAGGGTCGGAGGTGGGCAGGCTCAGCGGCCCGGCGTCCTTGCGGACATACTGGCCGGTAGCAGGGGAGAGCACCTCGATTTGGCATCTCCACCAACTTCCGGAGCGATAGTAGGTGTCCCCCCAGCCCAGTACGCCATAAACACTGTCCAGCATATGCCGGACATCGACCACCCGGGGAAGCACGACGACGCGCACGCCGTCGGCAGATGCCTCAATGCAGCGGGCCACGCACTCCTGCGGCTCGATTTGGCGGGGAGTAGGGCTGCTCACGGGAAAAGTGATGGGCGGAGGCAAAACGGTCCCAGAAGCCTTCTTTGCGCTTGTGGACGGTCCACGCCGACTGCTTGCGGGTTTAGTTGCGGCCATATCCTCATTCCTTTCAGTTTCGAATTTACGCTTCTGCGCTGGCAGCGGCTCTTGTTTACCCACCTGCCGCCATTGGTGTCGCTGTTTACCTCTCCTCCAGCAGTTTCTCGAGGTCCTTCAGAAAGTCCCGGCAGCACGCAGCCTTGACGGCGTCCGTGTCGGGCCAGTTCGAGGAATGGATAGGACCAGCTTTTTCACGGTGGAAAGCCTCCTCGGCCTGATATTTGCCAATGAGCTGGCACACCTTATCACGCATGGCTTCTTTCATGGTGGACCTCCCTAGTACGTTCCAAATTCCTGATCCAGCAGTGTATCCAGCCGGATGCGCTTGCCACGGCCATCACCGGCCCCGTTGTTGTTCCAGCCGTCAGGGTAGCGCCTGCAGACGTCGCGCTTGGGTACGCCCATATATCCAGATACCTGATCTACCGTGAGCCGGAGGCAGCCGGTCTTACTGAAGATGGCCTTGTAGGCCTCATGCCACGCTTCGTTTCTAGTCGTTTTTGCCATGTAACCACAACTCCTTCTGACGGCGTTCAAATTCTACCTGCTGGCCGTAGCTGCGTCCTGCAGCATCTGCACGGGTACAGACATCGTGGAGGCTATTGCCTTGCGGCAGGGCCTGCTTTTTCTTTTCCTCATACTGAGCCTTGAGCTTCTTGTTGTGCTCCTCGGCCTGTGTCTTGCGCACGGCGCTCAGGCATTCCGGGCAGTATTTGCGGCCCCGAGCTACGTTGGCCGAGCCGCAGAGGGCGCAGTGATGTTCTTTTGCGGGTGTGCTCATCAGTGTGCCGTCCTTTCCATCCGCCGGCGCTTTGCAGCGCGGATCCGGGCGTTGTCAGCCCGTTTGAACTTGTCCCACTCCACCAGTGCCAGAGGCAGGCCCGCCACGATGGGCGCGAAGACAAAGAGCAACGTCAGCGTCTCAATGCACTGGGCCTGCCACGGGTCGCAGCCGGTGAGCTGCAAGAGGTCGGAGAAAATAAACATTATGCCGTTCATAAGATGAGCGCACCTCCTAACTTATAAGCAAGAGCAAAGGCCAGCAGCAGGTATGCGGCCCAGCCCAGCAGCATTTCGCGGGTGGGATGCCGGGCGCAGAACATGACCAGCGCCACCATGCACCCGCCTGCGACAAATGACATAAAGCAGGCGAAAATAGAGCTTCTCGTCATAGCTGTCACCTCATCCCCAGCGCCCGCTCGATTGGCTCTCTGGGATTGTCGTTGTGGTATTTGCCGGTCATGTATTTCTGTACCTGACCGACGCCAAGCCCTGCCGCCTTGGCGAGCTGGCTGTAATTCCAGCCGCGAAGGGTCTTCTGTTTTACTGCCTCCGCTTTCCATTCGGGAGACCAGGATGTGGATTTCAAAGCTTTTACCTCCTTGTGGCAGGCTCCCTTCTGCGGTAAAATGAAACAGAAGGGAGGTGAAATCATGAATGAGTCTGAAAAAATGACTGCCCTGCGGATGCAACAGATTGCAAATTCGGTAGCTGCGTGCCTGCCAACGAATGAGCAAATGGCGGTTAGTATGCAGGCGGCGATAGCCCCGTTGCTGAAAGCTATGGATTTTGACAATCAGGCTGTAAACGAGTCAGCAAGGGCAGCTATTTTAGAATTGCAAAAAACTATGCTGAAAATGAAGCCGGAAACATGGGTTAAGGTCTCTGAAGTTTTTATTGAAGCTTTTCGCTCAGTTTCGTTAGACTATGAGATCCCTGTCAAAAAAGCAGAGGCGGTGGTTGAAGAAGTAAAGCCGTATCTTCCGCCGGAAGCAGCGGAAAGAGTCGAAGCTAAGATAAAAGAGGCTAAAACGTCAGACAATAAGATGTCTCGCGATGAGTGGCTTCAGATTGTTGCTATAATTGTTTCTGTTTTGTTGTCTTTTGCAGAATGGGCGGGTTCGCTTGAGCATGATCGGAAAGAAGAGGATTTTTGGGCTTCTACTGTTGAATATCAGCACGAAAGCCTTGAAATTCAAAGGAAAGAATTAGAATTAAAACAAGAAATTCTTGAATGCTTCCAGAATCTGCAAGGTAGTGCGGCTGGTGTCAGTGAGGGTTCCGAGTGTGTCGGAAATGACGCTCAGTGCATCACTGATTCGGTTGATCCTCAGGACGTTGTGAAGGACGGTGATACTTTGCAGGAGCAGGTAAACATTGAAGATTGACCTGCTCCGCTTGAGGCTCCGAATCTCGTTCTCCATCTCGGCCCAGCGTTCCGCTTCCGACGGTTCGCTGGGCTTTTTATCGTTCTCCATACGGTTTACCTCCTTGTGGCAGGCTTCCTTCTGCGGTAGAATAAGAGCAGAAAGGAGTGAGATCATGGATAGATTTTCAGGGGTGAATAGTGCCAGCCGCTTAAACCAAGTTGTGGATGAGTGGGCTAAACAGCAGCGCAAAGCAGAAGCTGTGGTGAGAGAACGGCAAAAGCGCAGTGAAGAGCTTGAAAATGCGCAAATGGGTTCGGCGGAAGATACTCGTAAAATGCTGGAAATGATGGAAGCAAATCAGAAAGAGCAAGCTGCTGAAATCCAAAAAAATCACAGGGTAACCGTTATTTCCATCGTGGTTGCTGTTGTATCCGCTGTTTTTGGCGCGGCGTCGTTTTTCGTTGCGCTTATAGCCCTGTTGCGCTGAGCCTTATCAGTGTCAGAATGAGTGCGGCGCTTTGGAAGAATGCTGCTGCACCTTGCAGGCAAAGCACAATAATCAGCATTTGATGTAATGTCCAGTCGGGCTTCCGGCTGGGCTTTTTCTTATCATCCATCTTGTTCACCTCACTTGTGCAAAATGTTTCTCAAATCAGGGTCAAAAACATTGCCAAGCACAGAGAAAGAGTGTAAAATGAAATTGCGGTTATCAAATTACATTTTTTCTACTTGGCAATGAGTCCGGCCCAAGCTGCAAGCAGACACAGCCAAGGCCCGAGTGTACCCTCGCAGAGGGTACTTTTGTCAAATAGGAGATCACGCAGGGGTCTACAAGCATTCCACCGCCAATAGGAGGCCTGCTTGATTCCGAGACGCCCCAAGCAGGGGAAGGTGACCAGTTGCTTGGGATAAATGAATTATAACTCCAATAAACTCCAAAGTAAAGATGAAATTGGAATTATGTGGAGTATTTTGGAGAAATGCACAAAAATGGAGGCGATATTTTTGTTCTACGAAAACTTTGACGCCTTGAGCAAGAAAATTGGAAAGTCCAAATCTGAAGTGGCGCGGGACATTGGATTGGATCCTAAATCCTGTACAGGATGGAAGAATGGCGCTATCCCCAGAAACAGCACTTTGAGAAAGCTTGCAGACTATTTTGATGTTACAGTAGAAGAATTGATGGGTGACAAGGCCGAAAGCACTCGACCAATAGACTCCAACACAGATTTTGGTTATGAATGGGCCGATGTTGAGAAAGCATATAAAGGTGCCACCCCGGAAGCTAGGGCGGCAGCCAAAGCAGCAGCTTTGGCGGTATTGGAAAGTGGGAAAAATAAATGATGCTTGGAAAAAGCGCGGTAAAAGTAATTTGTGCTGGTATTATAGTGGCTGTGGCGGTGAGTCTGACTGCCTGTGGAGCAAGTGAACTCCAACCGGCAGAATCAGTGGCCTCAACAGCGTCGTCGGTAAAAGCAAAAGTTCAAGAGAAGCCTTTCTTTGAGTCAGATACAAAAGTAAACTGGGTTATTACAGACTATAATGAAATTGCAGAGTATCCCTTTAGGCGTTCGCAGATAGAAAAAGGTAATGTAAAAACGAAGGCGATTATCAAAGCAGAAAATTTATATATTGAAGTCATCAATAGTGAAGCGGGAATGTCTATTTCGATAGAGGATAAAGATGAAGAGGAAGAATCTTTATATCCAGTATTCCGAGATATGCTCAGAGTTTTAGATAAATCAGTTTCAGAAGAAATGATAGAGCAGGCATGGAAAGATATACAAAAAGATAAATATGAAATAAATTATGGAAGCACTACGCTGCTTCCTAGTTATGAGGTGAAAGAGGGAATTCAAATTAGCTATAGCTCAAATGATATATACGGACAAAGAACTAGTGTGAAGATTCTAGACTCAACATACTGAAATGCTTGAAAAGCGTCTCCGGAGGCTAGGGCTGTGGTGCTGGCTGTGCTGGAGAGTGGGAAGAAGTAGGGACTTGCTATAAAAGATTGCCCTGACAAAAGGGTGTAGGAAGGAAATTATTATGGGGTTTCGTTATAGAAAAAGCGTTAAACTTGGTGGTTTGCGTATCAATTTTAGCAAGTCTGGAATTGGATACAGCTACGGCGTAAAAGGGTTGCGGTATACCAAAACGGCAAAAGGAAAAGATAGAGTAACAGCATCCATCCCAGGAACAGGACTCTCATCGACTACGGAGAGTAGTTCAAAAAGAAAGAGTAAAATAAGCGAGCCGATAAAGTCTCAGAGAAAACAGCTAAAAAAGACTACAAGATATACAATGCCGCTTGTTCCCAATGTTATTATCGGAGTAGCTGGTATTGGCTTGGGCGAGTACTATTATTTTTCGCATGGGTATGAAACTGGGACGGCGATATTCTCGGGACTTATCTTGGGAGCGATATGCTATGTTGGTCTGTATGCAGTTGCTGGTGCAGTTCTTATGACGTTAGGAATCGGAAAGACTGAAAATTTATCGGAGAACAATTCATGTGGGAATCAAGAGTCTGAACCTGCGGTAATAAATGAATCGAAGGAAGAAAATTTTGAATTAGCGGGTGTTTATTATTGTAGCGCGAATGTGGCCAAAGTCGCAGAACCGAACCCAGCGTGGCGTAAGACTTGTAAGGCATTGCTTAATGCAGGAATGAGAGAAAAGAAGGTGTACCGATTCAAACGGACGATAAAACCGGCTGAATTGGTTGAAGAACCTACGAATCCGCATGATCGGAATGCTGTGATGGTGCAGGTCGATGGTATGAAAGTGGGCTATATCAGTGCACAAGAAGCCCCTCGGGTAAAAGAACTTTTGAAGGCAGGAAAGATTGAAAGTGCAACGGCATCCATAAGGGGCGGCGATTATAAAATTGTTACTTCAGAAAATAATATGGTAAAAGATACAGTTGGACCATTCATTGAAGTGACCGTGAAATATAGATGACCATGCGGCATTGATGAACTGATGGGTACACAAAAAGAACCCGCCGGGCAGGGCAGGCTTGGGTATGAGTGGCCGGAAGCAGAAGAAGCATTCAAGACTCCGGAAGCTAGAGCTGTGGCAAAGACTGCGGTGCTGGCAGTGCTATTCTGGGCGAACAGAATCAGCAGAGCCTGTCTATCTCCCATGTGGCAGAGAATCCGGATGCGAGCGCAGAGGAGAACGATGAAGAGGATGAGGTGTAATAAAAGACAGAGATTTCGATATGTGAAATTTGAGAAACATCTTGCAAACATCACATATAAGTGATATAATCGTAAAAAATACAAGGAAGTGATTTTTCTGAATGACCAGCAGGCCAAAATTGAGATTTGGAAACTCTTGATGGAGTATGCCGATATGTTGGAAGTGGATTCTGGTCTGATTGAGGAATTACTGGAACTGCTCTCATCAAGTGGAACTGAAAAGCGCTTTCTGAAAAGGCTAGAAAAATATTTGCAACAGTTAAGAGAAGAGGGAGAAAAGGCTATCGGGAAAAAAGGAGACCCGATGGAGCACTTAAAAGGGCCAAGTTCTTTATGTTCGATGCGTTTCCCTCTCGGCGTATCGAATGTTAGAATTTTGTTTTTTTATAAAAATAATAAAGTACACTTGCTTCGTGCATTTTATGAGCGTCGAGGACATAAAAATACAGAATATGATGCACATATCCCGGTGGCTCAAAAGCGCTTAGCAGAAATATTAGGGGAGAAATAATTATGAAAGCTACATTGATGGATTTGGTGGAAGCTTTGACAAAAGATATGTCTGTGGTAGATATGGCTCAGACAGCTCTTCACATTGAAATCAGCCGAACGATCCGCAATGCACGCAAACAAAAAGGTCTTTCTCAAAAAGACCTTGCTGAAAAAATGGGTGTGAAGCAGAGCCTCGTCTCTCGCTGGGAGAGCAGCGAGTGTAACTATACCATTGATACGTTGGTCGAGATTGCAGATGCTCTTGGGCTGTCGGTACGATGTCCTTTAACTTCTGAAGAAGTGAAGGTTTCTACAGAGCCAATCGAACTCAAACCTGCAGGGCGTAAAGTTGCTTTTCCGAAAGCGACTTTTTCTGGTTCGGTTAAAGTCGATTTGAGAGTGGCAGATGGGTCAACTTATGAAGGGGGCTTAGCTTCATGAATGCATCGCAGCATAATGCAGATATTCAATATAAAGAAAGTTTTATTACGGAGTGTTCTATTACTAACAATGTGATAAACATGGGTACAGGGGCCGTATTGAAACACGAGTTAGAAGTATCGGTCAGTGAGCCTATTCCTAGCGATATCCCAGACGAAAAGGAAGCGTATGTTAAGTTGATTTTGGATGGCACCTATGAAGCGCAGGATGATTCGAACGCTCGCTGCAAATACCACATGGAAGTACAGGGGGCGTTTGCAGCAAAAAAAACGGTGCCGGACGATATTTTTATGAAGAGGCTCTGGTTTAACGGATCATCAACTCTTTATGGCATTGCACGCGCGAAAATGGAAGTCATTTCTGCGATGATCCTTAATAACGGAAAAATCTCGCTTCCGATGTTGAATATGTTTGAGCTTCTGAAGGAGCAATTTGCAGAAGCTGAAAAAAAAGAAACACAGAAATAAAGAGCAAGACCCCCGATGTAAACTGGTGCATCGGGGGTCTTGCTATAATCTGGTCAGGAGGATGGTGGGCGGTCATCCTGATTTTTAGATGGCTCCAAAAGGATGCGCATTATGGTGTTCCACAGCTCAGGGTGCTCTTTCAGGCAGGCAAGAAATTCGTCGTCCGTCACAATAACACTTCCTTTTGTTGTAAATTTTAGCTTGATTTTACAACCGCGATGTGCTAAAATCAATACCAGAGAAAGAAATTTCTCAAGATTGTGAAAAACGACAAAATCTCGTTTTCAGGTCTGTGCATTACGGAGATTCTGGCAGGGTAAGTGTCCACAGTGGACACTTTTGCCCCGCCGGGTAGGCTTCTGGAGGCGTAAAGGGTATGAGGGCAGTTAAAAGGAAGGGAAATCGTTCGGACGGATGCTGTCAGTGTAAGCGAAAAATGCCGGATGGCAAGTATAAGGTCTTTTATGGCTCGACCTTCACGGAAGCAGAGAACAAATACCGTGATACTTTGCAGAGCTGGGAAGAAACGCATAAAAAGAAGCCTCGCGCTAGCGCAGTGACCTACAAGGAGGCTGCGGAGGCGTATGAGGCTTATATCACATCGCCCAGCAAACCGGTCAAGAGCGGCACCGTGGCGTCTTACCGTAAGCATCTGAACCCGACGAAAATATTCTTTGGCGATGAGCTGATGGAGGACATCGATGCGCAGCGAGTCCGTGACTATTTGGATCATCTGAGCGCAGAAGGAAAAGCCAAAAAAACCGCCCTGAATGCAAGGTCGGTGATAAGCTGCGTGTTTTCCTACTGGTGCAACTATATGCACGGTACAGGAAACCCGGTGAGGACGGCAGCGCTTCCGAAGAAAATGCCAGTAACAGAGCGAAAGGAGCCGACCAGAGAACAACAGGAGCTGATAGAGGCACACCCAGAAGGCTGCGGCTTCTGGGCGGCACTATTTGAATACACGGGAATGCGGATCGGTGAGGCCAACGGCCTGCGGTGGCGCGATGTGGATTTTGAAAAGGGAAGGATATACCCTTCACAGGCTATGCCGTGGGAACGCAACCAGCCATACGAAGAAGAGCTGAAAACGGAAAAAGCTTATAGAGCGATTCCGATCCTTGCGAGGCTGCGTCCGCTGCTGGAAAAAGAGGCGGCTCGGCATAATCCAAACGATTATGTGATGTCCGGAACAAAGAAGCCCTTGACCTCGTCGCAGTACGAATGGCGGTGGGCGATGTACTGCCGTCCGCTGGGGTTGAGCGTCAAGCAGGAAAAACGAACGAAGAAAAAGGGACATCCGGACGAGTACAGAGTCTATTACAAGTGGAAAGCGCTGGTCACGGCGCACCAGTTCCGGCACCTTTATGCGTCAAATCTTTTCTATGCAGGTGTACCGGATAAGGTAGCGCAGAAACTGATGGGACACGCCGACATTACGACCACGAGAAGAATCTATCAGCAGCTTCGTGAGGAAGAGGATTTGAAGTACACAGCGCTTCTCGATAAATATTTGGAAGAAAAAGAGCAAAGTAGTGGTTGAGTAGTGATTTCGAAAAAATCAACGTAGAATCAGGCAAGATTAGGGGGTTCAAATCCCCTCCCTCGCACCAAGAAGTATCCACGGAATGCGATGAAGAGTCGATATTTCGTGGATTTTTTGTTATCTGCGTTTATCGGATACTGCCAGATACTGCCGGGTACTGTCTGCTTTTGCCGGGTACTTTGTAGTCAGGATCGTAGTCAGAAAAAAGTAGGTCATAGCAGAATTTTTCCGGGGGTTCCCCGGGACAAAAAGTAGTCAAAAATAATGCATCAGGCCGCCGTCTCCGTAAAACAGAGACAGCGGCCTGATTCATCAAGGGGATTATTTGTCCATATCATGGTACGAACCGTCGGGCGGCCGTGCTGTTCGACCCCTCTTCTCCGCAAGATAAAAAACGACCCCAAGCCTGAGCTTGGGGCCATCAGCGGCTGCGGTCCCCGTAGACATTCCTGACTCGTGGGACCCGCGCACTAAGCAACAGCGACGGGTTGCGTTAGCTGATTTTTCCGCAGCCCCTTGGCAGGGCTTTGAAAAATCAGAACGCGGCCCCAACAGCTCCTCCCTGTTTCAGCCGCTGGCTGCGGTCGTCGCCGTTGCACCGGGCTGATTGCTTGCCGCCTGCGGGCGGCCGTGCTGTTCGACCCCTCTTCTCCGCAAGATAAAAAATGACCCCAAGCCTGAGCTTGGGGCCATTTTTTATGCGGGAGAAGGGGGTCGAACCCTCACTCCGTTGGAACTGGTGCCTAAAACCAGCGCGTCTGCCATTCCGCCACTCCCGCACGGAAACTTTATTTATAGTAGCAAGATTCGCCGCAAAAGTCAACTGCCGAAGGATAATTCCCTCTTTGCGTCCGCATAATAACCCCAAAAACAGCGAGGGAGGCCATGGGCGTGAAGAGAATGCAGCGGGCAAAGCTTGCGGCGGCATATCTGCTGCTGGCTCTTGCGGCAGCTTTGGGCTGGCTGTACAGCTGTCTGCCGGACCGGGTCTATCTGGAGCCGGGGCAAGCCTTATATCTTCCCCGCTTTGCATGGGTCGAGCCGCAGCGCGGCCATGGAAGCCGGAATGTCGCCAGCACCCGGGCGGTGGGCAGCTACCAGACGACGCTGACGCTGGGCGGGTGGCTCCCCATCAAGACCATCCGGGCGGTGGTGACAGAGCGGCCCAGAGTGACCGTCTGCGGTACACCCTTCGGCGTCAAGATGTTCTCCGAAGGGGCGCTCATCGTAGGATTTTCGGAGATCGGGCAGGCTGACGGCGGGACATCGAATCCCGCCAAGGAGGCCGGGCTTCGCCTTGGTGACCGGGTCATCTGCATCGGGCAGACCCGCACCGAGAGCAATGACGCCGTAAAGGAAGCCCTGGACGCTGCCGAGGGGCAGTCCGTGGAGGTCGTGTATATCCGCAGCGGTGAGCAGAAGCTGACTGCCCTGACCCCGGTGTGGGACGACGCCGCCGGGCAGTGGCGGGCCGGAATGTGGGTGCGGGACTCCTCCGCCGGTGTGGGTACACTGACCTTCGCCGACGAGGAGCTCGGCGTATTTGCGGGACTGGGACACCCCATCAGCGACAGCGACACCGGCGAAAGCGTCGCCCTGCGCAGCGGCGAGATCGTTCCCTGCGAAATAACCGGCTGCAGTGCCGGAACGGCCGGAAGCCCCGGTGAGTTAAAGGGCCATTTCCTGAGCGCCCACGCCATCGGCACCATCCGCATCAACGGCGAGAACGGCGTCTACGGCACGACGCGCACCCACTTCTCGGGCCAGCTGCGGGAGATCGCGTTCGCGCAGGAAGTCGTCACCGGCCCCGCTGAGATATGGGCCACCATCGAGGGGGAAACGCCCCGCGCTTACCGCATCCAGATCGAGCGGGTCAGCGACGCCGACCCCCGCCGGAATCTGGTCATCCGGGTGACCGACCCTTCGCTTCTGTCTGCGACCGGCGGCATCGTACAGGGCATGAGCGGAAGCCCCATCCTCCAAAATGGGCGCCTCGTGGGTGCTGTGACCCATGTTCTGGTCAATGACCCCACCCGAGGCTACGGGATTTTCGCCCAGACGATGCTCGAACAGGCAAAAAACGCCGTTCAAAACGGTGCCGAAGCGCAGACCGCAGAATGAACAAGAAAATTTTTGCGAAAATTCCAGAAAATGTAAAAATTTCCTGTTGCAATCCATGGTAAATTATGGTAAAATCTAGACTGTAAAGGGAACTGCACACATTGGAGGATAGTACGATGGATAAAGTAAGATTTTTGATGTCGGATACCAGTGCGGACGTTACGGCAGCCTGCCGAGAGGCGCTGGAACAAAAAGGCGTAGAAGTGACCGTCGTGGAAAAAGACGGCCTTCAGATCTTGCAGAAGATGCTTGTGGTGCGGCCGCAGGTGGTTTTGCTGGATGCCTTCATGCCCGGGCTGGATGCTCTGGCCGTCAAGCAGAAATATGTCGCCGCCGGCGAAACGCACACCACGTTTTTCGTCACCGGCGCTTTCCAGAGCGAGGAAATGGTCCAGGAGCTGCTGGATGAGGGCTTCGCCTACTACTTTGTCAAACCCTTCGACGAGAATGTCCTTGCCAGCCGGGTGCTCAAGGTCGCCCACGGCCACCAGAAGCGGCTTATCACGGCCAGTGTGGACAGCGACGAGCTGAAGGTCACGGACATTCTGCATCAGATCGGCGTCCCTGCCCACATCAAAGGCTACCAGTTCCTGCGGGATGCCATCCTGCTCACCATGAACGAGCCGGAGTACATCAACGCCGTCACCAAGCGCCTGTACCCGGAGATCGCCAAGAAAAACGGCACCACCGCCAGCCGGGTAGAGCGGGCCATCCGCCACGCCATCGAGGTGGCATGGGACCGTGGCGATGTGGATACCCTGAACAGCTACTTCGGCTACACCATCCACAACCTGCGCGGCAAGCCCACCAACTCGGAGTTCATCGCGATGATCGCCGACAAGATGCGCCTGGATAAGCGGCAGCAGGCGGGTTGAAAAGAATATTTTTCTGCGTCATTTCCTTGTGGCATTTTTCATTGATTGCCGGGTGCGAAATTATAAATTACGGTTCCCTCATAATATGGTAATAACAGGCCTCCTGCATCGATTTTCCAATGCAGGAGGCTCGTTTTCTGTGCAAAAGTGATCGTTGGCGGATCAGCACGGCCGCCCGCAGGCGGCAAGCAGTCGGCCAAGAGGGCTGCCATCACAACTTGACGAAAAATGCAAGAATCTCTATACTATAAAAGAGAATAAACAAAGAAGGGAATGGATCGATCCCCTTATGCTGAAGATCGCATTTTGTGACGACGAGACCCAGGAGACCAGACGGCTGGAAGCTCTGCTGGAAGAATATGCTGCTGACCGCGGGCAGGACTTTGCCCATACGTCTTATCAAAGCCCGGTCGAGCTGATGGCGGAGGTGGAGAAGGGAACGCGCTTCGACATCATCCTGCTGGATGTCCTGATGCCGGGCGAAAACGGGATGGCTGCGGCCCAGGAGATACGGGAATATGACTCGAATGTGAAGATCATCTTCCTTACTTCAAGCACGGAGTTTGCGGTGGAATCCTACGCGGTAGATGCATGGTATTACCAGCTCAAGCCCATCCGGAGAGAGGACTTTTTCCGCCTGATGGACTCGGCCTGTGCGGCCTGCACCAGGGAGCAGAAGCACAGCCTCATCCTCCGGAGCAAGAGCGGCATCGTCCGCCTGGAGCTGGAAGAGCTGGTCTACTGCGAGGTGATGGGGCGGACACTCACGTTTCATCTGAACAACGGCGTCGTGCTGGAAAGCATGGGCCGGCTGGACGACCTCTGCGACCAGCTCGTGGAATACCCGAATTTCCTCCGTCCCCACCGCTCCTTCCTGATCAATATGGAGTATATCGCCAACATCGCAGCCCGCTCCATCACGATGCAGGACGGAGCCGTGGTGCCGCTGCCCCACGGGAAGTATTCGGAAACGAAGGACCGCTACCTGAGCTATATTTTTGACCGAAAGCAGGTGGTCATGTAGTGAACGCTCTTACTGTACCAAACGGCGTTGCCGTGGCGCTCTTTGGCATCGCACTCTCGGCGGCGTTCTGCGACATCAGTTGGACGAAGAAGAACCGCATCATATTGGCGGTCGGCTCAGCAGCCATGCTCTTGATGCAGGCGCTCATTACTTATATGGATAGCTGGACGGCGATGCAGGAGATGTATCCGCTTATCACCCATCTGCCGCTTGCCATCATCCTCAGCGTCCTCAGCGGAAAATGGCTCTGGCCCACCATCTCGGTGCTGGCGGCATATCTGTGCTGTCAGCTCCGGCGCTGGGTGGCACTGCTGATCATTGCGATGGTGCCGGGCATCAACTGGCTGCAGCCCGCCGTCGAGATCGTGGTCACGCTGCCGTTGCTGGCGGTATTGCTGCGCTATGTTGCCCCGGCGGCCCGCAGCTTTGCCCGGTATCCGCGCTCGATGCAGCTTCTGTTCGGGGTAGTGCCGCTGGCAGGCTACCTTTTCGATTATGTGACCCGTATCTACACCGACCTTCTCGCCCAGGGCAATCAGGCGGCGGTGGAATTCATGCCCTTCGTGTGCAGCGTGGCGTATATCGTCTTTGTCCTCCGGGTCTCGGCAGAGGAGCGCACCCGCAGCCAGCTGGAACAGACCCGGAACAACCTCAAATTGCAGGTCGGCCAGGCGGTGCGGGAGATCGAGGCCCTGCGCACCTCCCAGCAGCAGACCCGCGCCTACCGCCACGACCTGCGCCACCATCTGCAATACATCTCCGCCTGCATCGAGAACGGCAGGGGAGAGCAGGCGCAGGAGTACATCCAGAGCATCTGCTCCGAGATAGAGGCCAGCAAGGTGACGACCTACTGCGAGAACGAGGCTGCGAACCTCATCTTCTCGTCCTTTGCAGGCCGGGCGGAGAGCTGCGGTGTGCCGCTCAACATTCAGGCTCATATCCCGCAGCTTATCTCGGTGGCCGAGACAGACCTCTGCGTGCTGCTCTCCAATGCGCTGGAAAATGCGCTCCGGGCCTGCCGCAGGATGAAAGCGGAGAATGACCCTGCATACATTGAAGTTACTGCCCGGGAAAAGAACGGGCATCTCTTTTTGCAGTTCGTCAATCCCTGTCCGGAGGGGATACGGTTTGAAAACGGCCTGCCGGTGACCCACGCCGAAGGACACGGCATCGGTGTGCGC
>OLJW01000730.1_pt1 | contig 42569 bp, 40 predicted proteins | sample 1603411 | NCBI WGS metagenome assembly OLJW01 (sample SAMN04168659, study PRJEB22393) | human gut metagenome | biome: human gut microbiome; feature: stool | host: Homo sapiens | collected 2014-05-12 | reverse complement strand
TAGTTTATCAGAAAAAAGGGATGTTCACAATTTATTTACTCATGCGTTTGTCGTGGTGAAATGTAACAATTTTCTTAAGTATTATTAATGATTTTATACTGTACTTTTCCATATGTTCGTATTATAATATCACATATGGATTAAGGATAAGAGGAGTTATACTAAATGAGCGATAAAGAACGACAAAAAGAAGAAAGATCATCAGACGAGATCGTAGAAGAAACTATGAAAGAAATCATGGAAAGCATTGCTGATTCAGAGGATGAAGAGACGCCGACAGTTTTGGGATCAGAGGAGGTTGCTGAGCTGAAAAAAGTGGCAGAACCGGAGGAAGAAGAACTTTCTGACGAAGAGACGGAGAGTGAGATTTTCTTCTTGAATGACGATGCGAGTTTTGACAAGGGGGTCAAAAAGCATGGCAAAAAGAAACGTGGTGGAATCATTATCGCAAGCATCTTAGGGGCAGTGGCTCTTGTCTATTTGGGATTTTCATTCTTCTTTATGAATCATTTCTACTTTGGAACGAAGATAAATGATGTCAGTTTTTCAGGAAAGACTGTGGAAGATGTAGAAAACTATATGAAGAAACAGGTAAGTGATTATACACTGACATTAAAAGAAAGAGATGGAAAGACCGAGACCATTCAGGGAAGTGCGATTGATCTGCAATACAAGAATGGAAAAGGTGTCGAAGAAGTAAAGGAGAATCAGAATCCATTTCTATGGTTTACGGCATTTTTTGGGAATGACAGTGCACAGGCTACGGTGGAAGTAAGCTATAATGAAGACAAGCTAAATCAGGCAATGGCATCGTTGGAATGTTTGAAAGAAGAGAACCAGACAGCGCCGGTTTCGGCACAGCCGGTTTTTAACGGGGAGCAGTTTGAGATTCAAGCGGAGACGCTTGGAACGCAGATTGATCAGGAAACATTTTCAAAAGTTTTGCATGATTATGTAGGACAATTTAGAGCAACATTAGATTTGGACAAAGAGAAGTGCTACGTCGCGCCGAAGTTTACTTCAGAATCAAAAGAAGTTATTTCTGCAAAAGACAGCATGAATAGTTATTTGAACGCTTCTATAACATATACGGTAGAACCGAGAACAGTTGTAGATAAATCTCTGATCTCACAGTGGATGACGGTAGATGAGAATATGAATGTTACATTCTCAGAAGATGCGATGGGAGCTTACATCGACGAATTGTGCAATCAGTATAACACGGCTGGAAAAGTCAGAACAATCACAACACCGACCGGAAAGACGGCGCAGGTATCTGGAGGCGGATATGGGTGGAAGGTTGACAGAGACGGAGAATACGAGACTTTGGTGAATAATATTAAGTCCGGTGAAGCGGTAGAAAGAGAGCCAGTATATTCGCAGACAGCGGCATCCCACGGCGCACAGGATTTTGGAACGACATATTTGGAAGTAGATTTGACGACACAACATATGTGGTACATTGTGGATGGAGCTGTGAAGCTTGAGGCGGATGTGGTGACCGGAATTCCGGTGCCGGAACGTGTGACACCACAGGGTACATATACTATTTTGGAGAAGATGAGAAACAAAACACTTCGCGGTGATAAAAAACCGGATGGAACTTATGAATATGAGACGCCGGTGGAGTATTGGATGCGAGTGACATGGACGGGAATTGGTTTTCATGATGCAAAATGGCAGACAGCGTTTGGTGGAGAACTCTATAAGACGAGAAAAGGTTCTCACGGTTGTATCAATATGCCGCCGGCTTTGGCAGGACAATTGTATGATATGCTTCAAGTGGGGTGTCCGGTCGTGATTCATTATTAAAAGTAAAGAGGTAAAGACATGTATAAATTATTAAAACGAGATGGACTCGCAAAACGAGGCGAGTTCCATACAGTGCACGGGGTCATTCAGACCCCTGTATTTATGAATGTAGGAACTGCGGCGGCAATCAAAGGCGCCGTATCTACAGAAGATTTACAAGGAATTAAGACGCAGGTAGAGTTATCCAATACGTATCATCTGCATGTGAGACCCGGAGATCAAGTGGTGAAAAAGTTAGGCGGTCTTCATAAATTTATGGTATGGGATAAGCCGATTCTGACAGATTCCGGTGGGTTCCAGGTGTTTTCGCTTGCGGGACTTCGTAAGATTAAAGAAGAAGGTGTGTACTTTAACTCTCACATTGATGGTAAAAAAATTTTTATGGGACCGGAGGAAAGTATGCAGATTCAGTCCAATCTGGCTTCTACGATTGCAATGGCATTTGATGAGTGCCCATCCAGTGTGGCGACAAGAGAATATATTCAGAACTCAGTGGAACGTACAACAAGATGGCTTGCAAGATGCAAAGCCGAGATGGCAAGATTGAATACGCTTCCGGATACGATCAACCAGCACCAGATGCTATTTGGAATTAATCAAGGCGGAATTTATGAAGATATTCGTATTGAACATGCGAAAGAGATTGCAAAGATGGATTTGGATGGATACGCAGTCGGAGGGCTTGCGGTAGGAGAATCCCATGAGGAGATGTATCGCATTTTGGAGGCGGTTGTGCCGTATCTTCCGATTGAGAAACCTACGTATCTGATGGGTGTAGGGACTCCGGCAAATATTTTGGAAGCGGTTGACAGGGGTGTTGACTTTTTCGACTGTGTATATCCGAGCCGAAACGGAAGACATGGACATGTATATACAAATCAGGGGAAATTAAACTTGTTCAATGCAAAATATGAGCTGGATGACGCGCCGATTGAAGAAGGCTGCCAATGTCCTGCGTGCCGCACATACAGCAGAGCGTACATCAGACATCTTTTGAAAGCAAAAGAGATGCTCGGAATGAGACTTTGCGTGCTGCACAATTTGTATTTCTATAACAATATGATGGAAGAGATCAGAGCTGCGATTGAAGCAGGACGCTATAAAGAATACAAAAGAGAAAAACTTGCAGGAATGGGAATTCAGGAAGTATAAAAAAATTATGAAATCTAAAAAAACACTTGATGTATGTCTATAGATTGTGTATGATGGTCGTAGTGTTTAAAAATAGTAGGAGGAAATAAGATGAATAATCCAATATTTTTGCTTATTTTTTATGCAGTAATTCTTGGGGGATTTTGGTTCTTACTGATGCGTCCACAGAAGAAAGAACAGAAGAGAATACAGTTGATGTTATCTGAACTGGCAGTAGGTGATACTGTGTTGACAACAAGTGGATTCTACGGAGTAATCATTGATATTACAGACGAGGATGTAATTGTAGAGTTTGGTAATAACAAGAACTGCCGTATTCCGATGCAGAAAGCAGCGATTACGCAGGTAGAAAAAGCAAATACAGAAGAATAAGTGAATGTAAAGGGAAGGCTTAGCCTTCTCTTTTTTTGGTCTTAAAACAGAGTATACTCTAAAAAATACACTTTTCCGTATTAAAGGGTTGAAACGTGAATAAAAATACGATATGATTAGACCTATAAACTTTTGCAAGAGAAGGGAAGAGATATATGGAATTGAAAGTTGGAATTATCAAAGGGGATGGGATTGGTCCTGAAATTGTAGAAGAGGCAATGAAAGTATTAGATAAGGTCGGAGAGGTGTACGGCCATACATACAGATATAAAGAGTTATTGCTTGGAGGCGCCTCGATTGATGTACATGGGATCCCATTGACAGATGAGACTGTAGCGGAAGCAAAATCATGTGACGCTGTTTTGATGGGCTCTATCGGAGGAGATGCAAAAGTTTCACCGTGGTATCAGTTGGAACCAAACAGACGCCCGGAGGCAGGACTTTTAAAGATTCGAAAAGAATTGAATCTCTTTGCAAACTTAAGACCGGCAGTGCTGTATGATGAATTGAAAGGAGCATGCCCGTTAAAAGAAGAGATTACCGAAGGTGGATTTGATATGATGATCATGCGAGAGCTAACCGGTGGACTGTATTTTGGAAATCGAAAGACGGAAGAGATAGATGGTGTTATGACCGCATGTGACGAACTTACCTACAATGAGAATGAGATTCGAAGAATTGCAAAGAGAGCATTTGAGATTGCGATGAAACGAAGAAAAAAAGTGATCAGTGTGGATAAAGCGAATGTCCTTGATTCTTCCAGATTATGGAGAAAGATTGTTGAGGAGGTTGCAAAAGAATATCCAGAAGTTGCTTTGGAACATATGCTTGTCGATAACTGTGCGATGCAGCTTGTAAAAGATCCAAAGCAGTTTGATGTGATTTTGACAGAAAACATGTTTGGAGACATCTTGTCCGATGAGGCAAGCATGGTGACAGGTTCGATCGGAATGCTTGCCTCGGCAAGTTTGAACGATACAAAATTCGGTCTATATGAGCCAAGTGGCGGTTCGGCACCGGATATTGCAGGCAAAGGAATTGCCAATCCGATTGCCACAATACTGTCTGCGGCGATGATGTTAAGATTTTCGTTTGACTTAGATAAAGAGGCGGATGCAATTGAAAAAGCAGTCAGTCAGGTATTAAAAGATGGGTACCGTACCATCGATATCATGTCAGAAGGAAAAGAACAGGTTGGCACTGCGAAAATCGGTGATCTGATCTGTGAAAGAATTGCGTAACGAAGGGAGAGACAGATATGAGAAGTGATACAGTAACAAAAGGAATGCAGCAGGCACCGCACCGTTCGTTGTTCAATGCATTAGGATATACAGAAGAAGAGTTGGAAAAACCGTTAGTGGGAATCGTGTGTTCTTACAATGAGATTGTGCCGGGGCATATGAATCTTGACAAGATTGCCAATGCGGTAAAAATGGGTGTGGCAATGGCTGGTGGAACGCCTGTTATGTTTCCGGCAATTGCAGTCTGTGACGGAATTGCAATGGGGCATATCGGTATGAAATATTCTCTTGTCACAAGAGACCTGATCGCAGATTCCACGGAAGCGATGGCTATGGCACATCAGTTTGATGCGCTTGTCATGATTCCGAACTGTGATAAAAATGTACCGGGACTTTTGATGGCGGCAGCAAGAATCAACGTGCCGACGATTTTTGTGAGCGGAGGTCCGATGCTTGCGGGGAGAGTGAAGGGATGCAAAACAAGCCTTTCGAGTATGTTTGAGGCAGTTGGTTCCTATGCGGCAGGAACGATGACTGCAGAAGATGTACAGGAATTTGAGAGCAAAGCATGTCCGACTTGTGGTTCCTGCTCCGGCATGTACACGGCAAACAGTATGAACTGTCTGACGGAAGTGCTTGGTATGGGATTGAAAGGAAATGGAACGATTCCGGCAGTGTATTCCGAACGAATCCGCCTTGCAAAACACGCAGGAATGAAAGTGATGGAGCTGTGGGAGAAAAATATCAGACCAAGAGATATTATGACAGAAAAGGCGATTTTGAATGCACTTACTGTGGATATGGCGCTGGGCTGTTCAACAAACAGTATGTTACATCTTCCGGCAATCGCACATGAGATTGGAATGGATTTTGATATCACATTTGCAAATGAGATCAGTGCAAAGACCCCGAACCTCTGTCATCTCGCACCGGCAGGACACACGTATATGGAAGACCTGAACGAGGCAGGCGGTGTGTATGCGGTGATGAATGAGTTAAATAAAAAGAATCTTTTATATACAGAGTGCATGACCGTAACTGGAAAAACAGTTGGTGAGAACATTGAGGGCTGTGTCAACAAAGATCCGGATGTCATAAGACCAATTGAAAATCCATACAGTGAAACAGGTGGTCTTGCAGTGCTCACAGGAAACCTTGCACCACATGGCGGCGTTGTAAAACGTTCGGCAGTTGTGGAAGAGATGATGGTACATGAAGGTCCGGCGAGAGTGTTTGACTGTGAGGAAGATGCGATTGCCGCAATCAAAGGCGGAAAGATTGTTGCAGGTGATGTGGTTGTCATTCGCTATGAGGGACCGAAAGGAGGACCAGGAATGAGAGAGATGCTCAATCCGACATCGGCAATTGCCGGTATGGGACTCGGCTCCAGTGTGGCGTTGATTACGGATGGGCGTTTCAGCGGCGCATCAAGAGGTGCATCCATCGGACACGTGTCTCCGGAAGCAGCAGTGGGAGGTCCGATTGCGTTAGTGGAAGAAGGCGATATCATTAAGATTAATATCCCGGAAAATAAAATAGAGCTGGCTGTTTCGGATGAGCTGCTTGCAAAAAGGAAAGCAGAGTGGAAACCAAGAAAACCAAAGGTTACAACAGGTTATTTGGCAAGATATGCGGCGCTGGTGACATCCGGAAACAGAGGAGCTGTATTAGAAATCCCAAGATAAAGAGAAGGAGAAAGACAGATGCAATTAACAGGAGCAGAAATCGTGATCGAATGTTTGAAAGAGCAGGGAGTGGATACTGTATTTGGGTATCCGGGAGGTGCGATTTTAAATGTATACGATGCGTTATATAAACATAGCGATGAGATTTGTCATATATTGACTTCCCACGAACAGGGAGCTGCACATGCAGCAGACGGATATGCAAGAGCAACCGGGAAAGTAGGTGTCTGCCTTGCAACAAGTGGACCGGGAGCCACGAATCTTGTGACCGGGATTGCGACGGCGTATATGGATTCCATTCCAGTAGTGGCGATTACCTGTAACGTAGGTGTTTCCCTGCTTGGAAAAGATAGTTTTCAGGAAATAGATATCGCAGGCATTACAATGCCGATCACAAAGCACAATTATATCGTCAAAGATGTCGATAAATTGGCGGATACGATTCGAAAAGCGTTTTTGATTGCAAGGACAGGAAGACCGGGACCAGTTCTGATCGATATTCCGAAAGATGTGACTGCAAATCTGAGTGAATATCAAAAAGTAGAAATTGACGTCACAGATATTCAGAGAAAGAAAATCGATGAAGATGAGATTGAAACAGCGGTGAAAATGATTCAGAGAGCCAAGAAACCATATATTTTTGTGGGTGGCGGAGCAGTTTTGTCAGGAGCAAGTGAGTCTTTAGTGGAATTTGCACATAAAATTGATGCGCCTGTGACGGATTCTCTGATGGGAAAAGGAGCATTTCCGGGAACAGATGAGCTGTACTCTGGAATGCTTGGAATGCATGGAACGAAAGCGTCAAATTTTGGAGTGAGCCAATGCGACCTTTTGATTGTGGTCGGTGCAAGGTTCAGTGACCGTGTGACTGGAAATGCAAAGAAATTTGCACATCATGCGAAAATTCTGCAAATTGATATTGATCCGGCAGAAATAGATAAAAATATTCTCACAGATGCGAGTGTGACCGGAGATATCAAAGAAGTTCTGATAATCCTGAATGAAAAGGTGGAACAGCAAAGTCATGAGGAATGGAAACAGCAGATTGAGGAATATAAAGAGAAACATCCTCTGACGTATCATCCAAAAGGACTTACAGGACCGTATATTGTGGAAGAAATATACAGACAGACTAACGGAGACGCAATCATTACAACAGAAGTCGGACAGCATCAGATGTGGGCGGCACAATTTTATAAATACACAAAACCGAGAACACTTTTAACTTCGGGAGGTCTTGGAACAATGGGCTATGGACTTGGCGCTTCGCTCGGAGCAAAGATGGGGATGCCGGACAAGACCGTGGTCAATATTGCCGGAGATGGATGTTTCCGAATGAATATGAATGAGATTGCAACAGCGGCAAGATACAATATTCCGATCATTCAAGTCGTGGTAAATAACCATGTACTTGGCATGGTGCGTCAGTGGCAGACGCTGTTTTATGAAAAGCGTTATTCTGCAACCGTGTTAAATGATGCGGTAGACTTTGTAAAATTGGCAGAAGCAATGGGGGCGGTCGGAATACGTGCAGCGACACGGGAAGAGTTTCAAAAAGCTTTCCAGGAGGCGCTGGTTATGGGGAGACCGGTTGTGATTGACTGCCAGATCGACAGTGATGAAAAAGTATGGCCGATGGTTGCGCCAGGGGCTGCGATCAGCGAGGCATTTAGTGAAGAGGATTTAGAAAAATAAAAATGAAGTGGAGGAATAAACAATGAGCAGAGTGTATAATTTTTCAGCAGGACCGGCAGTATTGCCAGAAAGTGTTCTAAAATCAGCAGCAGAAGAGATGTTAGATTACAAGGGATGCGGAATGTCGGTTATGGAGATGAGTCATAGATCGAAAGTGTTTGAGGAGATTATCAAAACGGCGGAGTCGGATTTAAGAGAGCTCATGCATATTCCGGATAACTATAAAGTGCTGTTTTTGCAGGGAGGAGCGTCACAGCAGTTTGCGATGATTCCGATGAACTTGATGAAAAACAAGGTGGCGGACTACATTGTGACTGGACAATGGGCAAAAAAAGCATACCAGGAAGCAGCAAAATATGGTAAGGTCAATAAAATTGCTTCTTCAGAAGATAAAACATTTTCTTACATACCAGATTGTTCAGATCTTCCAATCTCAGAAGATGCAGACTATGTGTATATTTGTGAAAATAATACGATTTATGGAACCAAATTTAAGGAACTGCCAAATACAAAAGGAAAGACACTTGTAGCCGATGTATCATCCTGCTTTTTATCAGAACCGGTAGATGTCAGCAAATATGGAATTATTTATGGTGGTGTACAAAAGAATATCGGACCTGCAGGTGTAGTTATTGTGATTATCCGCGAAGATTTGATTACAGAAGATGTACTCCCAGGAACACCTACGATGCTCACATATAAGACACATGCTGATGAAGATTCTCTTTACAACACTCCGCCTGCTTATGGAATTTATATCTGTGGAAAAGTATTTCAGTGGCTGAAAGAGATGGGTGGTCTGGAAGCGATGAAAGAGAGAAATGAAAGAAAAGCAAAGATTCTTTACGATTTTCTTGATCAAAGTAAATTGTTCAAAGGAACAGTGGAAAAGAAAGATAGATCTCTTATGAATGTGCCGTTTGTTACAGGAAGTGACGAGTTAGATGCAAGATTTGTAAAAGAAGCAAAGGCGGCAGGACTTGAGAATTTAAAAGGTCACAGAAGTGTTGGAGGTATGAGAGCAAGTATCTATAATGCGATGCCGGAAGAAGGCGTTCAGGCACTGGTGGACTTTATGAAAAAATTTGAGGAGGAGAATCTGTAGATATGTATAAATTTCATTGTTTAAATCCAATCGCAGAAGTAGGCTTAAACCAGTTTACAGGCGAGTATGAAGCTGAAGGAAAGTTAGAAGGTGTAGACGCAGTGCTTGTGAGAAGTGCTGCAATGCATGATTTAGAATTTGATAAAGAGTTAAAAGTAATTGCACGTGCAGGAGCAGGCGTGAATAACATTCCACTTGACAGATGTGCAGAAGAAGGAATTGTTGTATTTAATACACCGGGAGCAAATGCAAATGGTGTGAAAGAACTTGTGATTGCAGGTATGTTGCTCGCATCCAGAGATATCATCGGGGGGATTAACTGGGTGCAGGAGCACGAAGAAGACGGTGATGTGGCAAAACATGCGGAGAAACAAAAAAAGGCATTTGCGGGCTGTGAATTGGAAGGAAAGAAACTTGGAGTGATCGGTCTTGGTGCAATTGGTGTTCTCGTTGCAAACGCAGCGGCTCATCTTGGCATGGATGTATACGGTTATGACCCTTATATTTCGGTAGATGCAGCCTGGAAATTATCAAGAAATATTTATCATGCAAAAACAGTGGATGAATTGTATAAAGAATGTGATTACATTACAATTCATGTTCCGGCACTGGAGAGCACAAAAGGAATGATCAATAAAGATGCGATCAGTTTGATGAAAAAAGATGTGGTTGTATTGAATTTCGCACGAGATGTGCTTGTGAACGAAGAAGATATGATCGACGCACTGGAAAGCGGAAAGGTGAAACGGTATGTCACAGATTTTCCGAATCCATTGGTAGCAGGTGTGAAAGGAACGATTGTAATTCCGCATTTAGGGGCATCTACAGAAGAATCGGAGGATAATTGTGCAAAGATGGCAGTAAAAGAAGTGATGGATTTCCTGGATAACGGGAATATCAGAAATTCTGTCAACTATCCGAACTGCGATATGGGATACCGTGATGGAAAGACAAGAATCACGATTCTCCATCACAATGTACCGAATATGATTGGTCAGTTCACAACCTTGCTTGCAGAAGCAGGAGTGAATATTTCTGACATGACAAATAAGAGTAAGAAAGAGTACGCTTATACGATGATTGATATTGAAGGCAGATTGAACGAGGAAATTAAAGAAAAATTGGGCACGATCAAGGAGGTTTTAAGAGTTCGTGTGATTGAATAGGAAAAAGGTTGTAGGTTCAGAGATGAATTTGCAGCCTTTCTTTTTTTCAACAAAATTGTAGAAAAATTTAGCAAATATGTAACATTTTTTTAAGGGGTTCTTAAGGGCGGAAACGTTGCAATAAAAAAAAAAGTGGACTATAATAAATTTGCAAACAAAAGTAGGAGTATGAGTGATATGTTTAGGGAGAAAAGAGGAATAAGATACAGAAGAAGATGTAAGAAGATTACACCGTTCGCTATTTTAACAGTAATATTAATTTTTTTAATAGGAGGAATTTGGGGATTCAGAAAGAAACGGATTCCAGAAGTAATTTTAAAAGTACAGGATGTGTCCATGCTTCAGGATGAGGAGATTCCACAGATTCGGGCAAAAGCTTCCTGTAAAGAAGAAAAATATAATAAGAAGGAATTAGAAAAAGGATATACCATTCAGAATTTTTTGAAAGATTTGAATGCTGGAAAGGGGTATGTTTTGGCATATGACATTGACCAGACGAAAGAGGGAGATTATCCCATTACACTTTCTCTGGAGAATGATTTAGAGAAGAAAATTGAGCAGAATTGGAAAAAGAAACTGAAAATTCGGTTAGAAAATGGAACTTGTCAAGTTAAGAATAAATACGGTACATGGGAAGAAAAAAAGTTTAAAAAATGGGATGGTTCTTATGCAGTATCAGAATTTATTCGTTCCAAGGAAAAGATTTATTACATAGATGAGAATGGAGAGATGACAATTGGATGGAAAGATATTGAGCATTTTCGATATTTTTTTGATGAAAAAGGAGTAATGATTACTGGATGGAAAGAGATGGAAGGGGCAACTTATTACTTTCAAGAAGATGGAAAGATGAGTGTTGGATGGGAGAAAATAGGAGAAGATACCTATTATTTTGACAAAGAAGGAAAAATGCTGACAGGCTCACAAAGGATATTTCAGTTGGATTGTGTGTTTGGTGAAGATGGAAAGCTACAATCAAAAACAAGCAAAGTGAATCCAGAGAAACCAATGATTGCATTAACATTTGATGACGGACCGGGAAAATACACGGATTCTCTTTTGGATAAATTGGAGGAGTATGGTGCAAGGGCTACCTTCTTTATGGTTGGAACGAATGCAGCAAAGTATCCGGATACCATTAAGCGAATGGAGGAGATTGGATGCGAAATTGGTAATCATACGACGAATCATAAAAATCTGGTCAAATTAGATGATGCAAGTATCAAAGAAGAGATTCAGTCTACAGATGCAGCGATTGCGGCAGCAGTGGGACATGGAGCAAGTCTGTTGCGACCGCCGTTTGGCTCTTATAACGACAAGGTGAAGAGTTTGGCAGGAAAGCCGGTTATCATGTGGTCTTTAGATACGCTTGACTGGAAGAAAAAGGATGCAACATTGATTCGAGATTACGTTCTTGAGACAGTTAGCGATGGAGATGTGATTTTACTTCATGATATACATGACTTTTCCGTAAATGCGGCATTTGAGTTAATTCCAAAACTGATTGAACAAGGATATCAGCTGGTGACAGTGAGTGAGCTTGCAGAAGCAAGAGGAACCTCGCTGGAAAATGGAGTGCGTTATTCACAGTTTTATAAACAATAAAAAAAGCTTGTAAGTATGTTTGAGGTACTTACAAGCTTTTTGCTTAATTAGTGTTGGTCTTTTTGATGCTTTTCAAGCAATTTATGAATCTTATCGGTTGGATTCATGACAGAACCGATAGTAATGTCATGATTCAAAGAATCAATGATAAGTGCAAGGAATTTGCTCATGTCTGCCATAACAAAATATGGTTTTTCATATAATTCAGATGGAAGATATGTCAAGTTTGTTGTGATGACACGGTCGATGTAACCTTTTTCATAATAATCATCAAATTTTTCAAATCCATCTGTAAATAATCCAAAGGTCGTGCAGACAAATACGCGGTTAGCGCCGCGTTCTTTAATCTGTTTTGCAACATCTAACATACTTTCTCCGGAAGAAATCATATCATCGATAATGATTGCATTCTTTCCAGCAAGATCATCACCTAAAAATTCATGTGCCACGATTGGATTTTTTCCATTTACAATTGTAGAGTAGTCGCGACGTTTGTAGAACATACCCATATCTACGCCTAAGACATTTGAAAAATAAACGGCACGGTGCATAGCGCCTTCGTCCGGACTAATGATCATCAAATGATCCTTGTCCACTTTTAAATCCGGCTCTGCGCGGAGCAAAGCTTTCATAAATTGATATGGGGGTGTAAAATTATCAAATCCTTTAAGGGGAATTGCATTCTGGACACGTGGGTCATGCGCGTCAAATGTGATGATATTCGACACGCCCATTGCTGTAAGCTCTTCTAATGCAAAAGCACAGTCGAGAGATTCTCGCTTTGTTCGCTTGTGCTGGCGACTTTCGTATAGGAATGGCATGATGACATTGATACGGCGGGCTTTTCCGGTAGCGGCCGAGATAATACGCTTTAAATCCTGATAATAGTCATCTGGTGACATGTGATTTTTATGTCCGTTTACAGAATAGGTTAGACTGTAGTTGCACACATCCACCATGATAAACAAATCTGTGCCACGAATAGATTCGCGAAGAATTCCTTTCGCTTCACCTGAACCAAAGCGAGGACAGGCGCTATCTACTAAATAATTTTGTAAGCGGTAATTCGCAATTGAAGCAGAATCCGGCCATTGTTCAACTGCATTCTGGCGAAAGGAAACGATGTAGTCATTTACTTTTTGACCAAGTTCTTTGCAACTATCCAATGCGGCTATTTTAAGAGGAGCAATTGGAAGTGCTTTTTCTAATAATGTGATATTTGCCATAGGGGCCTCCATAAAATAAATTCTTTTAACATACCCATATTAGCAAAAAAAATCATTTGCTTCAAGAATTTCATGTGGAAATTGCTTTTTTTTGAAAAATTTAGTATGATAGAGGTTAGAATTAGTATAAATAGTAATTAATAGGAGAAAAAATATGAGTAAACCAATTGTAGCGATAGTCGGAAGACCGAATGTAGGGAAGTCGACATTATTCAATGCACTGGCGGGAGAGATGATTTCCATCGTGAAAGACACGCCGGGTGTGACAAGAGATAGAATCTATGCAGAAGTAACGTGGCTTGATAAGGAATTTACAATGATTGATACCGGAGGAATTGAACCTGACAGCAAAGATATTATTTTATCGCAGATGAGAGAACAGGCTCAGATTGCTATTGATACGGCTGATGTCATTGTTTTCATTACGGATGTAAGACAGGGGCTTGTAGATGCAGATTCCAAGGTTGCAGATATGTTAAGACGCTCTGGAAAGCCGGTTGTGCTTGTTGTCAATAAAGTGGACAGCTTCCAGAAGCTTATGCCGGATGTGTACGAGTTTTATAATTTAGGAATCGGTGATCCTATCCCGATTTCGGCAGCATCCAGACTTGGTATCGGCGATATGCTTGATGAAGTAGTCAAATTCTTCCCGGAGGGGAATGCGACGGAAGAAGAGGATGAAAGACCAAGAATTGCAATTGTGGGCAAACCAAATGTTGGAAAATCTTCTATTGTCAATAAACTGCTTGGTGAGAACCGTGTGATTGTATCTGATGTTGCAGGCACGACACGTGACGCTATTGATACCGCAATTAAATACCATGGAAAAGAATATGTGTTTATTGATACAGCAGGTCTGCGAAGAAAGAATAAGATTAAAGAGGAACTAGAGCGATATAGTATCATTCGTACTGTGACAGCGGTGGAACGTGCCGACGTTGTCTTGATGGTAATCGATGCGGTGGAAGGTATCACAGAGCAGGATGCCAAGATAGCAGGGATTGCCCATGAAAGAGGGAAAGGCATCATTATTGTTGTCAACAAATGGGATGCCATCGAGAAACATGATAAGACGATGTACGAGTATGAGAAAAAGATTCGGCAGACATTGGCATATATGCCGTATGCAGAGATCATGTATGTGTCAGCAGCAACCGGACAGCGGCTGAACAAGCTTTATGAGATGATCGATGTCGTGATGGAGAATCAGACACTTCGTGTCGCGACAGGTGTTCTCAATGAGATTATGGCAGAGGCAGTTGCGATGCAGCAGCCGCCGTCGGACAAAGGAAAGCGCTTGAAATTGTACTATATCACACAGGTAGCGGTAAAGCCGCCGACATTTGTTATCTTTGTGAATGATAAGGAATTGATGCACTTTTCATATACAAGATATCTGGAGAATAAAATCAGAGAGACGTTTGGCTTTAAGGGAACTTCACTGAAATTTTTCATCCGCGAGCGAAAGGAAAAGGAGCGTTAGTAGTATGGAACGTTTGATTTGTGTTGTAATCGGATATCTTTTTGGCTTGTTTCAGACAGGGTACTTTTATGGAAAATTAAAACACATTGACATCAGACAACATGGGAGCGGCAATGCCGGGACAACAAACGCTCTCAGAACATTAGGATGGACGGCGGGGGCAATTACCTTTTTGGGAGATTGTCTGAAATGTGCGGCGGCAGTGGCTGTTGTGTATTGGTTGTATGGCTCTACACATGATAATATCAGCCTGCTTGCAATGTATGCAGGGATGGGCGCTGTACTTGGACACAATTTCCCGTTTTATTTGAAATTCAAAGGGGGAAAAGGAATTGCGGCAACAGCAGGGTTGATTCTTGCTACGAATCCGATTATGATGCTGATTGCGACTATTGTATTTATTTTGGTTGTGGCAGTGACCCGATACGTTTCGCTGGGGTCACTGATTCTAGTGGTATTGTTTTTGGCTGAAGTGATTGTGTATGGTCAGATGGGAGGATTTTCTCTGGCACAGCCAGAATTATATGAAATGTATGTGATTGCATTTGTTTTGATGCTGATGGCATTTTACAGACATCGTGCGAACATCAAGCGTCTTTTGAACGGGACGGAAAATAAATTTGGAGCAGGCAGGAAAACGAAATAGAGGCAGGAGGATATGGCATGGCAAAAGCAGGCATCATGGGAGCCGGAAGCTGGGGAACAGCGTTGGCGTTATTACTGTATAAAAATGGACACGAGGTCACTTTGTGGTCTATCAATCGTGACGAGGTAGAGGAATTAAAAAAAGAAAGAGAACATAAGAGTAAACTGCCGGGGGTGAAGATTCCGGAAGATTTGAGGATTACAAACAGTATGGAAGAAGCCGTTGCAGGGAAGGATTTTGTTGTTCTTGCAGTACCTTCACCATTTATCCGAAGCACAGCGAGAAATATGAAACCGTATGTGGTTAAACATCAAAAGCTTGTCAATGTGGCAAAAGGAATTGAGGAGACAACGCTTAAGACGCTTTCGGAACAGATTGTGGAAGAACTTCCGATGTCGGATGTGGCTGTGTTATCAGGACCAAGTCATGCGGAGGAAGTGGGCAGAGGACTTCCGACAACATGTGTTGTAGGTGCGAAGACAAAAGAGACAGCAGAGTATCTTCAGAAGATGTTTATGAACGAAACGTTCCGTGTGTATACAAGCCCGGATATTCTCGGAATAGAGGTAGGTGGATCACTGAAAAATGTCATTGCACTTGCGGCTGGAATTGCAGATGGTCTCGGATACGGTGACAATACAAAAGCGGCGCTCATTACTCGCGGAATTGCGGAAATTGGAAGACTTGGAATTCAAATGGGTGGGAAGATGGAAAGCTTTACCGGACTTACCGGAATTGGAGATCTGATCGTAACTTGCGCAAGTGTACACAGCCGGAACCGAAAAGCTGGATACCTGATCGGACAGGGAAAGACGATGCAGGAAGCAATGGACGAAGTAAAAATGGTTGTGGAAGGTGTTTATTCTGCAAAGGCAGCAATGAAACTTGCAGAGAAATATGAGGTGTCCATGCCTATCATTGAACAGGTGAATCAGGTGCTTTTTGAGGGGAAGAATCCTGCAAAAGCAGTGAATGAACTGATGATGAGAGATGGAAAAATTGAACACAGTGATCTTCCGTGGGAGTAAAAGGAATTAAAAACAAGAGAATATAGTACATATTGGATTGTTTTACTGCATACACTGTACAAGTGAATAGCAGGAGGGATTTTATGGAAGTATTCGACGTTTATAAAGATATACAGGCAAGGACAAATGGAGAAATTTATCTCGGGGTAGTAGGTCCGGTGCGAACCGGAAAATCGACTTTTATCAAACGATTTATGGACTTGTTAGTTTTGCCGAAAATGGAAGATGAACACGATAGAGAACGAACAAGAGATGAACTGCCGCAGTCTGCATCCGGAAAAACGATCATGACAACAGAACCAAAATTTGTGCCGAAAGAGGCAGCGGAAATCCGGCTTATGGATGATGTGACAGTGAAAATACGTCTGATTGATTGTGTTGGATATATGGTAAAAGGTGTGGCGGGACATATGGAAAACGAGGAGGAGCGCCAGGTGAAAACTCCGTGGTTTGACTACGAGATTCCATTTACAAAAGCGGCGAGTATCGGAACGCAGAAAGTGATTCATGATCACGCAACAATTGGAATTGTGATCACGACAGACGGAACGATCTGTGATCTGAAGCGAGAGGATTATTTGGAGGCGGAAGATAAGACGATTCGGGAATTACAGTCGATCGGGAAACCATTTGTCGTGCTTGTTAATTCTCAGAAACCTTATGCACAGACTGCAAAAGAGGTGACAGATCGCATTAAAGAAAAGTATGGAGTCACAGCGATGGCAATCAATTGTGAGCAGCTCAGAGAAGAAGATGTTCACCGAATTATGGAACAGGTGTTGTTTGAATTTCCTATTTCGGAAGTGGAATTTTATATTCCAAAGTGGGTGGAAATGCTATCAAGGGAGCATAAGATCAAGGCAGATTTGCTTTTGCACATCAAAGATATGATGAAGGGATTTTCGATGATTAAAGATGCAGTCAGAGGAATTGAAAGACCGGATAGCATATACATAAAAGAGATGAAGGTAGATGATGTGGAGTTGGATACCGGATGCGTAAAAGTACGGATTCAGGTGGCAGATAATTATTACTATGAGATGTTAAGTGAACTGACTGGAACGTCGATTGAAGGAGAATATGAACTGATCCGTACGATGAAGGAGATGGCGGCTCTTCGCAAAGAATATGAAAGCGTAAAAGATGCGATGGAATCGGTAAAAATGAAGGGTTATGGCGTGGTGAGTCCTAGAAAAGAAGAAATCCAATTGGAGGAACCGGTTATTATCAAGCAGGGGAATAAATATGGTGTGAAAATTCATTCCGAAGCACCGTCGATTCATATGATCCGGGCAAATATAGAGACAGAAATTGCACCGATTGTGGGCAGTGAGCAGCAGGCAAATGATTTGGTTAATTATATCAAAGATGCAAGTGCAACAGAGGAAGGTGTGTGGGGAACCAATATTTTTGGAAAATCCATTGAAGAACTTGTGACGGATGGTATGCGCAATAAGATTGTTGCAATCAACGATGAGAGCCAATCGAAATTGCAGGATACAATGCAGAAAATTGTCAACGACAGTAATGGAGGTATGGTTTGCATTATCATTTGAGATAAAGCTCTTGACGTTTGCAGAAATAAAAGTAAAAAAACACACTTAAAGACGGGGGAAAAAAGTTTTCTCCCGTCTTTAAGTGTGTTATACTATAAAAACAGGAGGATGAAAAAATGATTCGTTTTAATTGTGATTATAATGAGGGAGCACACCCTCGTATTTTAGAAGAACTTGTAAAGACAAATATGGAGCAGACACCGGGGTACGGTGAAGATCCATACTGTGAAAAGGCAGCAAAAGTAATTAAGGATTTGTGTAAAAAGGAAGATGCAGCAGTGCATTTTCTTGTGGGAGGCACACAGGCAAATCTGACGGTGATCTCCTCCATTCTTCGCCCGCATCAGGCAGTAATTTGTGTGGAGGAAGGTCATATTAATGTGCATGAGACAGGGGCTATTGAGGCGTGTGGACACAAGGTGATGACGATTCAGGGAAAAGATGGAAAGATTGACGCAGAACAGATTAAAGAAGTATGTACACAGCACTGGTCCGACAGTTCACATGAACATATGACACAGCCGAAGCTTGTGTATATTTCCAACCCGACGGAACTTGGAACGATGTACAGCAAGTCGGAATTGGAAGCGATACGAAACATGTGTAATGAATGTGGACTATATTTGTTTTTAGACGGAGCAAGACTTGGATATGGGCTGATGGCAGAAGAAAATGATCTGACATTGGAAGTATTGGCGGAGAACTGTGATGTGTTTTACATCGGAGGAACGAAAGTGGGAGCATTGTTCGGAGAAGCAGTTGTTATCTGCAATAAAGCGCTTCAGGAGGATTTTAGATATCTGATCAAGCAGAAGGGTGGTATGCTTGCAAAGGGAAGATTGCTGGGAATCCAGTTTTTAGAACTTTTAAAAGATGGCTTGTATTTTGAAATCGCAGGGCATGCAATCCAAATGGCAATGATCCTGAAGAAAGGACTTGAGGAAGCCGGATATTCATTTTTCATCGACAGCGCAACTAACCAGCAGTTCGTGATTGTGCCTGATGAAAAATTGGAACACCTGAAAGAAAAATATGCGTATACATATCAGCAGCGATATGATGCGACATCCAGCGTGATTCGTCTTTGCACAAGCTGGGCGACAAAAGAGGAAGATGTTTATCAATTACTAGAAGATATGAGGTAGGGAGACAAAAGATGCGTGAAAAGCTGACACATTTTGATGAAAAAGGAAATGCAGTGATGGTAGATGTCTCAGAAAAAGAGGTGACATCAAGAGTCGCGGTGGCGTCTGGAAAGATACGTGTCAATGCAAAGGTGATGGAGGCGGTTAAAAACGGTACTTCCAAAAAGGGAGATGTGCTTGGAGTGGCACGTGTGGCGGGAATTATGGCGGTCAAGCAGACGGCAAACCTGATTCCGATGTGCCATACACTTTTGATCAGTAAATGTGAGATTGCCTATGAGATTTTAGAAGATACTTTGGAAATTTTGGCAAGATGCACTGTGAAAGTAGAAGGGAAGACTGGAGTTGAGATGGAGGTGCTGACAGGAGTAAGTGTTGCGTTGTTGACGATTTATGATATGTGCAAGGCAATTGATCGTACCATGGAATTATCAGGGATACATTTGGAAGAAAAAAAAGGCGGAAAAAGCGGACATTTTAGGAGGGAAATTGTATGAGAGTTGCAATTATAACAGCTAGTACATTAGGATATAAAGGGAAAAGAGAAGATAAGAGTGGACCATACATAAAAAAGGTAGTGGAAAATGCAGGGTTTGAGGTGAAGGTGATGAAAGTACTTCCGGATGACCGCAGAATTTTGGGAGAAGTGATGAAACGGCTGGCCGATAGCAATATTGTAGACCTAATCATCACAACAGGCGGAACCGGATTTTCAGAAAGCGACGTGACACCGGAGGCGACGCTGGATATTGTAGAGAGACAGGTGCCTGGAATACCGGAGGCAATGCGTGCCTACAGTATGCAGTTTACAAAACGAGCAATGCTGTCAAGAGCGGCGGCGGGGATTCGTAAACAGACGTTGATCGTAAACTTTCCAGGAAGTCCGAAAGCACTCAAAGAATCACTCAAATATATTTTGCCGGAATTGGTGCACGGCGTAGAAATTTTACAGGGAATTGCGAAAGAGTGTGCAGTCCCAGAGGAAGCGTAAAAGATGAAAAAGATTGAGACAAAAGATGCGGTAGGTCATGTGATCTGTCATGATATTACAATCATTGTAAAAGATCAGATTAAAGATATTGCATTTCGAAAAGGGCATATTGTACGGGAAGAAGATATTCCCCAATTGTTATCTATCGGGAAAGACCATCTTTATGTGTGGGAGAAAGAAGAGGGAATGCTGCACGAGAATGAGGCGGCAAAGATTCTGGCATCTGTATGCGAAAGCGCATATATGAAGCGGAGTCCGGTAAAAGAAGGAAAGATTGAGTTGTCGGCAACACAGAGAGGACTTTTTCAAATTGATTTGGAAAAGCTTTGTGCCATCAATGAGCTGGAAGATATCATGATTGCATCCAGACATCATAACCAGCCGGTGAATGTCGGGGATAAACTAGTTGGGACAAGAGTGATTCCGCTGGTCATTTCGGAAGAGAAGATGAAGCAAGTTAAAGAAATCGGTGGCAAAGAGCCATTGTTTCGGATTTTACCATATAAGCGAAAAACAGCCGGAGTGGTGACGACTGGAAATGAAGTGTATTATGGGCGGATACAGGACACATTTACTCCGGTTATTCGAGAAAAATTGAGAGCATATGATGTGGAAGTATTGGTTCATAAAACCGTACCGGATAAAAAAGAAAAGATTGTAGAAGCAATTCGGGAGATAAAAGGCAAAGGAGTAGATCTGGTACTTTGTACCGGAGGAATGAGTGTCGATCCGGATGATATGACACCGAGTGCAATCAAAGAAAGTGGAGCGCAGATTATTTCTTACGGGGCTCCGGTTCTTCCGGGGGCGATGTTCCTGCTTGGCTGTTTTTCGGATGGAACACCAGTTATGGGACTGCCGGGATGCGTGATGTATGCGAAAGCGACCATTTTTGATTTGCTTCTTCCACGGATACTTGCAGATGTACCGGTTACGAAGAAGGATTTGGCAAGGATGGGAGCAGGAGGATTATGTCTTGGCTGCGATATCTGTACGTATCCTAACTGTGGATTTGGAAAAGGAGTATAGAGATTTATGGGAGTTGTGAGAGCTGTTTGCATCAGTGAAAAGAAAGGAACAGAAAAGCAAAATGTACATAGAGCAAAGCTGGTTGCGGATTTTGGTCTGAAAGGAGATGCGCATGCAGGCAATTGGCATAGACAGGTGAGTCTGTTGTCTTATGAGCAGATAGAAGCGTTTCGGCAAATAGGGGCACAGATAGAATTCGGTGCGTTTGGAGAGAATCTTGTCGTAGAGGGATTTGATTTTAAAACCCTTCCGATTGGAACAAGATTTCGCTGCAACGATGTGATTCTTGAGATGACGCAGATAGGAAAGGAATGTCATCACGGGTGCAGGATTTTTCAGACGATGGGAGACTGCATCATGCCAAGAGAAGGTGTGTTTGCAGTTGTACTTCACGGCGGGGAGATTTCAGAGGGTGACTGTATAGAGCTTTTGACAGATAAGGAGGAGTAAATGAAAATCACATATATTTCACACAGTGGGTTTGCGGTGGAACTGGAGAACCATATTTTTCTGTTTGACTATTACAAAGGGGAGATACCAAAGTTTGATCCGGGGAAAGGCATAGTTGTATTTGCAAGCCATGTCCATCACGATCATTACGTAGAAGAAATTTTTGAATTGAGAGAACAATATTCGGATGTGCACTATGTTCTGTCTTCGGATATTCGAAGGTCAGCGAAAAAATTTCTGGAAGAAAAGCAAATCGAAGCTCAGGTCTCTTTCTTGGGAATCCATCAGGAACTTGAACTGGGAGAGGTACGGATTCAGACTTTGAAGTCAACAGATGTAGGTGTTGCTTTTTTGGTAGAGTGTGAAGGAAGAACAATTTACCATGCAGGAGATTTGAACTGGTGGCATTGGGAAGGAGAGCCGGATTCGTATAATGAACATATGAAGACGGCGTATCTGAAGGAAATTGAAAAATTGAAGGACACACCGATCGATGTGGCATTTGTGCCCGTAGATCCAAGACTTGGTGAGCAGTATTATTATGGAATAGATGGATTTGCAAAACGGGTGGATGCAAAAGCATTGATTCCGATGCATTGCTGGGGTGACTATACAGTTTGTGAAAAACTGATGCATCAGGAGGTGACAAAAGAGTATCGCGAGCGGATTTATCCGATCACAAAAGAAGGAGAGGAAATATGTCTCAAGATATCATAATCGTAGCAGGATTGTTCACTGTGCTTGCCGGCATCTGGGGGGTGAACATGGTAAGCCGTAAAAATCGGATGGCATATATACAGACAATGCTGAAAGAAGAGTGGGGCAGTGGACATCCAAAAGAATATACATATGAGGAATTTGAATGGATTTCACATTATTACAAGAACCGACAGGAGAGAAGATGTGCCAAAGGGGCGTTTATCGATGATATCACATGGAATGATCTAGAGATGGATGATGTCTTCTTAAAGTTAAATCATACTTATTCTAATATTGGCGAGGACTATTTGTATGATCTTTTGAGGAGACCACAAACGGAAGAATCTGTGCTGAGAGAGCGAGAGCGTCTGATTACTTATTTTGCAGAGCATGAAAAAGAGCGCAGAGTTTTTCAGACCAAATTCTATGAAATTGGGAAATTATTAAAAGTTCCGGTCAGTGATTATATTTACCGTTTATCTGAAGTGAAAAAGAAAAGCAACACACCGCACTATCTGGCAATTGGAGGAATTTTTGCCGCCATTGTTTTGGCAATTTTCAACATCACTGTCGGAGTGATTGCGTTACTTGTGGTGATGGGTGTAAATATCAACAGTTATTATAAAGAGAAGAAAGAAATCGAGGCGTATATCAGTACATTTTCTTATATCATGAAACTGCTTGATATCAGCGATCAGTTTGAACATGTTGATATTCCAGAAGTGGAACAATATGTGCAGGAGATTATCAAAGCAAAGAAACAGTTTGGCAAGTTCAAAAAGGGTTCCTCTTTGGTGGTGTCCGGACGGCATATGGGAGCATCTGTTACAGAATCCATCATGGACTATTTCCGCATGCTGTTTCATGTGGATTTAATTAAATTCAATTCGATGCTGGAAGAGTTTCAAAAAAATTTGGATACGATTGAGTGTATGATGGAAAATCTTGGGCTTTTGGACAGTATGATTGCAATCGCCTCCTATCGAGAGTCATTGTCATATTATTGTGTGCCGGAACTTGTAAAGCAGGAAAAGGCATTTTTAGAAAGTGAAGACATGTATCATCCTATGCTTGAGAATCCGGTTGCAAATACGATCAAAGAAGAACGAGGCGTGTTAGTGACGGGCTCCAATGCATCTGGAAAATCAACATTTTTAAAAACGGTGGCAATCAGTGCGGTTTTTGCACAGACGATCCACACCTGCCCGGCAAGACAGTATCGCACCTGCTATTTTCAGATTTATTCATCTATGGCGCTCAAAGATAATCTTCAGGGAAATGAGAGCTACTACATTGTGGAAATCAAATCTTTAAAAAGAATCTTGAACCGCGTAGAAGAGAAGACACCGCTCTTATGTTTTGTGGATGAGGTGCTTCGAGGAACGAATACGATTGAGCGTATTTCAGCATCGGCTCAGATTTTAAAGAGTCTGGCAAAAGTGCATGTAATGTGTTTTGCGGCAACACATGATATTGAGTTGACACATCTTTTGGAAGAGTTTTATAGTAATTATCATTTTCAGGAAGAGGTAAAAGAAAATGATATTTTGTTTAATTATATGTTGTACAGAGGAAGGGCGGTATCCAGAAATGCCATTAAGCTGCTTGGGATTATCGGATATGATGGGGAAATTATCAAAGAGGCTGAGAAGACGGCAGAGAATTTTGTAAATACCGGAATATGGAGTTTGTAGAGAAAGTGAGAGCGATATGAAAGTAAAGATTTATACAGATGGTGCGGCACGAGGAAACCCGGATGGACCGGGAGGATACGGCACTGTGTTGGAATTTATAGATTCAAAAGGGCAGCTTCATACAAAAGAGTTGTCCTGCGGATATAAGAAGACGACGAACAACCGTATGGAATTGATGGCGGTGATCGCAGGGCTGGAGGCGTTGAACCGTCCCTGTGAGATTGAGTTATATTCGGATTCAAAATATGTGGTCGATGCATTTAATCAGCACTGGATTGATGGCTGGCTGAAAAAAGGCTGGAAACGCGGAAAAAACGAACCGGTCAAAAATGTGGATTTGTGGAAACGATTATTAAAGGCGAAAGAACCGCATCAGATTACGTTTATTTGGGTAAAAGGACATGATGGACATCCGCAGAATGAGCGCTGTGATACACTTGCAACGACAGCGGCGGACGGCGGAAATCTTTTGGATGATGTAATCGGGGGATAAAAGTACTTTACAAGTTTTGAAGAAAATGATAAAATCACAGAGGTGTAAAAGTAAGACAGACGGTCGCAGCTGCAAGTGTCGAAAGACCGCAGGTGAGGAAAGTCCGGGCTTCATAGGGCAGGATGCCGGATAACGTCCGGTGGAGGCGACTCCAAGGCTAGTGCAACAGAAATGTACCGCCCAGATTGACTCTGGGTAAGGGTGGAAGGGCAGTGTAAGAGACTACCGCCCCTTTGGTAACAAAGGGGGCATATGTAAACCCCATTCGAAGCAAGACCGAACGAAAACGATGTGGCGGCCCGTCACGTTTTAGGTAGGTTGCTTGATCTTACTGGCGACAGTAAGGCTAGATAGATGACCGTTCAACGACATAACCCGGCTTATCGTTTTGCTTTTACACGATATATTTTTAGAATTTATGAGACAATCGCTTTGAAGTGATTGTCTTTTTGCTATTAAAAGTTGCTACATATACTATAATCAGAAATATTAAATTTAAACAAACTATTGACTGATAAATTTGAAAGGAGTAGTATAAAGATAACAATAGAAGTAAACAGAAAGGGGCGTTTTTTATGACAACGTATTTCATGATTTTTTTAACAATTGTCACAGTTTTTGTTGTTGCAGCAGGATTGATTAAAGTTGGAAAAGTACCGAAAATGCCTGCTTTCTACCGCAACATGATTAGAGAAGGTGTTTTCAACCGATTGATTTTCAAGAATTATTTTTTCAGAAAAGTGTTAGAACATGGAAAACAATTGCCGGAAACAGAGATTGAAAATGTGTGTAGTTTATACAGAGGAGGGGACTGTGGGGAAAAAGAAAATTTAGCGAATATGTAAAATATTTTTTAGCAAAGGACTGGGTGGCAAATTAGCCATCCAGTCCTTAAATAATGCTTGTCTTTATTATCTGCTATACTTTTCTTCACAATATTTGCAGCGGTATACTTCGTTTTCAGGATCGGTCAACACGAACACGTGATCCAGTTCCTGCTCAATAGAAGTGATGCAGCGAGGATTTTTGCATTTGATTACGTTTGTGATTTCTTTTGGAAGTTTCAAACGTTTTTTCTCAACAATTTTTTCATCCTGAATGATGTTGATTGTGATATTGTGATCAATAAAGCCGAGGATATCCAAATCGATTACGTCGATTGGGCATTCGATTTTCATAATGTCTTTTTTCCCCATCTTATTGCTTTTTGCATTTTTGATGATTGCAACGCAGCAATCTAATTTATCCAGTCTCAAATAGTGATAGATGTCCATGCTTTTTCCGGCCTGAATATGGTCAAGTACAAAGCCTTCGGAAATACCACTGACATTCAATGTATTTTTTACCATGATATATTTCCTTTCTCTCTATGGTTAATTATTATTATGAAACTTTGATCTCCAGCAAAGTGAGTATGAGTGCCATACGTACATACACACCGTATTGTACCTGTTTAAAATAAGCGGCACGTGGGTCTTTGTCTACTTCGACAGAAATCTCGTTGACACGTGGAAGTGGATGAAGCACAAGCATATCCTTTGGTGCAAGTTCCATCTTTTTCGCATCCAATATATAAAAATCTTTCATACGAACGTAATCATCTTCGTTAAAGAAACGTTCTTTTTGCACCCTTGTCATGTAGAGCAGATCCAGTTCCGGAAGCGCTTCTTCCATACGAACTACCTCTTTGTAAGGCACGTTTTGTTTGTCTAACACATCTTTGCGGATATAACTTGGCAGACGCAGCTCTTCCGGTGAAATCAAAACAAATTTGATGTTCGGGTAACGTACCAGTGCGTGAATGAGAGAGTGAACCGTACGTCCGAATTTCAAATCACCACAAAGACCGATTGTGAGATTGTCAAGTCTGCCTTTTAAAGAACGGATTGTCAAAAGGTCGGTTAAAGTCTGTGTCGGATGTTGATGTCCGCCGTCACCGGCATTGATGACAGGGATAGAAGAATGTCTGCAGGCAACCATAGGCGCACCTTCCTTTGGATGTCTCATCGCACAGATATCTGCATAGCAGGAAATCATGCGGATTGTGTCAGATACGCTCTCCCCCTTGGCGGCGGAACTGGAATTCGCGGAAGAAAATCCTAAAATACTTCCCCCCAAATTTAACATTGCGGCTTCGTGACTAAGTCTTGTTCGAGTGCTCGGTTCGTAGAATAAAGTTGCAAGCTTTTTGCCGTCGCAGGCGTGTGCATATTTTTCAGGATTGGCTTCAATATCGTCTGCCAAATCCAAAATTTCATCTAATTCTTCGACTGTAAAGTCTAATGGACTCATTAAGTGTCTCATGGTAACCTCCTAGTTTATCGATAAGTTAATAAATCTTGTACAGATTTTCGCTTTGGAGCTTCGGGAGCAACATCAGGATAACCGATGGCAATCAAGGCAGCCAGTTCCTGTCCTTCCGGGATGTCCAACAATTCTGTGATTGCATCTTCGTCCCAGATTCCCATGATTACAGTGCCAAGACCGGCTTCATGTGCAGCAAGACAAAATGTCTGGCAGGCAGCACCGACATCGAACATCTGCCAACGGTCTTCCTTTTTGGTTGAAAAAGAACCATCTCGCTCATAACCGCAGCGCCCTTTGATAAAAGTTACAGCAATTAATGTTGAAACTTGTCTGATAATATTCGAGTTATAGTCTGGGGTGAATTCATCGGCAATTTTATTGAGAATAGAAGTGTCTTCAATTGCGATGTAACGAGTAATCTGAGTGTTTTTCCAGGAAGGAGAATAAGATGCTGTAGAGATAATAGATTCTAATAATGAATGGTCAATACAGCCTTTCTTGTACTTACGAATACTTCTTCGCCCTTTAATACATTCTGTTGCGTTCATATAAAATATCCTCCTATTTGAAAATCTATTTTTATTATCATATAATAAACAGATTTTTTTTTCAACTCTTATATTTATCAAATATAGATTTTGTCTGAAAAATGTATTATAATAATTTTTAATTTGGGCAGGAGGAGAGAAGGATGGCGACTTTAGAAGAGTTAAGAGCACAGTTAGATGGAATTGATAATGAGATCATCGAATTATATAAAAAGAGAATGGATGTCTGTATGGAGATTGGAGACATCAAGATCAGCGAGGGCAATAAAGTGTTTGACAAGCAAAGGGAGCGGGAAAAACTGGCAGCAGTTGCCGCAAAGGTGACGGAGGAGTTTCACAAAAAAGGAGTGCAGGAACTGTTTGAACAACTGATGTCTTTAAGCCGCAAGCTGCAGTATCAGCTTTTGACAAAACGGGGGGGACTAGGAAGGCTGCCGTTTATCGGCGTGGACAAATTAGATTGGGAGAATTCCAGAATTGTCTTTCAGGGAACGGAAGGAGCATATAGCCAGGCGGCGATGGAGATGTATTTTGGAAAAGATACCAATAGTTTTCATGTGCAGACTTTTCGAGATGCGATGGAGGCAATCGAAGAGGGATCGGCCGACTTTGCGGTACTTCCGATTGAGAACTCTTCTGCGGGTGCAGTCAATGAGGTGTATGATCTGCTTGTGGAATTTGAAAATTATATCGTAGGAGAAGTGGTTCTCCCAATCAATCATACATTATCAGGAGTGAAGGGAACGACATTAGATCAGATTGAGCGTGTATATTCTCATCCACAGGCATTGATGCAGAGCGCAAAATTTTTGGACGCACACAGAGACTGGCAGCAGATCAGTGTGGCAAATACTGCTGTTGCCGCAAAAAAAGTACTGGAAGATCAAGATCAGAGAAAGGCTGCAATTTGCAGCGAATATGCAGCGCGTCTGTATGGATTGGAAATTTTGGAGGAGAAGATCAATCATAATGATAATAATTCCACGCGTTTTATTATCGTGACGAACCAAAAGATTTTTTTGAAGGATGCATCGAAGATCAGTATTTGCTTTGAAGTGTCACATGAAAGCGGAACGCTGTATCATCTGTTATCTCATTTTATTTATAATAATCTGAGCATGACAAAGATTGAGTCAAGACCGGTGGAAGGACGTACCTGGGAATATCGGTTCTTTGTGGATTTTGAAGGAAATATGGCAGATGGGGCTGTGAAAAATGCGATCCGGGGGTTGCGCGAGGAGTCTAAAAGCTTGAAAATTTTAGGAAACTATTCATCGAAAGAAGGCGTATAAAATGAGAACAAAGGAACTGATGCTATACAAACATATGGAACATGAAGAGCTTTTGCGTGATATGACATTTTTAATGGAAAATTGTGACAGCGACTACTACAATAAAGAAGATATGGCAGGACTTTTATTTGAATGTGTGAATGAACTGCTGGAGTTGGCAGCGGGATATGGGCTTGAAGGAAACCTTTGGCATAATTACCTGACATTTCTTTTGGTAAATGACGAAAATGCATACAGTACAGAGTGTGAGATTGTAGGCGAGATTGAGGGAAGCATCAACACAATCACATTGCATGATTTTGAGATTTTTCGAGAGTTGTTTGCATATGACTTTACTATTTTAGAGAAGGCGCTGGGGGTGAACTGCCTTTCTGTACTGATGCATTATGAGAATGTCAAAGGACATGGGAAGGCATTCAATAAAAGAATCCGAGACCGTATCTGTGAGCTGAGCGAAAAGCTTGGAACATGTGAGAATGCAGAGGAATTCAAATGTACGATGACACAGTTTTATAAAGAATTCGGAGTGGGTAAGTTTGGGCTGCACAAGGCATTTCGTATTGAGCATACAGAAGCTGGGGCAGATATTGTCCCAATTACGAAGATTGCCCATGTACATCTGGATGACCTTGTGGGATATGAGATTGCGAAAAAGAAACTGATTGAGAATACAGAGGCATTTGTGAAAGGGAAAAAGGCGAATAACTGCCTGCTGTTCGGAGATGCAGGAACAGGAAAGTCTACTTCAATCAAGGCAATATTGAATCAGTATTATGATCAGGGACTTCGAATGATTGAGGTGTATAAACATCAGTTTCAGGATTTAAACGATGTGATTGCTCAGATAAAAAACAGAAACTATAAGTTCATTATCTATATGGACGATCTGTCTTTTGAGGAGTTTGAAATTGAATATAAATATCTCAAAGCAGTGATTGAGGGCGGATTGGAAAAGAAACCGGATAATATTTTAATCTATGCGACTTCAAACAGGCGACATCTTGTGCGGGAAACATTTCGCGATAAGTCTGACCGAGATGAGGAATTGCATACGAACGATACTGTTCAGGAAAAATTATCACTGGTGGCAAGATTTGGAGTGACAATCTATTTTGGAGGTCCGAGTAAGAAAGAATTTCAGCAGATTGTGAAGACATTAGCTGAGAAAAATCAAATTAATATGCCGGAGGAAGAGCTTCTTCTAGAAGCAAATAAATGGGAGTTAAGTCACGGCGGGTTGTCAGGCAGAACCGCGCAGCAGTTCATAGATTATCTTCTTGGAAAATAAAGAAAGGGGTGAAAGTTTCGAATGGCTTTCACCCTTTTAAATGCTTTAATCAATCTGTTGAATTCCGGAAATATCGGAATCGATCATCAGAGAATAGTTGGTGTAATATACGACAAATCCAGGTTTTCCGCCGGACGGTTTTTTGACATGTTTTTTCTCAGTGTAGTCAATCTCTACTTTTTCATTTCCGCGGTTCTTAGAGTAGTAGGCAGCAAGTTTTCCGGCTTCCTCAAAAGTCCGGTCTGGCAGCTCCTCGCCATTGGTTTTCACGATGACATGAGATCCCGGACAGCCTTTTGCGTGGAACCACCAGTCGTTTCCAACAGCGAAATGGAAAGTCAGTTCGTCGTTTTGCAGATTATTTTTTCCAACATACATATGATAACCATCGCTGGAAATATAGTGGAATGGTTTACTTGTAATCTTTACTTTTTTCTTTGTGAATTTTCGCCTTACATATCCGGCGCCGATTAATTCTTCTTTAATCTGAGTCAGATCGTCTTCACTCAATGCAATGTCAAGTGCGTTGCTGACAGATTCAAGATAAGTGATATCTTCCTGCGTTTCCTGAATTAGAGAGGAAAGCGCCGCGAAAGTTCGTTTCTGTTTATTATACTTGTCAAAATATTTTTGTGCATTTTCGCCAGGTGTCTTTGTAGGATCAAGCGGGATTTTCACCATCTCATTTGTATAGTAGTTCAAAGCATCCAGTTGTTTTGCGCCGGGCTCTAAATTGTAGCCGTAGGTGTTGATCAATTCTCCGTATATGCGGTATTTATCACGGTTCAGAGTGTCTTTGAGTTGTTTGGACTGCAAATCATATTTTTTCCGGTTTCGTTCTAATGCGGTCTGCACGATTTTTCGGAGGTCTACCGATTTTTGGCGAATCCGTGTCAATGTGTTTTTGGAAGCATAATAAGTCTCCAGTACATTTGACATGGAGTCGAATATTTTTGCCTCATACATCGGAAAATGCGATAATGGCAGTGCACAGAATTCTTTTGGTTCCGCACCGTCATAGTAGATTACCGGATGAAAATCACCTTTGATTACCGGATCAAAAAATAAAGTAAATTGTTTATATAAATGAATCAATACATCTTCTGACAGCTCTTTTGGTGTGACTTCAGAATCAATTCCGGCAATATAGCAGATTTCTTCTGCTACAACAGGGCTGATGCCGGTAAAGCTTGTGTAGATCGCTTTTCCAAGAGGGGTAGGCTTTGCAATCAAAGTTGATACAAAGTCGGCAAAAGAAATATCCAGTGGATCTGATCTTTCCATCGTATCCGGAATGAAATATTCGCGCCCCGGAAGTACTTCGCGAACAGAACTCATCTGTGCGGAGACGTGTTTGATACTGTCGATGATCTTGTTGTCTTCCGTACAGAAAATGATGTTGCTATGTTTTCCCATAATCTCAATGATCAGATATTTTTTGCACAAATCACCAAGTTCATCCAGATGTTCTACTTCAAACCGAATGATACGTTCTAATTTAGGTTGTGTAATTGCCGTAATTCGCCCGTTATTAATGTGTTTTCTTAAAAGCATACAGAAATTCGGTGCGGTCATTGGACTTGGCTTGTTGGTCTCAGTTAGATAAATAAGCGGAAGTGAAGCACTTGCGGATATGGAAAGCCTCTTTTGCCCTTTGGGTGTCTTGATTGTCAGAAGAAGCTCATCGGTCTCAGGCTGTGCAATCTTATTGATTCTGCCGTCTAATAGGTTCTCTCTTAATTCATGTACGATATTTGCAATTGTAATTCCGTCAAAAGCCATAATGTAAATCGTCCTTTCATATTTTAGAGGTACTGTTCACTCCTAACCACCACCATATGCGCACTCGTCGTGCTTTCGCACTCCAGTCCCGCACTTTGTGCTAAGACTGCTTATTGGGTGGCGGTTACGAGTTACACTTCGTAGCAAAAACAGAAATTCGCCTTTTACATGCAGGCATGACAATGCAAATCTCTGTTTTAGCTGCGGAGTGAACAGTAACCATATAGATGTTAGTATACACGAAATGAAGGGGAGTTTCAATTGACGTTTGTTTTTAAATGACTTATAATGAAATGTAACATAAAAAGACAAGCAAAGAGGTTAACAATATGATGAAAAGTATGACAGGCTTTGGAAGATGTGAGGTGTCTGAAGGACAATGTAAATTTACGGTGGAGCTAAAAGGCGTGAACCACAGATACTTAGATGTCAATATCCGTATGCCGAAGAAATTGAATTTTTTTGATGCATCCATCCGCAGCTTGCTGAAGCAGTATGCACAGCGAGGGAAAGTAGATATTTTTATTACATATGAAGACATGTCAGAGAATCAGGTGGCATTAAAATATAACGCTGCATTGGCTGAGGAGTATCTGCAGTATTTTAAGCAGATGGAAGAGACATTTTCATTGGAGAATGATATTCGTGTTTCTGCCTTGTCGCGTTGTCCGGAAGTACTTACGATGGAAGAACAACCGGAGAATGAGGAAGAACTTTGGAACGGATTGAAGAAAGCCTTGGAAGGAGCGTTTACACAATTTGTGGAGACAAGAATTGTGGAAGGCGAGAATCTGAAAAAAGACATTAATGTGAAATTGGATGAATTGCTTGCATTAGTTGGAGCAATCGAAGAGCGCTCACCGGAGATCATTTCTGAATATCGTGCGAAGCTGGAATTGAAAGTGAAGGAACTTCTGGAAGACGTACAGATGGATGAGAGCAGACTGGCTGCCGAGGTGATTCTGTTTGCGGATAAGATCTGCACAGATGAGGAGACGGTCAGACTGAGAAGTCACATTGAACATATGAGAACCACATTAGAAGCGGGAGAGGGAATCGGTCGAAAACTGGATTTTATTGCACAGGAGATGAACCGTGAAGCGAACACGATCTTGTCAAAGGCGAATGATATTGAAGTATCGAATCATGCGATTGATCTGAAGACAGGAATTGAAAAGATCAGAGAGCAGATTCAGAATATCGAATAAAGGGAAAGGGTAAGAAGGATGAAAAAGAGAGGAATTTTGATCGTAGTCTCAGGATTTTCAGGAGCAGGGAAAGGGACTGTGATGAGAGCGCTGCTTGAAAAATATGATAATTACGCATTATCTATCTCAGCAACTACAAGAAATCCGCGAGAAGGAGAAGTAGATGGAAGGGAATATTTTTTCAAAACGACAGAAGAATTTGAAAAAATGATTGCACAAGATGAGTTAATAGAGTATGCTAGATACGTGAATAATTATTATGGCACACCAAAAGCCTATGTGGAAGAACAGCTTGCAGCCGGAAAAGACGTGATTCTGGAGATTGAGATTCAGGGTGCTTTGAAAGTGAAAGAAAAATTTCCACAGACACTGTTGTTGTTTATAACTCCACCGAATGCTTCGATTTTGAGAGAGCGTTTGATTGGAAGAGGAACGGAGACGATGGATGTTATTGAATCCAGAATGCAAAGAGCAGCAGAAGAGGCTGAGGGAATGCAGGAGTATGACTATCTGATCATTAACGATGATTTGGATACCTGCGTGCAGGAGATGCATAATATTATCGAGGGTGAACACAACAGAAGTTTCCGCAATGGGGATTTTATGTGTCAGATAAAAGAAGAATTAAATGGGAATTTGAAAGGAGAATAATACATGTTACATCCATCTTACACAGATTTGATGAAAGTAGTCAATCAAGACGTAGAGGAAGGGGCAACTAAGATTGTAAACAGCCGTTATTCGATTGTTTTGGCAACTTCAAAAAGAGCAAGACAGATTATCGGCGGAGAATTACCTTTAGTACCAACAAAGCATGGTGAGAAACCACTTTCGATTGCAATTGATGAATTGAATAATGGAAAGATTAAGATCATTGCAGAAGATACAGAAGAATAGATAAAAGATATGATGAGGCGGATGCGTAGTGGAGTATCTGCCTCAATAACTATATAGGAGAAATGAGACTATGAATATATTATTTGTATCACTAGGATGTGATAAGAACCTTGTCGATACGGAGGTGATGCTTGGACTGTTGGCGTCTAGAGGACACCAGATGGTGGACAGCGAAGAGATCGCAGATGTCATTGTCATTAATACCTGCTGCTTTATCCATGATGCAAAAGAGGAGAGCATCCAGACGATTCTTGAGATGGCAGAATATAAGAAAGCCGGTTCATGCAAGGCGATGATTGTCACAGGTTGTCTTGCACAGCGATATAAGCAGGAGATCATCGATGAGATCGAGGAAGTGGATGCAGTGCTTGGAACGACTTCTTACGATAAGATTGTGGAAGCGATTGACGAGGCACTTGCAGGGTACACGAGTGTGGAGATGACTGACATTGATGCGCTTCCGCTTGTGGAGAGCAAGCGCCTTGTGACGACAGGAGGACATTTTGCTTATCTGAAGATTGCAGAAGGGTGTGATAAACACTGTACATATTGTATCATTCCAAAAATCCGCGGAAACTTTAGAAGTGTTCCGATCGAACGGCTTCTGAAAGAGGCGGAAGATCTGGTGGCACAGGGAGTAAAAGAGATTATTCTAGTGGCACAGGAGACAACGCTTTATGGAAAAGATCTCTATGGTGAAAAATCATTGCACAAGTTGCTGAGGGAGCTCTGTAAAATCAGTGGATTACGCTGGATCCGCATTTTATACTGCTATCCGGAAGAGATTACAGATGAATTGATTCAGGTAATCAAAGAAGAGGATAAGATCTGTAACTACCTGGATCTTCCGATTCAGCATGCAAGTGATGGAATCTTAAAACGAATGGGAAGAAGGACTTCAAAAGAACAGCTGGTTGAAATTATTGGAAAACTGCGAAAAGAAATACCGGATATCGCAATCCGTACTACATTGATTACCGGTTTCCCAGGAGAGACACAGGAACAACACGAAGAATTGATGGAGTTTGTAGATGAGATGGAATTTGACCGCCTCGGTGTGTTTACATATTCACCGGAAGAAGATACGCCGGCTGCTGAGATGCCGGATCAGATTCCAGAGGACGTCAAGGAAGATCGTCAGGCAGAACTGATGGAATTGCAGCAGGAGATCGCGTTTGATCTTGCGGAAGAGATGATCGGGCGGGAAGTGCTTGTCATGATCGAAGGAAAAGTGGCAGATGAAAATGCATATGTAGGAAGAACTTACAAGGATGCTCCAAATGTAGATGGGCTTATCTTTGTAGAATCAGAAGAGGAATTAATGTCGGGAGATTTCGCACGTGTCAGAATCACTGGCGCATTAGAATATGATTTGATGGGAGAGATTATATAATGAATTTACCAAATAAGCTGACGGTACTGAGAGTTTTAATGATTCCATTTTTTGTTGTATTTATGATCACACCTTTGGCAGAAGGGAATGGAAAGTATATTGCACTTGCACTGTTCTGTATTGCAAGCCTGACAGATATGCTGGATGGAAAGATTGCCAGAAAGCATAATCTTGTGACGAATTTTGGAAAATTTATGGATCCGCTTGCGGATAAATTACTGGTATGTTCTGCGATGATCTGCCTGATCGAGACAGGAAAGTTGCAGGCATGGATTGTTTTGATCATCATTGCACGTGAGTTTATCATCAGTGGTTTCCGACTTGTAGCATCTGATAATGGGATTGTCATTGCCGCAAGCTATTGGGGAAAATTTAAAACAGTATCTCATATGGCGATGATCATTCTCTTGATATTGGATATTCAAAATCCGATTATGCAGACAATTACAACTGTTGTTGTATGGATTGGACTGATTTTGACAGTGGTTTCTCTTTTGGATTACATTGTGAAGAACAAACAGGTATTGACACAGGGTGGAATGTAAAAGAAGGATGAAGATCATGTTGGAAGAAGAAATTGTAAAAAAATTATTGGAAAAGCAGTATACAGTGACAACGGCAGAATCTTGTACGGGCGGTCTTCTGGCAGGAAGAATTTTGAATGTTCCGGGAGCATCGTCTGTGTATAACGAAGGACACATTACCTATTCCAATGAGGCAAAAGAGCGCCTGCTGGGGGTTTCGCATGAGACACTCGTAAGATACGGAGCGGTCAGCAGGCAGACAGCCGAGGAGATGGCACGTGGAGCGGCGAAGACGGCGAAGGCAGAGATAGGACTTAGCACGACCGGAATTGCGGGCCCGGGAGGCGGGACAAAAGAAAAGCCGGTTGGTCTTATCTATGTGGGATGTTGTATTGGCACAGAGACCTATGTCAAAGAATGTCGTTTTCATGGAACAAGAGAAGAAAACAGAAATGCGGCTGTGGAAGCGGCGCTGAAATTGTTGGCGGAAAATTTATAGTCATATTCAACAAGGAAAATGTTTTTACAGAAAAACAATGTTTTATAATGTCGAATTATAAAAAATATGAAAAAAAATATAGACGAAAAGAGAAGTTTGTGAGAAAATAAGAATATATATGGCGTTAAAGTTCTAACAAACACCATAGAGAAAAAATCATACATATTTGAAAGGAGTTTTATCATGATTTATTCACATGAAGTACAAACTATGTGTCCAGTAGCTCAAGGCGTTAATCACGGACCAGCTCCAATCCCAGAAGAAGCAAAATGGGTAAAAGCAAAAGAAGTAAAAGATATCTCAGGCTTAACACACGGTGTGGGCTGGTGTGCACCACAGCAGGGAGCCTGTAAATTAACATTAAATGTAAAAGATGGTATCATTCAAGAAGCATTGGTTGAGACAATCGGATGTTCAGGAATGACACACTCAGCAGCTATGGCATCTGAGATTCTTCCAGGAAAAACAATTTTGGAAGCTTTAAATACAGATTTAGTATGTGACGCTATCAATACAGCTATGAGAGAATTATTCTTACAGATCGTATATGGTAGAACACAGAGTGCGTTCTCAGAAGACGGACTTCCAGTAGGAGCAGGTCTTGAAGATTTAGGAAAAGGACTTCGTTCACAGGTTGGTACAATGTACGGAACATTAGCAAAAGGTCCTCGTTACCTTGAGATGGCTGAAGGATATGTAACAGGTATCGCTTTAGATGCAGACAACGAGATCATCGGATACCAATTTGTAAGTCTTGGAAAATTAACAGACTTCATCAAAAAAGGTGATGACCCTAACACAGCTTGGGAAAAAGCTAAAGGACAATATGGCCGCGTAGATGACGCTGTTAAGATTATTGACCCAAGAGCAGAGTAAGAGAAGGAGGACGTAAAAAATGGCTTTATTTGAATCATATGAAAGACGTATTGATAAAATCAATAGCGTGTTAAATAGCTATGGAATCGCTTCTATCGAAGAAGCTGAAAAAATCACAAAAGACGCTGGACTGAACGTTTACGATCAGATCAAAGGAATCCAGCCAATTTGTTTTGAAAACGCTTGCTGGGCTTACATCGTAGGTGCTGCAATCGCAATCAAAAAAGACTGCAGAAGAGCTGCTGATGCTGCTGCAGCAATCGGTGAAGGTCTTCAGGCTTTCTGTATCCCAGGTTCTGTTGCTGACCAGCGTAAAGTAGGTCTTGGACATGGTAACTTAGGAAAAATGTTATTAGAAGAAGAGACAGACTGTTTCGCATTCTTAGCAGGTCACGAATCATTCGCAGCAGCTGAAGGTGCTATCGGTATCGCTGAAAAAGCTAACAAAGTACGTAAAAAACCTTTACGTGTTATCTTAAACGGTCTTGGAAAAGACGCTGCGCAGATCATCTCAAGAATCAATGGATTTACATATGTTGAGACAGAGATGGATTACTACACAGGAGAAGTAAAAGAAGTATTCAGAAAAGCATACTCTGACGGACTTCGTTCAAAAGTTAACTGCTACGGCGCTAACGATGTAACAGAAGGTGTTGCAATCATGCACAAAGAAGGTGTTGATGTTTCTATCACAGGTAACTCAACAAACCCAACACGTTTCCAACATCCAGTAGCAGGTACATACAAAAAAGAATGTATCGAACAAGGTAAAAAATACTTCTCAGTAGCTTCAGGTGGTGGTACAGGACGTACACTTCACCCAGATAATATGGCAGCTGGTCCAGCTTCTTATGGTATGACAGATACTATGGGGCGTATGCACTCTGATGCACAGTTTGCTGGTTCTTCATCAGTTCCTGCTCACGTAGAGATGATGGGATTAATCGGTGCTGGTAACAACCCAATGGTTGGTATGACAGTTGCTGTTGCAGTTTCTATTCAGGAAGCAGCAGAAGGCGGAAAATTCTAAGAAACCGCGGAAATACGGGATTCTTAACAGTTGTTGAGAGCGTCAAAATGCGGTAAAAAGTGAACGATTAGTTGATTAATAGTTGACTATTAGTTACATGAGATTAGTTAATCAAAAGGGGAGTGGATTTGATATTCATTCCCCTTATTTGATTTTCTCAATGTCTTTTCTAAGCCATTCAATATCTCTTTCTGTATATGCAGATTCTGTTATATCTTGTGATTTATGTCCGACAATTGCTTTTATTGCATTGTCGTTTATTCCAACTTTTTTTGCCATTGTGACAAATGTCTTTCTTGGGTCGTGAGGTCTGTGGTCGAGATTTAATTCAAGCGCAGCTATTACTTTTTTAAAACGATTCGCATATTTATCATATGTCAATTTCCAACTTCCTGAATGAGTTTTGCCTTTGTCATTCAATAAGTATTCGCTTCCGATGCTTACTGCAAAATCATAGTTCTTCTGTACAAGAGTTTTTATCTTTGTGTGTATTGGCACTGTACGCTGTTTCCCAGCATCCGTTTTTATTCCGCCTGTAATTGTCCAATTATCAAGATTCACTTCGTCTAATCGCAAAATAGCGAGTTCCTGTGGTCTCCAACCCATATAGCATTGTATTAAAACCCAATCGACAAACTTAACTTTCCATAAATTATTCCATAACTTTTCAATTTCATTTTGCGTAAAAATGATATGATCTACTTTGTTTTCTTCTATTTCTTTCAAAATATCTCCGGATAGTTCAAATTTTCTTGCCGGATTGCTTTCAACAATTTCGTATTCAACAGCATAGTCAAACATTAGATTGAACAATGATTTTATTTTTGTTTTCACACCTGCGGTAGCATATCGCTTTTGACCTTTATCCTTTCCTCGATCTGGTATAATATAGCCATCTTCCATAACACCCTTAATGTGCCTTGGAGCAACATCTTTTGCACGCATATTGTAAATGGAAGAGCAGTAGGACCATGCAGATTTAATTATTCTTATATAACTGTCTTGTACTTTTTCGAAATAGTCATCGGTCCATTTTTCGTAAAGTTCTTTTACTGTAATATCCGACTCCAAATCATATGGATTTTTATTGTATTCTACCAATGCGGCATAAGCATCTTGATAAGTTGAGAAAAATGCCTCCGGTTTTAATGGCTTTTGAATAATTTTACCAGTATCTGTTCTGCCAACTGGAACTCTTACCCAAAATTTATTCCTTAGGTTTTCTCTCTTTAATTCGGTTATACTTCCAAATCCGTTTGGTAACCTCATTCTTTTCGTTTTTGACTTTTCTCTGCTTTTCTTTTCGCTTTCTTTTTTCATCGGATATCCGCAATGAGGGCAAGAGAGCGCCTTGTCACTTACCTGCAATTCGCATTCCGGACATTTTATTAGTGCCATATCATCATCTCCTTTTTTGAATTTAATGTATAAAAATAACAGCCATCGAAAATATGTTCCGTTGACGGGTGTTTCCGAAGATGATACAATATCTTTATTGGAAAGGCTGTAACATCTCCGGAGATGTTAGAGTTAAGTCGTCCTATCTCTGCTGTGCGGAGAGGGCGCATTTACCGTTCCTGTTGGCGCAGGGGCGGTTTTGTTATTTGTCTGATAATAATTTTTGTTCCTTTTCAATCTGTTGGATACTTTTTTCAGGTGTAGGCAAGTATTCCGGCATGGTTCCGCCTAAACGTGAAATAGTATTGCGGATTTCTTTTCCAACATTATAGTGCGTTTGATTGGCGGCAGCCTTTCCTTGAATATTTTCGCGACGTAACTTGGCTTCGGTCTGGGTTGCGCGAAAGAGGTTGGCCGCTAATTCTTCATAACCCATATGATCTAATATTTTTTCACTTTTCTTAAGCCCTTTATGTCGATGTATATCTTTAGCAGTCATGCCACCGTATAAACCTTGGTATCCGTGATTCTGAAAGATAGCATAGTCTAAAGAACTTTCAACACCGGCATTTTTAGCTGCCTCGACAAGCATTTTATTATGTTCAGCCATTTCATAACGGATTGCAAGACGTTTTTGGTCGGAACTAAGAGAATCAAAGTTGTCAATTAATTCTTGTTGCCTTGTCTTTACTGCAAAGTAGGTTTGACCAAGAGCGATTACTTTCTTGCGAGAATCACCGTTTTGAACAATGAGGTAACAAGCATAGCGTGAAAGCTCATAATCAACAAGAATTCGTTCGCCGCCATTTGGCATAGGAGATGATTTGCCAACGTCGGCAAAATGTGCAGATATAGAGTTTCCGCTATTTTTGCAAGCTGTTTTCGCTCTCTCTATAGTTTCATTGAATCGTCTCCATTGAGTATATTCAAGGGCAATCTGCAATTCTCTTGCATACCAAAGTTCTTCCCCGTATTCGTTAATATGCTTGATAGATTCAAAAAGAGATTCGGTATAATTATTTTGTTCTTCTTCTGTAAGAGCATTATTAAGCACGCGATCATGTATCTCTGTTAATTTATTTTCAAAATCGTCCATAACTTACAACTCCTTTTCTTTTGTGATTTTCAACTATCGGTCTGTCCCATCAACTGTTGTGTTTGAAATAATTTAGCTAAAAGGCAATTCGTCATCAATTCCATCTGGAACGCTCATAAAACCATTTGAAATTTGTTCCTTGAAATTCCATTCTTTTAAAAATCCATTTCTGTAAAATGTAGATTCACTTCCGCATATAGGACAATATCTAGCGTTTGAAGGAAGTTCAGTTGTACTATATTCGCAATCATCTAAAGTACAGTTATTTACAAGGTAAGTACCGCAAATTTGGCAACGGCTTCCTGCAATATTCGTTTCTTCATTTTCATATATTGGGCACTCTTTAAGTTTTCCGTTATCATAAGTGTTTAATTTTTCATAAATCATTTTTCCATCTCCCCATTGTAAAGTTTTCTGTCCGCATATAGGACAATATTTTCCGTTTTTTTGAAGTATCTTAGCGTTGCATGTATTGCATTGTTTTTTATAAATAAAGTTGTAGTACAAATGAAACAATGGTTTATCATATTCATCGTTTCCATTTATGTTTTTAATCCACTGTTGATAAGCATAAAATCGTCTATTTGCAGCCGGAGCAGATATTCTACATAATGATTTTAGTTGTGAAGAATTTTTGATTTTAAACGCATATAAAACTACATGAGGAACTAAAATAAGTTGCGCGAAATAATCTGCTTCAGCTTCAAAATAGTCATATTCTTGATTGGACAATGAACTTCTAAATATTCTTGTCTTTTCATTTGTCTTATGGTGTTCGAGTAAAATATGACCTAATTCATGGGCAATATTCCAGCAATATCTATTTGAATTAATAATATTGTGACTGTCTATATCATTATAATAGATTATATAGATGTTGGGGTCAAAACCATAAAGAACTTTGCTCCTATTTCTATAGCACCTTGAAAAATTCATATTTTGTAGTGTGATGCCGGGTTTCTCGTGGATTTATGCGGGTATTCCCTTCCTTGATTTTATACAATTACCGGATTTTGAGCATAATGTCCTAAACCCTTCACATCATTCAAGAGTTTTCGGAAATTCAATGCTGCTATCTTAGAACCAAAAAAGAACTTGCCTCGCTGTTTCCCACGAGGTATCTTTTCCAAATGGTAATTTCTGCGTATATTTGATGGAACAGTTTCCACCCCATTACGAAGCCTTGCATAATTTTTGAATTCTTCGCTGTTCATGTTCCGTTGGATTTTCGCGCGTTCATGTGCTGCTTTGGATGTTACTATTTTTGCAACCCGCTTAAAGATCTTCGGCTTGCATTGATCCCGATATGGACAGCTGACACACTGCTCATGCCGAAAGGAAACGGCACACTGATTGCTTTGGTTCATATAAGAACAGCTTTTCGGTTCATAACCTGCAGGACACCGGAGGACTTTTGTTCCCTCTTCGTTGAATTCAAAATCCGCAAGGATATCCGGAGCCGGCTTCCCTGTCAGACTTGTGGTAATCAGTTCTACATTTTTATCAGCTGCAAGTTGTGTGTTTTCTATCCCACTATATGCCCCATCCGTGGCTATAACAGTCCGTTCTTTCTGTTTATCCATTTGCTCAAGGTGCTCCTGGATAAATTGACTGTCACTATGGTTGTTTTGCTCATACTGGTACTCTGTTACAACAGAACCATTAGTTCCAACAGATTCTTCAAGATTGGCAGCATATCCTCGATGCTCTTTTCCTGCTTTATTCCTGAAAGTTGCTTCAGGGTCAGAAGGATTCTGTAGCATGGTTGATTTCATGCCGCCGTCTTCTTTCATGCGAAGTCTTCGGCTTTCATTTTCAACAATAGTCTGTTCCGATAGACATCTGACAAACAGATCATACCCTGTTGAATCATTGTAATCAGACTCACACAAGGCAAGAAGTTTATCTGCATCCGTTAAGAACTGCTTCATGCGCTCATCTGTATCAGTACTTCGCTGATGATAGATCACTTTGTTAAAGTCATTCGGATCAATATAATGTTTTCAATCGTCAGGCAGAGCAGAGACATTGATTTTATTCACGTACATCGCCAGCTTTGCGATACAGGTGTATATCAGCTCCATCCGGCTAAGTTTGCGGATGTTGGATTCGATCATCATGGAATCCATACGTCTGACTTTACCGCTGATCCCCATCA
>OLJW01000703.1_pt1 | contig 43662 bp, 43 predicted proteins | sample 1603411 | NCBI WGS metagenome assembly OLJW01 (sample SAMN04168659, study PRJEB22393) | human gut metagenome | biome: human gut microbiome; feature: stool | host: Homo sapiens | collected 2014-05-12 | reverse complement strand
CATTGGTTTTTATGAATATACCAATTTTGTTCGGTTAAACATACCCATGGGTGGGTCCCTTTTCAAATGTTGTTCCGGGTCCCTTTTCAAGTATTAGCTACATATAGACCCGGTCCGGGTCTTCAAGTACCTTCTTTTGAAAGTGATCTTTGATCTCTCTGACGTTGTAGATCGTTTGCGTTACGATCTTTCTTTCAAGTATTTTCTGGGTTTAGTCCCCGAGGATGACGTTCTCGATGCCAGCCCTCTGACCCGCTTCCGTCGTCAGCGTCTAAAAGACATGAACTTGCTGGATCTCCTCGTGAGTAAAATGTTAGTCTTGCCCGTGTCCGTGGTGTTCTAGAAGGGAAGGCGATAATCCTCGATGCCACCCACACGCTTTCCCGTTATAGCTTGTACTCGATCAGGGTCGCTTTGCAAGGTCGTCTCCGTCACCTTCAATCCTCGATCCGGCAGGACCCTCTCCCTGCCGGGGAGATCAACGATATCCTCTCGACGGTTTCCCCCGGGGAAACGCTGGACAAACCCGGGCGGCTTGCACGAGTCTGGTACAACGGGTTCGTTCCCACGGGGGACTGTCTTCCCTTCCGCTGGTGAACGAGCGAGTCAACCTTCTGGAGGAAACCCTTGAAGACGTCAAGGATTCCGTCTCGTTTTCCGTTGACAAGGAGGCCCGGGTCGGGCACAAGACGGTGAACAAGTCTTTTTTCGGTTACAAGACACACGTTGCCATGATTAGTAACGGGATCATCACGGCGGCCCTTGTAACCACGGGGGAGAAAGCGGACGGGTAATACCTTGAACCGCTCGTAGAGCGAAGCGTGGAGAACGGGATGGAGGTGGACACGGTAATCGGTGACATGGCTTACTCGGGTCGGGATAATATCATTTACGCTACCGGGCATGACGTTCAACTGGTATCGAGATTGAACCCCCTGCTGGGCGGGGTACGCGGGGAAACGGGATTCGTTTGTAACAAGGATGCGGTGATGATGGTTTGTCCCGCGGGGCACCTGGCATGCAAGGAATGCTACCAGAAACCGGAAGGTAACAAGAACGTCCGCCGGGTGTACTTTTTTGACGTGAAACGATGCAAGGAGTACCCCCTTCGCGAGGGATGCTACAAGGAAGGAGCAAGGAAGAAGACGTTCTCGGTGATGATAAAATCTGACGAGTATGTCGAGCAAAGGAAATTTCAAGAAACGGGTGTTTTTCGAGCGAATGCCAGGTTACGTCCCCGCGTGGAGGCTAAATTCGCACAGCTCAAGAACGTGTTCGGGTATGACAGGGCCGTGTCATGTGGCCTTGATTGCATGTCCATGCAAGGAGCGATAACTATATTCGCCGCCAACACGCTGAAAATATTAACGTTAAGCAAAAAAGTACTGTAAAACCGGCAAATTATCCCTCTAAATCGTGTTTGGCAGCTAAAAAATCGAATCAACAGGTTTAAATTTAAAAAAAATCCTAGAGTGATGGAGAATCCCATCATCTTTTTAGTGCGAGGATATTTTAAAAGAAAAAAGTCTTTCAAAAAAAAGAAAGACTTTTTCAGTGGCCTCATAAACAGAGGAGGAGCTGGTGATTCTTCCCGAAGACAGGGAGTATTCCAGCTCTCCCTCTGTTTATAGAGGGAGTACCCCGAAGGGGGGAGGGAGTTTGTTTACTGTAAATTCGTATATAAGTTCCTTAATTTTAAAAACATGGAAAGATGAAAAAAATAATTTTAACACTATACGTATGCTTATCATGTATCATGATAGCAAATGCACGATGGTATTCAAGTGTTGTGGACACCTTACCTAAAAGAGTTATTAACGGTTTGGAAGTTATTCCGGTAAGAGAGACCTATGACTCGGGAAAAATTTTTTGGAGCTTGAGAGTCTCTGATTTTAAAGAATGTTTTTAGCGATTTGAAAGTAAATACCCGGGAGGAATTAATTATAATCTAAATTCCGATGAAGTGAACAAGGCTATTTATGATTGGGATGATCAACTTTGGGAAATATTTCCTCCCGAGATAAAAGCTTTAGAAAGATTTGATCTTACTCTTTTTGTTGATAAAAATGGACGTGTTTTTACCGTGGAATTTTCTATGCCGGACGAAGCGTTTCAAAAATTAGAAGAATTCCCTAAGAACACGTTGAAAAACTTTTACCACAATTTAATAAAGGAGAAATGTAAAGCTTTTAAAGAGATAGATTTTTACGTGTTGGATCCAGATAATGAAGGAGATAGAGAGATTCTTTTAGCAGTATGTGGTTCGTTTGGAAGTGGAAATGAGTACACGACTATTTTTTTGAATAAGACTGGTTATGATATGTTCGGTACATTTAGCCCATGGAGATTGCCGAAAGACGAGTTTAAGAGATTACTCAAAAAGAATGAGGCAGAGATAAACAGCCGGAAGCAAGACGAGTAAATAATTAAGCAAGAGAAACGTATGGAGTTGGGGACCGCCTCTAAACTCATCCAAGGGGCGGTAACTGAATACATATAAACTTATGAAAACAAAATTATTTAGAGACATCGGTTATTTGGTATTCATCCTATTAGCACTTAGTAGTTGTGTCAACGAGATGGATATGGTAGAAAACAAGCAAGAGTTGGAAACGGGCATTAGCCGATCGTATCCAGCTGACACCTGGACAAAGAATCTCATAGATTACGAGGGATCTACACAAGACAAGTATGCTCTTGCTAAGGTCGAGAACTGTCTTGAAAATCTATATCGTTTTATCCCCGATATTTAATTTGTAATTGAAAATTATTATTAAAATAGTATAGACATTGTTAATAATGACAAACTCCTAGCGAGCCAGCTAGGATAAAGAAATGGCAATGATTATGAAATATTTATCTGGAGGAGCGCCTAAAGTCGTGTTAGCTTTATCAAGTAAAATTGTTAATGGTTGTAGTTATGTTGACATTAACAATGAAACAACCTCTATTCATGTAGAGTCTCTATTTCCTATTCGAAAATTTAATATTGTATCTATCCAATGGACTAGGGAAAATCGACAAGTTGAAATGATATTCTTGATTGATTATTGGAAACGCATTTTACTTTGTGCTTTACCTGGAGAGAAAGAAATCAGTACGATTTCTGCGGATGAAATGGAAACAGAGATTGAGAGGGTGGAAGAAAGATTATTAGAAATTGCAAATATTCTAAAACTTTGAATCATGATAGGGGAGAGGGGCATTGATAATTTAGAGCATGATAAGACCGAGTGGCTCTTTGAATGGTTAATGAAACAAGATTTTGATAAGGATATTCGCGAGATGGAAAAAGCCCGAAAGGAGAGAACAGAGAATCCGAACTGGGATAGACCGGTAGTTATGTACGGAGTACGAAGAATGGGGCATAAGTGCATAAAGAAACAAGAGATAGCAGTTGTTATTGATTGTATTCCATGGCAAAAGCGAGCTCGGACAGCTGAAACGCATTGGTATAAAATTCTTTTTAAGCGATTGGCTACAGACATCGAGATGGAAGAAGTAAAAGGAAATACAAGGCGTTATAGAATATTTTCCTATTATGTAGAAAAAGGCTGGAGCGTGGATAAAATTGTATCTAGTATAGTTGAAGATGATCGGGAAGGTTATGGAATTGATCCGATTGTAGTTCACGAGATTATTCGTTCTTTTGAAAATTTCTACAAACGTCCGATACGAATATATAAACTTGATCGGAGTGTTCAGCTAAAAATAGAGTGGGAAGATGGCTAAAGAATGATAGTAGTTATGTTTCCTATTATGAAATCTCACATAATAGGAAACATTTAATGTAAGATTTAGGAAAAATGGCATTAATAGTAGTGTATATGCCAAATACAGCGATTTAAAAAAGAATTCAATGTGGATTTACAGTGATGTTTGAATATTTTAGTTGTATCTTCGTGATAAGATATAACGAATGAATTTATTTATCAATAAATATGAATGAACATGAGATGGAAATTATTAATTTTGGTAGTGTTAGTACTCATTTTACGTTTACCCGAAATATCAATATTGGGCAGCGGATCAGGCTTTCAAGTATAAGTTAAAACAAGCAGAGTTTGAGTTAAAAATAGAAAAATTGAAAGCGGATAAAGAAGCTGAGATCGCAAGAGGGTTAGAGGAAATCGTTAAAGCTAAAAAGATGAACGAGATACTTTTCCCTTGTTATGTAACTATATCAGAAATAAGCAAGAATTAGAATGAGAATTTTATAAGTATGGATGAAATACGAAGTCGGAAAGATTTTTTTGAAATATTGTCTTCTATAAGAGTAAAGCAGGGTATAAATCGAAACCAAGTAAGTATAATGACCGGGATAAATAATCCAGCGGCAATTAAAGTTATTGAAGAAGGGGGAAGGAACTCTGTAATGAACTTAGTATTGAACTGGATAAGGGTTCTTGGAGGACAGTTAATCGTGAATGATCAAGTCATAAATGAGGAGTTTCAGCTTAGAGAAACATTTAGAGTGATGAGAGAACAAGCGGATGATGAAAAATTAAGAACTTTTTATGGAGTAGGAAAAGCATCCGGGATTGATTGGAGAGTTGTACAACGGTGTGAAAAAGGGACAATAACAATAGATACATTTTTGGCTCTATTGAATTTTTACCAGGCTAAAATCCGAATAGAAACAAAGAGTCAAAAAATTGTTTATTTCGTTTATAAGAAAAATGACGGTTCAATATATTTGTCGGAAAGTGAACTTGTCGATCCTACTTTTATAAGTAAACGGGACCGGATAGAGGCTGTTTTTGAGATTACCGGTACACGTTTATCAAATGATCTTTCCCCCTCTGAAGTGAAAAAATATATATCAGCGAATATATACGGCACGTCTTTGTGGAGACAATACCAGGACGCTTTACTCAAGCAAAACAAATTGAGCTGTAAAGTTGAAGTGACATACCCTTTCACGATTAGTATTAATGATGTTATGCAACAAATTAAAAATGTAATAGTTAGCACAGATTTAGAGAATTCAGGTTTTTGTAAAATTAAGATGGATCAGGATCTAGGTACGATTGAAATTCAGAAAATTGAGTTATGAATGAACATTGATTTTAAGTGAATTAGTCAAGACTTAATCTGACAGTTACGCATAAAAGAATAATTTTGTAACAGAAAACATGAATAGAGAAGAATTAGAACAAATGCCCATGTCCGAATTGGAGCAATACATCCAAAGTCATCCGTATGACCAATATTATAAAAACAAAACCGCTTGGTTGATATATGCTTGCCGTTTACTTAATGGCATAGGATGCCCCAAAGACCCGGGAAAAGCCTTAGACTATTTTGAAGAACTCGCCGCCGCCCGAGAAAATCCAGCAGCATTACAAGCTGGGAAGTGCTATTATCAAGGTATCGGGACTTCTTCCGACTACCACGAGGCATTGAAATACTTTGAACAAGTAAGTAATTGGCCAGATTCCATTTCGAGGGAAGGGTATTTATGGAAAGGCAAATGCCTATTAAAAATGAAAAATAGAGAACAAGAAGCGGTTAATTGCTTTAAACAGGTTATGCAAGGTATCAAAACGCCTAAGCAAATACTACATGCAAAACCGAAAGTAAAAAATGAAGCACAATGCTTACTAGGTATGTGCTACTATTACGGAATTGGAGTGAAAGAGAACAAAGAAACTGCGGTCCAATATCTGAAAGAAGCCGCATTAGGTAACGAAGCAAACCTAGCAGCCCAATACTACCTTGCCGATTGCTACCAAAAAGGTATCGGAACAGAGGTGAATCTCGAAAGGGCTGAACATTGGCGGTCTATGTGTTTTGAACAAAATTACAAGGAATTAGTGAATGAAATGGAAGAAGTGTTGGGTATAACGTTAATAGATATTTGTGAAAAAAGATAGTATTAATATTAATTATTTAATGAGAAGATTATGGTTTTCAGTGAATTAATGGCAGCAGGACAAGCAGGAGATGCTGACGCACAATTTAAGTTGGGAAGTGGTTATTATTATGGTAATGGAACACCTATAGATAGAGAGAAAGCTGTTGAATGGTGGCAAAAAGCGGCAGAACAAGGTCATGCAGGAGCGCAATGTAGTTTTGGCTATTGCTGGTATAAAGGTATAGTGGTGGAAAAAGACATTACTAAAGCTATAGAATGGTTTCAAAAAGCGGCGGAACAAGGAGATGCAGACGCACAATGCCATTTGGGTCAATTTTATACTAATGGAGAAGGAGTAACCACAAACAAAACAAAAGCAGTGGAATGGTTTCAAAAAGCAGCGGAACAAGGTCATGTACAAGCTCAATTAGAATTAGCCATACATTATGATTTAGGAGCAGGCGTACCCGAAAATCCAACGAAAGCTGCAGAATGGTTTCAAAAAGCAGCAAAAAACGGAAACTCAACTGCTCAAATCATTTTAGGACTTTTCTATTATCAAGGCAAAGGAGTGCCTAAAAGTAAAGAGAAGGCCATGGAATGGTGGAGAATAGTACTTGCGAAAGGTAACGCCGAAGATGAGAGGATGTTGAAAAATGTTTTTTTCAATAATAATGTAATTCTCTAAATTAAGTTTGAAGATAAACATAGCCTTAGACATTAAAATCGATTCATGGAAAAAGATACTTCGCACAAAATTGACAATGAAGGTTATTCTGTAACTATTTACGACACAGAAGGAAGTGATGTATTGCAAAAAGACAGAGTAACCATGTCAACTAAACCAATGAAAGTCATTTCTTCTACCACTGATGAAATGACCATGCGGGGTTGGGGAGTTTATACCGTTCCACTGGCCGATATCCAAATCCCTTTCTCAAATTATGGACAAACCATATATCATCCTGGTGGAATAATTCAAGAAATCACTTTGCATATGTTTGACAGAAACGTTGATATCAAATACAAACTTTAAATCAAACAATCATGGAAATCGAAGAATTACGTCAGGTAGCAAAGCAAGGTATTGCAGAGACTCAATATAACTTAGGGGTCTGTTATTATAATGGTGACGGAGTTGTTACAAATAAGGCAGAAGCAGTAAAATGGTTCCGCATATTGGTTAAACAAGGTTGTGTAGCGGTACAATACGTTTTAAATACCATTGCCAAATAATAAGGTGTATATAAATTAAAATGGATTATAGGAATGAAACATGTATTATTGATTATCGGAAGTTTGTTGCTACTGTCGGCGGGAAGAGGGGTATGGGAGGAGGAAGAGAAGGTGGTTTTGAGGGAGGAGCAGCAAAAGTTGGCTGTTGAGGTGTTGTCTTTGTATTTGGAAGTGGATAGCAGTAGGATGGCAGAGTTGGTGACTTCGAGTCAAGTGGTGGATTCCCTTGTGGGTAGAGGGGAAAATGGAGAAAAGTTTGATCCGGCGTTTATTTATCGGACGGTGGCGCATGTGGATTCCATGGCAAGAACGGGGATAGAACTGGCGATGCAGAACAAACCTTGGGCATTGCTGGAGCTATTGGAGAAAGAAAGGGAGAATTTTTATGTCCATCCAAATAATGTGATAGAGAATGAACTGGGATTCCACCAGTTGTTGGTAGTCCTTTATCAAATGTGTTATGGAAATACAAAAACGGCGTTTACCAAAATAGTGCCGTTGATGGAAATAACGCGGCTTCATATTTATGCCTGGGAAGTTATGAAAGGTGAGGAACATCCCTATTATATAGATGTTCTCGCTGATTTGTTAAGATGCTGTATCTGGGCTGAAGAGTATGAAAAAGCGATTGAAGTGGGAAAAGAATGGTGTGGGCGTATGGAAGAGGATGATGAAAATTATGTTGCCGGCATGGTGGTTTTGGGGAAATTGTATGGTCAAGTGGGTATGATAAACAAACAAAAGCGTTGTTTCCGCTTGATGAAGAACTCTCCTTTGTTTGAGAAATTGAATGCAATGTCGCTTTCGGAGCTTTGTGAATAGGAAAGAAAATTCAAGAGGCTCCGTTTATTACCATGCACTGTGATTATATATTGTTCAGCAATTTTCTTAAATAATATTAAAAAACACCTAGCCTTACATTATTGGATGTAAAGCTGGGTGTTTGTTTTGCAATTTGTTGATTTACAGTATTCATTTCAGAGAGGGAGGGATCAATGACCAAGTGAGCAAAGATGATATAAATTATCTTATCCAGGCTAAGCGATATCGAGGTTACGTGAACAAAGATCATGTTAAACAATTTATTCTTTTGGCGAATCAAAGAAGATATCCCGAACTGTTTATTCATACCGGGAGAACAGGGAAAAGAGTTCGAGAATTAGTGTATGGAACAAATGTTCAGATTATTTCTGGAAGTGAGCTTATACAGCTATTAGGTCTTGATTAAATTGGAATAAAGTGTAATTAAATAAGAATCGGTCGGGAGAGTTGTGTGCGAGATAAGTGGTTGATAATAAATGCAATAAAATTTAAGTATACAGGTATTGTAATAATAACAAATCCCTAGCGAGCCAGTTAGAATAAAGAAATGGTAATGATTATGAAATATAGAAAAGTATTTTTACAGTATGAGCTAATTGATGAACTCTATTATTTGAACGCTAGATCTAAGGTTTTACTTGTTCAAGATCATGGCGAAGTTGTATCTAGACGAGTAATTTCTTCATGATATGGGATACACAATAAAGACTTGGGATAATTAAAATTGCATAGATAATAATATGAAAATAACATAGATATGAGAAAATTTGAAGAAGGGCAAAAAGTACGTTGAAGTGGAGGAAGTGCAACAAAATAACTTTTGAGGGAAAAATAACAAGTAATAATTACCTATATGGGAGCTGCTAAGTTTCAAATAATACGTAAATGTAGAATCTGTGGTCAAGAGTTTTTAGCTAAGACCATAGATTCATGGTGTTGCTCTGAGAGGTGTATTAGAGTTGCGAGCAAACGTAAAAAAGATGAAGAGGCAAGACAAAAGCGTTTGGACGAAGTTGTAAAAAATATTCCCAAAGGTGAAGACTATATTAAGGTGTCCGAAGCTTATGCTTTGTTTGGTATTAGCCGTGATACTTTATATCGCCTGATTCGCAAAGAGACTATTAGACACATCAATTTAGGTACGAACCAAATACGTGTAAGCAAGTCCGAATTGATGAAGTTATATCCTCTTCGCAAAAAGACATCAGAAAAACCAAGAGCCATTACAAAGTTATATAGCTTAGAACCCAAAGATTGTTATACCATTGGAGAAATATCCGAAAAATATCGCATCCATGAGAGTAGTGTATATCAGCATATTCGAAAATTCTCTATCCCAACCAGGCAGATAGGTAATTATGTATATGTTCCCAAGAAAGAGATTGATAACCTATATAAAGGAGAGAAGAAATGAAAAAGGCATTTGCAAATACACGTGTAACAGTAAAGCTTCGTAAATCAGAATATCGTGAAGAATGGTATTTGTATCTTGAGGCATATCCTGTTTTTGAACCAGGTAATGATACACCACAAAGATTGCGTGAGTATTTGAATCGCATTATTACTACGCCTGTATGGGATAAGTAACGTAATGCCCGAACAAGTCGTACGGGTAAAGTGACTTATAAGCCTAAACGAGATTTGAATGGAGTCATTCTATGTAAGTCTCAATTGGATCAGGAGATGTGTATCTATGCCGATAAGGTAAGAAGTATCAGACAAACAGAATATGATAATGCAGCCCTATATTCCAATACCGATTCTGAGCAGGCTCAACAATTAGAGCGCTCACGTAGTAACTTTCTCGATTAATCAAGTACAACGTACCTGTCATGCCCGTAGTTCTGAATCCATCATCATTAACTGGAGAAGAGTACATGAACTTTTAAAACTATATGTGGGAAGTGATACTATTCCATTCTCGCAGATAGACCTAAAATTCATGGAGGCATTCCGCACATTCTTAATGAGTGTCCCACAAGGTGGTGGTAAAAGTGGTACGCTATCACAGAATACAGCATCCACATACTTTTCTATTTTCAAAGCATCACTTAAACAGGCATTCATTGATGGCTATTTGACCATTGACATCTCTGCCAAAGTGAAGGGTATTCAGGAGCAAGAGAGCCGAAGAGAGTTCCTGACCGTTGAAGAACTGAATAGCCTGGCACAGGCTCCATGCGATCCACTATTAAAACGTGCCGCTCTTTTTTCAGCCTCAACTGGTATCAGACATTGCGATATTCAAAAATTAAAATGGTCGGAAGTAGAAGAGTTTAATGGTGGTTACAGATTGAACTTTACGCAACAGAAAACAAAAGGTGTGGAATATATGTCTATCTCCGAGCAAGCTTTTGAATTGTGCGGTGAGAGACAGGATGGCGACTTGCTTGTATTTGTAGGCCTAACAGATCCTTCATGGATTAATCGACCTGTGAAAAAATGGGTCGAGGCAGCAGGAATCAAGAAACACATAACCTTCCACTGCGGCCGTCATTCCTATGCGACCCTTCAACTGGCTGGTGGTACTGATATCTATACCGTCAGCAAGATGCTTGGACATACAAATGTAAAAACCACACAGTTTTACCCCAAGATTGTCGATGCCAAGAAAGAGGAAGCGACCAAGACTATTAAATTGGATTTGAATAGTACTAAAGAATAACTAACCTATAGATTTGTTAATCTACTCCGACAAGGATGGATTCCAGCAGGAACTGCATGAACTCAGAAAACGTAGTGTACCAAGTAAAAATTCAGGGAAGCCGTAAATGACTTCCTTGAATGATGTTTTTATAGAAATAAGTCCTTTAATCTCTCAAACAAGCTAATGGTACAACTTTTACACCATCTGGACGAGTGTAAGCCATACTGCCACCAGTAAGAGTGATTAATAAGTCAGGTTCTCGTAGTGGGACTTGTTTCTCTCCCTCATTATGTTCTTGAATGAGTCTTTTGATTTCTAGGAGATGTTTTGCTCCATCATCAATTTCGTGACTACCTAATTTGCATTCAATTAGCGCATAGCGTCCATCCGATAAATGAAGTACTAAATCAGATTCCAGACCATAGCGGTCTCGATAATAAGATATATGGCTATCAAAATCTGCTGTGTATGCCCTTAAATCACGTACACACATCTGCTCAAAGATGAAACCAAATGTTTTCAGTTGTGTTTCTAAAACCTCTGCATTTAATCCTAATGCTGCTATAGCAATGGATGGATCCGTGAAACAACGCTTTGGTGCGCTTCGAATAGCGGTTTTACTTCTAATAGCAGGACACCAAGCATCAATATCTTGTATGACAAATAATTTTTCTAACGCAGTCACATAATCATCAAAGGTATCCATTGAAAGAGAAACATCTTCGGAACCAGTAACATCAGCAAGAATATTGCTTTTTTTTGCCAAAGTGCTGATATTTCTTGCATACGACTTCATGATCAGTTTCGCTATCTTAGCATTTCTTTGTTTACCATCTACAGCTGAAATATCATTTTCACATACACTGTTTACATAATCTTTAGCAATGAGCATACATGCCTTTTCTCCCATTTTTAAAGTTGCAGGCCATCCACCGCGGCACGCAACGCGAATAAGTTCAGGTATGCTAAGTTTACTGGTAGCACCATCAATATCATAAGCAGAGTTATTAAATAATTCATGGATTGAAACCTCTCCAGATGAATCTTTAGATTCCCATAGACTCATTGGATACATCTTCATTCGAGTAATTCGGCCAGTTCCGGTATGCTTTATTTGAGCTTTATCTACCGTGTTACTTCCTGTTAGGATATATTGCCCAGGAATACCTCCACTAGTGTCAACGGCAGTACGCACTGCATCCCAAATTTTGGGCGCATCTTGCCATTCATCAATTAGTCGGGGCTTTTCACCTTTAAGTAACAGAGAAGGCATTATGTTCGCTGTATTGATATATTCATCTGACTTGTCAGGGTCTTGCATTTTGATAACGCTTTTTGCATGCTGCTCAGCAGTAGTAGTCTTGCCTGTCCATTTGGGACCCTCTATAAGAATTGCGCCAAAGACCTCAAGTCTTTCTTGCAACATTGTATCTGCTATTCTAAATAGGTATTCCATACATTAGTAATATTATGCTGCAAAAATAATGATTTTGTTTGTATTACACAAGGTGTTCGGCATTTTTGTGGTGTTTTGATCGGTATTCTTGTGGTTTTTTAATCGGTATTCTTGTGGTGTTTTGCTTTTGACTTGTGATAAATTCAGCAAATAAATTCTTAATATTGTTTGAATCAAAAATTTTCCCTACCTTTGTACTCGCAATGGTTTCCGACTTGTACCATGTGGTCGCAATAGGAATTAAAAGGGAATGCCGTGAGAATCGGCAACAGTTCCCGCTGCTGTAAGTCTCAATCTCCTTAATTGGGGATATGATGTTAAAGTACTCTTTGCCACTGGTTTTCAGAACTGGGAAGGCGCTTTGACAGAGACAAGTCAGAAGACCTGCCTTGCGTATGGGATTTACAGTCTACGGGTTTATGGACTAAGAATCAACAAATAAGGCATTCCCTTTCTGGCTCCAAATCACTGCTGAAAGTCTATTGCAACGTTTGCTGTAAATCCGATTATTAACTTTTTAATATTGGTTTATAGCGTATGCTAAGGCTTTATGTAAAAATTCTATCTATTCTTTCACTACTTATCTGTAGTGGAATATATCCCTTATTTGCTCAAGAAAAAGATACGCTCTCATCTACTCACACATTAGATGAAGTGGTTGTTTGTGCCGACCGGCTACAACGTGAAACAATCCCTGTTCAGGTTTTATCAGGAGAGACTCTTAAAAAATTAAGCGTCCACTCCGTGGCAGATGCTGTGCGCTATTTTTCTGGTGTACAGGTAAAAGACTATGGAGGTATTGGAGGACTTAAAACCGTCAATATCCGAAGTATGGGTAGCCACCATGTGGGGGTATTCTATGATGGCATTGAATTAGGCAATGCTCAAAATGGAGTAGTCGATTTAGGGCGTTTCTCACTCGATAACATGGAGGCAGTAACCCTCCATACAATCAAAAATGTAGAGGGCAAGCGCGACTTCAGAGTATTAGCTAATGCCTTTTATGCTAACGCCAATCCCGACCCTAATGCGCCAGTTGGTGGAAGTTGTGAGCCTGGAGTGATTATGGTAGCATACGATGCCAATAAAGATGGTGTGCCTAACGATAATGAGTGGTACGAAATAGCAGCTAGTTCACACGTTGATCCTACAAAAGAGACATTCTATCAAAAAATCAAAGATGCAGGATTTGATGTAAACCTCTATCGTGATTACGAGATTACGTACCATAAACCAGCCAAGGAGCCAGCGTCAAAAGATGAATGGTCTACCTATATCAGTTGGGAGGACAACCAGGGCCAAAAGGACTATAAAGTGAAGAATCAGTTCCATAAGCAATGCTACTATCCGCTATGGACAAAAGGAGATAAACTAACATTCAAGGGTACTTGTCTGCCACAAAATGCGATGAATGAAAGTGGTACAGGAACTTACTTTGTTCTCTATAAATTCCTTTATGGCTATGCCGACAACGAAATAAATTCAGCTGATGATTCGGCAATTGATATTAGTTGGGCCGTCAATAACAAAGGTCAGTATGTAGAGTTGCCAGGTGTGGACTTTATCAAGATTTACACTGGCGTAAACCAGGAAAATGGCTGGTTGGGAGAATGTTCAACAGAAATAACAGGAGTGGAAGATTTGCACATCTTAGGTGTGGATATTGATACTCGCAAATAAATTATTAATCATGGAAAAGAAAATCAATTTACGCTTTATTGTAGTGGTAGGCATTATTTTGGTAGCAGCTCTGAGTCGTTTAGTTCCTCACCCTGCAAACTTTTCGCCCATTGGTGGTATGGCACTATTTGGTGCTGCATATTTCACGAAGAAATATTGGACATTCATCATACCGATTGTGTCAATGTGGATTAGCGACTTAATTCTCAATAATGTTGTGTATGGTGAGTACTTCAACCATTTTGTATGGTTTTATAGTGGCTCATTATTTGCCTATGGAGCATTTGCCTTGATTGGAGTGATGGGCTTATTCTCGTTGAAGAGGATAGGCATTAACAGTGTGCTCTTATCAGCATTGTCCGCTTCAATCATTTTCTTCGTAGTGTCAAACTTCGGAGTATGGCTATCTTCAGGAATGTATCCTCATCCTTGGCAGGGATTAACAGCCTGCTATATTGCGGGAATACCATTCTTTGGTAATACCATATTAGGTGATTTATGTTACTCTGCGATCATGTTTGGCGCTTTTGAGACTGCAAGCAAATATGTGCCACAGTTAAAATTGGCATAAGATTATAATCAGCAACCAAATCTCTCGCTGGTGTCGTTACTGGCGGGTGGTTTACAATTTATACTATTATGATACAGACTGTAGTAAAACGTGACGGACGGATTGTGGGCTTTAATGAAGAGAAAATAATTACTGCTATCCGTAAGGCGATGCTCCATACCGATATGGGTGAGGACATGGCACTCATTCGACAAATTACCGACCATATAGCCATCCGTGGTGAGGCGCAAATGACCGTAGAAGCCATACAAGATATGGTGGAGATGGAACTCATGAAGAGCCGCCGCAAGGATGTGGCTCAGAAATACATTGCCTACCGTAATCAAAGACGCATTGCCCGAAAGGCGAAGACCAGAGCAATGTTTCAAGAGATTATCAACATCAAATCAAATGATGTGACACGCGAAAATGCCAATATGAATGCAGACACTCCTGCGGGCATGATGATGAAGTTTGCAAGCGAAACCACCAAGCCTTTTGTGGACGACTACCTGTTGGGCGAGGAGGTGCTGGAAGCAGTGAGGGAAAATTACATTCATATTCACGATAAAGACTATTATCCTACGAAGAGCCTTACTTGTGTGCAGCATCCGCTCGATCACATACTGCTGAACGGATTTTCAGCCGGTCATGGAGAGTCGCGTCCTGCCAAACGCATAGAGACGGCAAGCGTACTGGCTTGTATCTCTCTGGAAACAGCTCAAAATGAGATGCATGGTGGACAGGCTATTCCAGCCTTCGACTTTTATCTGGCTCCGTATGTGCGCTTTACATTTATAGAGGAGGTGAAGGCTTTGGAAGAAATCTATGAAAAAGATTTTACGCACCTATATGAATGTAACATCAAAGACTATATCCAACTGCCATTGACGGGTTTGACGGGTGATGAACGGGTGATACAGCATGCCATCAATCACACTGTTAAACGTGTTCATCAGTCGATGGAGGCCTTTATACACAACATGAACACCATCCATTCACGTGGAGGCAATCAGGTGGTGTTCAGTTCTATCAATTACGGTACGGATACCTCTGCCGAGGGGCGATGTATCATCCGTGAACTATTGGAGAGTACCTATCGTGGAGTGGGTAATGGCGAAACGGCTGTCTTCCCCATTCAGATATGGAAGAAGAAGTGTGGAGTCAGTTATCTTCCTGAGGATCGCAATTACGACCTCTACCAGTTGGCGTGTAAGGTGACGGCTCGTAGATTCTTCCCTAACTTCCTGAATCTGGATGCAACGTTCAATCGGGATGATGCCTGGAAGGAGAATGATCCTAAGCGCTATATGCACGAAGTGGCTACCATGGGATGCCGCACCCGTGTATTTGAGAACCGTTATGGTATGCAGACCTCTGTGGGGCGTGGCAATCTTTCGTTCACTACCATCAATATTGTGAAACTTGCTATTGAGTGTAGAGAGATAGCTGACAAGGAACAACGCATCGAACAGTTCTTTGCCAAACTGGATAGTATGCTTGATATTACAGCAAAGCAGCTTCACGAACGTGTGGAATTTCAGAAAACGGCTTTTGCCAAACAGTTTCCTTTGCTGATGTCATCTCTATGGGTAGGTTGCGGGCAGTTGAAGCAGAACGATACCATTGCTTCTGTTATCAATCAAGGTGCGTTGGGCATCGGATTTATCGGATTGGCTGAATGCCTGGTAGCCCTCATTGGTAAACATCATGGCGAGTCGGCCGAAGCGCAAGAGTTGGGATTACGGATTATAACTTACATGCGTGACAGAGCCAACGGATTTTCGGAACAGTACCAGCACAATTATAGTGTATTGGCTACCCCTGCCGAAAGCCTTTCTGGCCGATTTACCCGCTTCGACCGCAAGCAATTTGGTATTCTCGAAGGTATTACAGACAGAGACTACTACACCAACTCTAACCATGTGCCTGTCTATTATAAATGTAGTGCCCGTCATAAAGCTGAAGTGGAGGCTCCTTATCACACACTGACTCGAGGCGGACATATATTTTATGTAGAGATGGATGGCGATGCCACACACAATCCTGAGGCCATTATGCGAGTGGTAGATATGATGGATAGATACGATCTTGGTTATGGTTCGGTAAATCATAATCGTAACCGCTGTCTGGATTGTGGTTATGAGAACTCTGCCAAGGAGATGGTAGCATGTCCGAAATGCGGAAGCCAGCGTATTGACAAACTGCAACGCATCACGGGCTATCTGGTGGGTAGCATAGAGCGATGGAACGATGCCAAGCTTGCTGAACTGAACGACCGTATCACTCACGATTAACGCCATATGGAGCATTTGCTGGAGCAAAAACTCTCCATCCTCTCTGTCGTAGAGGATACCACGGTAGATGGTCCTGGATTTCGCACTGCTATCTATGGTGCGGGATGCAGCCACCATTGCCTAGGGTGCCATAATCCACAATCGTGGGAACTAAACAATGGCACACTGATGTCCGTGGGCGAATTATTGCAAATAGTGCTGGCCGATGAATTTGCCGATGTAACCTTTACAGGTGGCGACCCCTTCTTTCAAGTAGAGGGGTTTGCCGCCTTGGCAAAGGCTATCAAGCAAAACTCTTCCAAAACAATCTGGTGTTATACGGGATACACCATAGAGCAACTGATGGCCAACCCGCGATTTATGCCTCTGCTGTCGCTGATAGATGTGTTGGTAGATGGTCCTTTTATTGAAGCTTTGAGAACAGAGGAATTTCTGTTCCGAGGGAGTTCGAATCAGCGTATATTGAAAGTTAAAGACATATTAGCTGAGACATATTGATATTAAGAGATAATCTTCTCATCTATCTCGATCTTGTGTCTGCCGATGGTCGAACGTAGATTCTTTCGGATGGTATCAAAGGTAGAATTTGAGAACCATTCACCAAATGTGGCCATGACAAAACGAGTGGTTGCATCTCCACCTATATTATATTGATAGGCTATGTTCCAGGCAAAGTTCTTCAAGGAAGCCTGGGTGATATTCGAGCGCCTCTTGATCCGAATGTCTGTTTGAGCAAGAGCCTCGCTATTTGTCACAAAGTAGCGGACGCATTCACAGATTTGAAAAACCTCCATTTCATCGAGGCTTAATCGCATGAAGGTATCATGAGTATATTTTAGGATGGCATTCAATTTTGCATCCTGGGCTTTCTCCCTCTCAAGGTTATATTGATTCTGCTCATATTGGTATTGGTGACAGAACAGCTCAATACGTCTCTTCTGGATTTCGCTTTTATCTGTTGCAACTGATGTATTACTCTTATACGACTCGGTACTTCTTAACGATGTGCTTGCGCCTATTATATATTTAGCATAGTGCAGGCAGGAGATATAGAAAAGTTTTAGGAGGAAGTAACCACCTACTACAATAAAAGGAATGTAGCTCCATCTTATTGATAACATATCGCACACACCAAAAGAGAGCATCGATGCCAGCAGTACCGATACTGCCAGCCAACGAGCTAAGTGTATATTGTTTCTTATCCATATCTATTGATTTTTATCTCGTCGGCAAATATATAGGTGAAAAGGCCAGTTTTCGTGTATAGAATGTTGATTCTATACACAATTCTATACACTTGGGGCGAAATTCAGACAATATACTAACGAAAAACGAGTAAATAGTTTCATAGAGCTTCTTATATCACCATCAATATTACAGGCTGGGCAACCCAAAAAACAATTGAAAATGTTGATCTCAAAACCATTCTCAAAACTTTTTTCATTTAAAGAATAGCGCTTCTTCGATATTGGTAAGAAATCTGGAGTATGGGCAAAGAAAATTTGTGTACCTTTGCATTGCTGTAAGCTTTAAATCATCATATTTACAAGGAATTACAGCGATCAATCGTGGCATTTTATAGCAAATTCGCCCCTTGTAGGATAATGTACAAGATGAATTTTAGAAACCATATCTGTACTATGTAATTATAAAACATTGATAATCAGATATAGTTATCTTTGAGCGAGTAAATAGATTATTAGAAAACAATTTAAGAAAAATGTATATGAGTAATATGGGAATAAAAAATGAAATAGTTATGGAGTTGTCTATCAAACTTGCCGAAAAAGAACTGTGTGATAACCATGATGTGAAAGTTGATGATATTAGTGAAGAACGAGATGGTTGTTATTGTTATAAGGAAAATTGCCAAGATGAGTTTAATTCATTATATGATAAATATTATAATCTATTGATTAATTTTTGAAGTAATATAAAGAAAGTTCAGGCGTGTCCGCAATGACACGCCTTTTTTTGTGTAATTGGGGCTGGGCGTTTAAATGTTAACATAAGATTAATTATAGGACATACTCCCATATAAAAGATCATTATAGTTTAGCCACATTCTGTTAAAATATAACATTCCATAAATATTATGGATGCGATCTTTTTTTTCCGTTGTAAATCAAGTATAAATGAGGGTTTCCCGACAGCTCTCAGACTTGCTAAATAGGTTTTAATTTCCTTCTCAGAAGTGCCGAAGCAGCTCTCATTTCTATACGAGAGTCTGGTTCAAAAAAATACAACTTGAATCACTTAAATCAACTCGCCAAAGTCCTAAAGTGTTCGCCTCGTTATCTCTTGCCTGAAGAAGCACTTTAAAACATAAATTTCCCGTCATAAGCTTTATTTTTACCGCTCAACAATAAAGGATCTGACAATTATTTCACGACACTCTTAACAATCTCTCCGCCATTTCCTCCGTTTACAAAAGTAGAAAACTTTTTTACATTTATCAAAACCAATACATTTATTCACCCGGAAAATCAGAAAAACAACAATCTGCAAAACTTTAATCACTATTGAATAAATCATGGTTATTCGCGTGCATTTTGGTTAAAAAAACGTTTCATCTTATTACGAATTACATTTATTAATGCTACATTTGTGAAGAGAATGAATTCATTCTCTTTGTGTTAATTTTTGCCTCATGCCTTCGGGTTTGAGGAATGGGTTTCAAATTTTAAATATGGGTTATTATGGCACAAAAAGAAAAAAAATTCGCCGGGAGAGTTCCGGTCGAAACTCTTAAAGAGTGGGGATTTAACGTCGAGAGCATACAACGAAACGACGAGATCTGGAACGATCTTGAAAGTGGACGAAAAACAAAACAACTTCTTAGATTTTCTATAAAATTAAATAACATGGACAAGGAGGTTCCTGTCGTTTGTCGGGTTCATCTGTATGAAGACAAGGATGGGAAGGTTATACCCTTTCTTCACACGGTTAGAGCGTCTATTGACGCGAGTAACTACAAGGGGCATGATTTTACAAAGGCTGAAGCCGAAGAATTATTCAAAAAGGGGCAAATTCGCAAGCCTGTCCTTTTGCAAATAGGGAATAATACCAAACCCTGTTTAGTTGGAGTTGACCGGGAAACAAAAGAAATTATTCACGTCCCGGTAGAAAACATTCACGTGAAAAACAATCTTCTCGGTGCTGAAATTAAAGAAGACCAGATCGCAATTATAAAAAATGGAGGACTCATCGTTGTGGAGGGCATGGTTAAAAATGGCGTACCACTAGAGCCTATAGCTATCCGATTCGATCTGAATAAAGATGTTAATTGGGGGGCATTATCATTCACAAAAGCAACACCGGAGTTACTACAAGAAGCTCGACGCGATTTAGAAGAATACCATCAGGAATCTAAAGGTACAAAACAAACCGTTGATATATCGCCAGATATTAGGAACAAGATGCTTGAAGCGATAGACAATAATCAAGCCAAAAAAGAAAAGAATAACAAAAATAAAGGTAGGGGCATTTAGTTAATCACCTTGCACTTTGAACCTACTAGGAAGCCTGAATAATCAGGCTTCTAATTTGTTATACTCAATTTTACGAGGGACAACATCTTTTGAAAAAAAGATGCCCCTGGCTAAAATGTCATCTCACCTACATTTTCCCACGTACTATTGCACGTGCCAGGGGCATTAAGCCTTGGCGCAATAGTAGCATAACAAATAAATGTAGGTGAGATGATGCAAAGATAATGAATATATCACATGAATACAGATATACTATTTCAAAATCTTTCCGAAAATCCGGCATTTAACACTCCCGTGGCAGAAAAGACCATCAATGAAATTAAAATACTCGATTTACGTTACACGGAAGAGATCGATATCATATTTATGACAAGCCATGTTGCAAAGGTCAAGTATGGCAAAAAATTCAATCCAAACAATAGCAAACAGATCTTGTCTATCATAGCACCTTGTTTTAACTATGGCGGTATAATTGATAAAGAGGGGAATATACTCCTAACAGAAGAATTAACAAAAAAAATCAAGGAACAAACTGTTGAAATTGGAGAAAATAGCTTAATTTCGGACAGTCCTAATAAAATAGTGGATTCTCTTGAAAAAGAATTAGAAACAAAAACGAATCAACATGAAGAAAGAAACAACCAACAACTCAATTTATTTAACGACCTACGGGAACGCGGTGAAGAAATACCTGGAAACAACTTACCCGCTAATATTCCAGAGCCTTCTGAAGATGGAATTACTGGATTCTTATTGCCTGAAGAAAGAAGAGAGAGCCATCGAACAGAGGAACAAGTTAGTGGATCAGGAAGGGATATCGCTAGTGGAAGAGATGATCTGGGCAGAACTGATGAACGTATCGTTAGAAGAACTTCAAAGTTTCATACCCCAAGAGGCAATAAAAACAACTATGTAATACCGGAAAAACCCCAAGAACTCCAAGGCAATCGGTTTCAATATAACTTGAAAGTCTTGGAATTCTTATTAGAAATTGAACAAGAGGGGAGAGAAATCAGCGAGGATGAAAAAGCATTTTTGGCAGGATATTCTGGATTCGGGGGATTTAGCGGAAATTCTACATGATGAAAATTCTTACGCGTTCCAAAGGCTGGATAAATCCACGCGAGAAAGCATAACATCCTTAATGGATGTTTTTCACCAATTGGATCCGGATGGAAGTAAAGGGGGTATTGAATCTATAAAATCATCTTCTCTAACGGCTTATTACACACCTATCGAAATCACAAGGGGGATATACGACATTCTTGAAAAGGTAAACTATTCAAGGGGTACCATACTTGAACCATCGATAGGAACAGGGATTTTCATGGGTTCGTTATCACAAAAGTTTAAAGCCGACAGCAAACTTTACGGGATTGAAAAAGATTATATCACGGCACGTATAGCCCAACTTCTTTATCCGGTACCCGGATCCAGAACTGCGGGTTAGAAACTGCATCTATCCCCAATAATTATTTCGATTTAGTTATTGGTAATATTCCATTTGGAGATACCCGAATTTATGATTCGAATTGGGATAAAAATGCAAATCCAATTTATAAAGCTGCACAATGTCGCGTTCACAATTATTTCACGGTTAAAATGCTGGAAGTTGCTTGACCGGGAGCAATTCTTTCTTTTATTACGACTTCTGCAACGCTCGACACGCCAGGTAATGATATATCAGAAGATACATTCATGACCATGCAGAATTTCTAGGAGCGATCCGACTTCATAACAAGGCGTTCAAGGTATCAAACACGGAGGTCGTCTCCGATATTATCTTTCTCCGAAAATTCAAGGAAAAAGAAGAAATTAAACAATCACATGAATTTATTGAACTCTCTACAAAAGTTTTACCAAGTAAGAACAATTACAATAATCAAGCTGAAGAGAGTTACAATCAATATTTTCATGGTCATCCGGAGATGATGATTGGCAATCCAAGAGCCGGGGGGCAGTATTCTGGAGAAACTTTTACTTTACTTCCTCCGGAGCCCTGCGATTTAAGAGAAGAGATTAAAACGAGAGGAGAGGCCATTATTTCACGGGAGATACAAGTAGGAAATACACGAGAAACTGCTCCGGAGAGAAAAATACCCACGAAAATTGAATACGCATCGCAAGATAATATTCATGTTCGTCCGGGGAACATCATTTCTCAGGATGGTAAACTCGGTATTTTAGAAGAGAGTTTTAATGACGAGTACGAAAGGGTACTTGTTGTCAAAGGCTTGAGTAAAAATATTCCCGTGTATCAAGGTGAAGACTTTATCCAACTCCGAATCATATTGAACCGGCTCATGCGTGCCGAATTAGAAAATAAACCGGAAGAAGAAATAAACACGGAACGACAAGCATTAAATTCAAAATATGACAGCTATGTCAGACGATACGGTAGATTAAGAGATAAGAAAAAACGCTTTATCGAACTAGACATCGATTCATTCACGATTCTAGCACTAGAAAAATATAACAAAGAAGGGATCTTTGCAGGAAAAGCGGATATTTTCACGCGGCGTACAATCCATCTTATATTCTTCGAAATTATACCTCCGTATTATCAATGTTAAACAAGGCGTTCTGAATTGTAGGTTTACACCCAGAACAGGGATGACAAGCAACCTGTTAATAATCCTGCCATTGATGTGATATTTATCAATGGCAGGTGTTTCATGGTATTCTAATATTACATTGAATTCTCGTTATAATACAATAAACCACACAAAATAAAACTCAATCAATCATCTAATTTTTACAAATATACACACATTTACATATTATTTATCAACAATAAGTTATCTAACATATCGAATGGTATATTCACCTCAACATCTCCACAAGCCCCTGCCCCCAATACATATTTTCCATAAGTGAAACACAAATTTTCTCCCGTAAAATTAAGAGCAGAACATGCAGCAACAGTCGGAACTTCTGTAAAACAATTATCTGGATTTTTAAATACTTGTTTTAACAAACGATCAATCTCATCTTCCTGTTTTAAATTCAAAATCTCACCATTCGACAAAAAACATTTATTTCTTAAATCATAATTTAATGTATAATACTTTGTTTCCCCATTTGCCCCACCTAAAATTACATATATCTCAAAACGTAAACTGATATAATTACCATCCGCCACAAACACACTGTCCTTCACGAACATTTCCAAAGGCCGCATCGGTTCTTCATTAGGAATCGTATCAAACGCCTGATTATAATCCTTTACCTGCATTTTAAAATCATTTTTTAAACTATCAATCAATGCCGTAACCCGGTGATTAATAGCCTTACACTCTAGAGATGCAGATGAGGAAAAAAACGGTTTTGATATTCGTATTTCCCACATCTCGGTGTTGTCGTCTTGCCATTCTTTTTGTACGTTAATTTTCTCAGTTTGACATCCTGTCATCCCCTCTAAAATAATTCCAATCAATAACAAAAATTTTATATTCATCTCAATTTTGTTTTAATAATTCTAATTCACCCAATTTATTCTTTATTGCTAGTTGAATCATCATTTGAGTCATTTCAATGTCTATTTGGTACGAATCAAGCAAAGCCTGTTTATAACACTCTTCCGCATTCGCATACTCTTTCAACATCTTGTAAGAATCGCCTAGCATCACAAGATAATTTACTTTATCCATCAAAGGAATATCCTTAATTTTTAAAGCTTGTTTCATCCATTCAACAGCTTGCCTGTGAGCTTCTCTTGACAATTTGCCTCCCATAGCCTCATACATATTCTGCGCAGCTACTCCATAATCTCCTCCCGATACACTTTCTCCCAACACCCCAAAATATTGGTTCATTTGTTCAATATATCCTATCACATCCTTCTTATAATAAAGAGAAAAAATGGCATCATAATAACATTTAGACTTTTCATAAGCCGACGAAACACCGACAAAATCATAGGCTTTCTTCAAATCCCCACGAATCCGTTCTAGATATTTTTTATATTCTTCTTTTCCGGCCTTCGCCAATGTACTCATAATATTCTCGTTATGCTCAATTACAAAATACACAGGGGCATCTCCCATTTCCTTATGATAAGTTTCTAAGTTCTTAAAAATAAAATCAATTAAAGGATCATTCTCTTTCGTGTTATCATGAAAACTTAAAATAATATTGTAATCCGTTTTATTTATTAACTCCGGTCCCATTTTTTGTTTTATATACTCGTCATACAATTTATGAATACGACTATCCCATTTTTCCTGCTCGATACCTTCTTGCATTTGAATAAAAGCGGGAGCCTCCTTTAAAACTTGTTGAAGCAACATCAAATCATTTTTGGAACTTTTGTATTTAGTATAGAGTTCCTCAAAACTCAATTCTTCTCCTGTAGCTATTTTACCCGTTTTCAAAAATTCATCAATTGGCAAAGCTCCCGTTCTTATCATAACAAGTTTCCCATCTGGTTGCACATAAGCTAACGTTGGATAAGCTTTCACTTTAAATTGCTTCACAATAGATCTATTTACTGGGTCTTCTGCATTTAATTGTATCGCAACAAATTTTTTATTATAATACTCCCCGACTTTTTTATCAGTAAAAACTTCTTTTGCCATTAACTTACAAGGTCCACACCATTCTGTGTAAAAGTCAATAAAAACCATTTTACCATTTGCCGCAGCAGTAGCCACGGCCTCTTGATAACTACCTTTAAAAAAGGAAATTCCTTGCCCTATAGCACTTATGACATTTATAACACAAACAAAAAATATTAAAATACCCTTTTTCATTTTCATATCTTTATTATTCAACAATAAAAGTAAAAACATCTTTCAAATTTGCAGAGTAATCCTCATTATATACACATAATGTAACCTTATATTCTCCCTTTGGAAGTTTCGTATACAAAGGCAATTCCATAATACCAGCCCCCCGTACAATTAACTCCTTTTTAAACAATTCTTTATCCCCACCGTCAGAAATAATCACATCTAACAGCTTAAAATTCAACGGATTGGTGCCTAACACTCCTTGTATTTTCGGAGAAACCCAGTTAGTCTCATTCTTTATTCGAAGAGCATCTTCTATCGGATCCAACTCTTTCCGAATAACCATAAAAGCAGGATCATATTCAGCATTATCAGCTTTTAAATATCCAATCTTCACATCTTGACATCCCCAAGAAATGAATATCAAAAAAATAATACACAGATTTAGTTTCATAACCTTCAATTAACAGTACGATCATTTATTACAGATTCCCCAAAACAAAATTATAATGCAAAGAATGCACAACTCCATTTGTCGGTTCAATATTCGTTGAAGCAACATCTATCTGTGTTCCTCCCGTTTCCAAAGAAACGATATAAAGAACAACTGCTCCAACTCCAGGCACCTTTTCATAAGATTCTTGAAAAGAATAAATCCAAAAACGATTTCCCATCTCCCCTGTGAAAATCACGCCTCCTTCCCCACAATACACATCAGGATTTTCAGATAATTTATCATTCCATTCATCATCAGTATCAGTATTCACCACTGGCTTTCCAGCTGGAATATCCTCCCGCATATATTTCCCTTTCACCACACATTTCATAATCATTTCATAACAAAGTTCTTCTCCCATCTCATCTACGCAGGTATATCCATTGTCCAACATATATTTTCGAATCGAGTGATTCGTCGGACCAAAAAAAGTAATTTTCTCGTATCCAGCTCTTTTCCCTTCAAATAAATCTACTAAATCAGCTTTCTTTATCATCAAGACAGTACTATCCCAATCATAATGATTCGATTGTAAATATTCATACATATTCCCGGCAAACTTGCCATTTGCCAAGCCAGTATCAATAATATTATATTTCGTGTTACAAGAAAACAAGAACAACACAACAACAGAAAATACTATACTTCTCATCTTACATTTTCTTTTTACAATTCAACATCAGAAAAATTTGGCCCAATAACGATTCTGTCTAATCACATCATTTAGCACCTGCGCATCAGAACCTATTGGAATATATAAAGCACCATCTTTCACGTCCTTGTCTGATAAATTTGTAAACGCCGGAGTTAATTCTGTTCGAAAATATTGATTTCGAATAATATCATAATAACGATGTCCCTCTCCTATCAGTTCTTTTTCTCTCTCTTTAAAAATTGCATATTGTAAATTTCCATCATCCGGAGCTGGATAAAGAGTAGCCCCCGCACGTCCCCGGATCTCGTTCAAATCGGCTTTCGCCCTTATATCACCTAATTTCACATAACATTCCGCCCTTAACAAATAAATATCAGCCAATCTCCAATAACTATAATTTGCATCAAACGCTGCAAATACAAATCCAGAAGGTTCATACTCGTCCGGAATATAAACAGGAGTACGCCATTTATACAAATACGCATAACCTGTATAATATTCCGATTTTTCTTGAGAAGCTTCTTCAAATTTATAAAAGAAAGCTTCTCTTCTCTTATCATTTTCATCATACATCTCTCGGATCGTCTCGTTATAAAAGCGGAACGAGATCCTGTAGTCCGTTGAGAATTCACCTGGGCTAGAATATTTATTCACAGGCCAATTCACGTAATAATAAGCAGGAACTCGATTCGTTGGATACTCTGCTGAATATCGGTCAAACATGAATTCAAAAATACTTTCCTCGTTTACACCCTTTGAATCCGAGAGTTGTACGCAAAGTTCTTCCGGTGTTAAGGCCAATTTATATTGACCGACTTTCTTTTCGATCAGCAAAGAACACCATTTTACAGACTCCTCGTAACACGTTTTCGAGTCTCCTGTAAAATCATACAAGTCAATCACGCTTCCTTTCCACGCATAAAGGTGTGCTAATAATGCGGCTACAGATCCCTTACAACCAAATTGCTTCACTGTCATTTTTTTGCCGGAGATATCTTTCATATCCTCAAAAAGTGGAAGTAATTTAAAAGCCTTTTCCGCATTTGCGATTGCCGTATCGACCACCTCCAGAACTGGACTTGTTGCATAAGCTTGGGTTGAATAAGAATTTTTCGTTATAATTACATTTCCCCAACGCCGAGCAAGGTCAAAATACAAAAAAGCTTTCACGAAATAAGCCTGTCCCATGTGAAAATCGATCCGTTCCTGGGACACATTACGAACATTCTCTACATTCTCTAACAACAAATTAGCCAAATAAATAGCATCATAATGATTTTTCCAACTCACGTATATAGATCCATTCTCATCTAACGATGAAGGAACCAAATTTCTCACTTCATTCAGAGATTCAACTTTATCCGCCAATTCACCCATATCATAATGGGCATTAAAATCAGTGAAACATAATTTTACGATACTATGCATCTCTGTCGTCAATGATTCCAATTCTTTTTCATCTTTCAAATAATTGCCTATTGTCAAAGCATTTTCTGGTACAACGTCTAACAACGAATCGCAAGCTGTTAAACAAACACAGCACAACAAAAAAATATATACTCTCATAATCAAAAGTTTACACTTAAACCTAATGTTAATTTCCGAGCCAATGGATAATTCACCCCATTGTCAACACCTGTCATCGGATCCACCACTTCCGGATCAACACCTGAATAGTTTGACCATAACCACAAATTCTCACCAGTGAAGAACACTCGAATACCATCAAGATTTAACTTCTTCACAATCGCCTTGGGTACATTATAGCCTATTGTCAATTGCTTTATTCTCAAATAATTCACGGTCTCTATCTGAGAATCCAATCCCCCTGCATATTGTCCGGTATAATTAGTTGACCCTGCTTCCAGTAAAGGCAAATCAGTCACATCACCAGGCTTTTGCCAGTATGTTTTTTTCAGATAATTACTAAAAATCGTTCCAAATTTCTTATTAAATGCCAACGAAGGTTCCATATAAGCATTTACCATTTTCCTTCCTAACGAGTAAGTTAACAAGAGATTCACGTCAAATCCTTTCCATTTAATTTCATTTACTAGCCCACCATAAGCTATCGGCAAAGCAGAAGCGGCATAATACATATCCTCGTCGCTAATCATCCCGTCCATATTCATATCCTTTATTTTTCTCATCCCAGGACGCACCGGATAGGAGGGATCGTACATAAAGTACAAACCTTGTTTATTTCCTGATTGATCCGCATACACCGGAATATCTTTTTCATCCTGCACGAACCCTTCATCCTTATAGGCATAAATTCCAAATATCGAACGCCCTACAACTAAATTATCCATATCCATATTCGTGTAAGATTTCTCAAAACGATTCCAATTCCTAGAAATATTAAACTTAGCTCTCCATTTTACTTCAGAATCCCGAAATATATCAAACAAAGCTTCCAATTCCACCCCTTCATTAGAAATTTCCATCACATTTTGCCACTGACTATTATGGAAATATACATTTCCTGGAAGTGTCACATCAAACAATAAAGACTTGGAATATTTATAATAATAATCCATTTTCAACTTTACACGATAATCAAAAATATCTAAATCAAGACCAATATCATATTGATCTGTTTCCTCCCAAGTCAATTTACTATTCGTTAAAGCATTAGGACGAATTCCTACATTCCCCATAAAATTACTTCCCGTCTCCAATATTCCCAATGCCAAATAAGGATTAGCAAATTGCTGACCAGATCTTCCCCACGAGGCCCTAATTTTTCCGTAACTCAACCACCAAACATTTTTCAGGAAATTCTCTTCAGAATATGTCCATCCCAAGGCCAAAGAAGGGAAATTCGCCCATCGGACATCTTTCCCAAATACAGAAGAGCCATCCCTCCGCAATGTGAATTCTGTCAAATATTTTTGCTTGTAATTATAAGCCAAACGTCCAAATCCACTCACGAGAATTTTCTTTTCCGAATTAGAACGATAACTTTGCAAAGCCCGGACTCCTCCCCATTCATCATAATATAAAGGTTTAAAGGCATCTGTTACGTAATGAATATCATTACTAGGACTCCCTTCACCACTACCACTAAAACTATTCACAACCCAACGCGAATAAGTGAACCCTAACAAAATATCAAAATGATTATCTTTTTTTACATCAAATTTATAATGTAACAGCTCTTCCGTTTGTAACATCAGATTTTGTGCTATTTCCCCTGTTGAGACACTTAAATTTTCGAAACTCAAATAACTGGGATCAAAAGCATTTTTTTGAGATTGAGTAAAATCAGTTGCTAAATTTGCAGATAACGTCAATCCTTTGATAATTTCATAGTTCAGTACCACACTTCCCCGGATATTAAAAGAATTGTTTTTTTCAAGACTACCGTTTAACCGTTTCAAAGTCTCTTCTTCCACGGCACTTCCCGCCCCAGGCAATAATGTTGAATTACTCATCGGATCAACCGTAAAACCTTCAATCTTAGCTCCCCCTCCAAATCCTGTATAAGCCTCACCCTTACTCCGATCTGTATATGCCATATATACCCGAGCATCCAATGACAAATTTTTTCTCAAATTCGCATTCAAATTACTGATAAAATTTACTCGTTTAAAATCACTTCCCAACATAATTCCTTTCTCATCATACCATCCCAAACCTACCAAGTACTTAAAATTCTCCGATCCCCCAGAAGCCTGAATGTTTGCATTCAAAATTTCACCTGTCCTAAAAGTATATTTCCACCAGTTTGTTGAATTATTAAAAAAAGGATTCAGACTATCTTGTAATTGTCTAAGTGCCGGAAAATAACTATAGCCTTCTGGATTCCCCCTATTCCAAAAGAAATCATAAACAGCGTTATTAATGTAAGCCTCCTCGTAAGATTTCGGCATAACGTAAGCATAAGTATTCCAATCTTGGTAAGCCGCACGTTCGTTTCTTGCCATCTGTATATGCCATAACCTTTCCCCATGCCCGCTAATCTGCGTTGGGGTTTCCGGTAATATTGAACTAGAATAAGACACATTAGCCGAAAACTTGGCTTTACCTGCTTTCCCTTTTTTCGTTGTAATCAAAATAACTCCATTACTAGCGCGCGACCCATAAATTGCCGCAGAAGCAGCATCTTTTAAAACTTCCACTGATTCAATCGTCGAAGGATCCAATTCTGCCAAAGTATTTGTTCCTGTTACCGGAGATGTAAAAGAATGCATTGGAACACCGTCAATAACATACAAGGGAGACCCATCATTCATCCCAGTAACCAGTAAAGAATTATACCCTCTGATATTTACCCTTGTTCCTCCACCTCCAGGCGAACCGGCAACATTGTGAATCTCAACTCCCGCCATATGTCCCTGCAACAAATTCTCGAAACTGGCAGAAGGAATTTCTTCTAAGTCCTCTGCTTTCACGGAGGAAATAGAGCTAATTAATTCCCTTTTATTTCGTTCCCCGTAAGCAATTACCGTAACTTCATCCAAATTAGAAATTTCTTCTTCCAATGTTACGATCAACTCCTTCCCGGCAATAAAAGGTACTTTTTTTGTTTTAAATCCCACAAAAGAGAATACCAAAGAACCATTTTGCTGAGGCAACTCAAGGGTAAATTTTCCCTCATTATTCGTTGCCGTACCTAAATTCATACCATCTACCTTTACCGTCACTCCCGGCATAGTTTGTTTTTCTTTATCCAAAACGACCCCGAAAAGTCGGTATATTTTTACTTTTTCTTGATCAGATTTTTTAATAATCACTGTTTTTCCTTCCATAGAATAAGTCAATCCCGTCTTATTCCCAATCAACAAAGAATCAAGCGCTTGCTTCAATGGCACGGATTGTAACTTAATGGTAATACCTGCATAACCACTCAATTCACTTGAATTAAACAAAAAATTATAATGCGTCTGCACCCTTAAATTCTCAATAATTTTAATTAAAGAGACATTTTGGACCTCCAGACTCACTTTAATCACACCATCTGTCTGTGCTTGAATATTTATACTTCCTATAAAATATAAAAATATCATACAAACACTCCATGTGGACAATTTTTTTCTTAATCCGAAAAAATTTCTAAAAAGTTTTTGTCGAGTTTTTCTCATAAAATCTCTGTTATTAATGTGACATTCATATACAGCGAGTTTGCCAAGGAGATGGACCAACATCTCGTTTGTCTTTTCGCCGTTCATTCAATTCTCTTATCTACTTGTGAAAGTAGCCGTACCGACCATCTTAAATTTTTCACATCGAAACTTTTTCAAGTTCCTTTCTTGATATTTTGCTGTTTTTTCATAACTTTGTATATTTAATGTGACTGTTGAAATATACAGCGATTTTATGCATACGAGAGATGGGCCAACATCTCTCGTCTTTTTTATCGCTTTTTAACAATAACTTTTTTTCCTTCTATTTCATAGGTAATATCTCCAATTTTTGAGATCACTTGCAAAGCTTCCTCCAAGGTTTTAGTCCGATCCATGTAAATATGAAATCTAAATCCTTGTAAATCAGAAGATTCATACACAATCTCCGCATCATACCAACGCGCCAATTCATCCAAGATCTGATCCAAAAAAGCATTTTTAAAAACGAACTCTCCATTTTTCCATGCTAAAACGGTCATTAAATCTACCTCCCGAACCCAAAGAGAATAATCGTTTGCTGCAATTTCGCACAACTCTCCAGGATTCAGTATAACTGAATCCCCCCCCGCAATAACTTCCACCTTTCCGGAAACTAAAGTGGCAAATATATTCTGCCCCATATACGCTTTCACATTAAACTGTGTACCCAACACCCGAACCGAACCACCTAAAAACTCTACCAGAAAAGGACGAGTTTCATCCCGAGCTACATTAAAATAAGCCTCCCCACTTAAAAATATCTTTCGCTCCGTTCCAATAAAAGAATTTGGAAATCGGATCCGAGTTTCTGAATTTAGGATCACAGTTGTCCCATCTGCAAGTCTTAATGAATATTCCCCCCCACGAGGCACAACAATTTCCGTGTATTCTACAAGAGAAGAATCACACTTCTCTTGTTTCTCCTGCACGATGATTCTATCATTCACATTAAAACCGGGAATTTGCTCTGTCGAAGTCATCGTTGTTGTAATTTGGTGTACAGTTCCATCCGATAAGATCAAATGCACTCCCGTAGAATGAGCCAATGAGGATAACAACACCTCCCTCTCCCCTCTTCTGTCTGCCGTAAATAGCATTAACAAAGCCACCCCCACTGCAATTCCCCACCGCCACCAAGCCATCATACGTCGTTTCTTACAAGGCAATTTCATCCTAGACCACATCCTCTCTATTCGTTTTTCTTCTTCATCTTCCACTTTTCCCTGGTAAAAAAGCTCCGAATCTTTCAAGAATTGCATTCTCTCCTCCGACTTTTCAGCCCACGCTTTCACCGCCTGTCGCTCTTCCGCAGAAGCTTGCCCTAAAACCACTCGTCTTATCTTATTTATTTCCATGATAATTTAATTACTTTTATATTAAAAACAACAATCTGGAAAAACGGGGGACAAAAATAACTGGAAATTTTAAATTCATGTTCAATTTTTCGACATTACAGAATAAAAATCAACACACCCCAAACAGACAAGACACCTTCGTAACTTTCTTACTCCCATATGCTAATGCAACAAAAAGATACAGAAAAAGAAATTATATAACTTTATTAACACTATCGAAATACTAGGAATAATCCTAAACAAAATTCCTACCCATCAAAATCAAAGAGTGTATAAAATTTAAAATGGTACAATTTCCTCCATGATTATGAACACATAAAACAATGGTAAGGATTCACGAATAAATTTATAAGCACGTTTTACATGGGTATGAACCGTAACTTCCGAAACGTTGAGTTCCCGAGCTATCTCCTTGTAGCTCATATTTTGAAAAATTTTCAATTCTAATACCTTACGTTGCTTACTAGGTAACTTCTGGAGACATTCCTGCACTTTATCAAACAAGGCCCTATCATCCTCATATTCCAAGGAACCAATGTAAATCAAAGCTTCAGTCAACTTTGTCCGGTTGGAATCCTCCACTTGAAGATGCTTGTAATAATTCAAACAGGAATTTTTAACGGAAGAATAAAGATAACTACTAACCTTGGTATCATCTGGCAAAGAAAGAGTTACCGTCCACAAATGCATAAAGGAATCTTGCACGATATCTTCTGCTACATCCGCATTCATCGTATAAGCTAAAGCAAACCGGAACAACCTAGGACTCATCTCCCGAAATATCTGTTCAAAAACTTCATTCAAGTTGTGCTTTAATTCTTTAACTAAATTTTCATCCGCCATATCATTATCGTTAGAATAAATATTTTTCAAAAATAATAAAATTCTTGGCAATGCACCAATCGGGAAATATTAACAAACCCTGAGAAATAAAATCCTTCTATTCTTCCCCCTACAGCCAACAGCAAAATCTGTAATTTTGGTATGTATCTCTGTAATTTATACAAACAAAACAGAGAAAGCAATATAATTTTGTAACTAAAAATTATGAATACAACATACTAGAACAATAATTATAAAAAATCATATTATGGCAAAAAGGATTTTAATTCTCTCTTCTAGTCCCCGGAAAGGTGGAAACTCCACCAGTCATCGGCCGCAAGAAAGGAGAACGTGATGCACCTGCACGTTGCCAGAAGTCGGTTCTTCAAAAAAGGAGACACTATCAGGATTGCCACCGACTACGACAACGAGGTGTTCTATGACGGGCAAAGGACGCTGAATCTGAACAGGGAATAACAATGCCATTGATGCAGACACGTCAATGGCATTGTTTTTTTGTCAGGACAAAAGCCATTTCCAGATCGGAATTATTTCGACGGTGTTTCCGTCAATCTCCAATTCCCGTTCCTCATCCCTTGTTATTACCATGAGTTTTTTACAGGAAATAACCGACGGCAGCTTCAACAAAGCCTTGATCTCCCTGTCAAAAGTCTCGGTATCAGTAAGAGAATAACAGACTTGGATAGCCAGTTCCTCTTCCGGGATGTAAAAATCCACCTCTACACCGTGGTTGTAAAAATAAACGGTATCTTCTCTGCCATATTTACGCAGCAGATTGACGGCAACCATGTTTTCCAATAAAGCGGTCTCCGGGTCAAGAAGGAAAATATTCAATATTCCATTGTCTGTAAAATAGTATTTAGGATTGGTCTCCTTATCTACCAGTTTACCGGCGATATTTTGAACCGCGGTAACCAGCCACGTGTCTTTTGCATATCCCGTGTAAGTTATTACCGTTGATTTGGAAACTTTTATACCGGTAGACGATACAATATTCGCCAATCGGGTAAATGATATCGGCTGTTTTACACTTTCAGCAATCTTTTTAAACAGCACTTTAAGCGCAAAAGTGTTTTCAACGGCATGGCGGGTGGCAATATCCCCCAGATATATCTTCTGGTATACATTTGACAGATAGTCCCGCTTCGAACTCAGTTCTGCCCCTTCCGGGAATCCCCCGTGATGAAAATAGTCATCAAAAGCCCTCAATACTTCCGAGCGCTGTTGGGTTGCATATAAAGCGGTGAAAGTAAGACGGATCCCTTTTACATTGAGAAATTCCTTGAAATCATATGGAAAAACATTCACTTCAATGTAACGTCCGCCAAGTGTCGAGCGGATCTCGTTACTAAGCATCCTGGCATTGCTTCCGGTTGTGTAGACATGGTATTTGGAGTCTGCCAACCAACGGGCGAACTTGTCCCAGCCTTCAATGTTCTAGATTTCGTCAAGGAACAATATGGGACGTTTGCCATACATCTCCATGTGCACTTCCAATAAAAGATTAAGGTCTTCGGCAGCCATCGTCCCTAACCGCTCATCCTCGAAGTTGATATATAGAATTTCATCCCAACCTGTTCCGGAAAAAAGAAGCTGCTGGGTACGCTGATACAGCAAATATGATTTACCTGCCCTTCGTATTCCAACGAATACATAGTTTCCAAACTCCTCAAATTCAAATTTACGGGGTATGACATCGTGTCTTGGAATTTCCACCTGATTATCAGCCAATACTGATTTTAAAATCTCTTTATTCATATATTGTCTTTCCGGTTGAACAAAAGTAACCTATTTTTGTTTAACCGACAAGACAATATGTCTTTTTCTTTGGGTAAAATTGACCTTCCATGATTTTGTTACTCTATTTTTATTGGACCAAATCATAGAGACTCAATCTTTATCTTTACAAGAAAAAGTGGAATACTTATTGTTAAAAGGAAAAGCCTATTTCTCATATCGAAATTATTGAATATTCAAGATTATACTTATACATTTTTTGGAAAGATAATACTTTGGTTGGGTGCAGTCAATCGCATTTTATAGATAATTAAAAATCTGTATAGACTTTCATTTTCCCTAATTGTTGCTCATCACGCATTCGGCACAGTTCCTTGTGTGCCTTTTCCTTGTAGGCTTGCGGGGGAGAGAGTTTTGTCCTCCTCTCTCCTTTGTATTTACAAGTCTTTTCACGCTATTCCCTGACTGGACGTACTGAAAATCCGCCAGCCCGTCCGAAAACCGCCGGTGGAGCATTTCCCGAACGCCCCCCGGGAGGCGAAACGACATTGTTGCGTAAACAAAGCACCGGAGCTGCATTGTGATTCCCTGCTGTTGCTGTCCAATAATAACTGCGAGTTGTTATTATTTGCCCATTTTTATTGCTCCTGCCGAGTGAGTTTGGGAAAAAGAGGGTCCCTCCTGTAATATCCCAATTCCCGGAAGCTTTCATCGGTTTACAATAAAAGTAACCACCCTGATTATTTGCAAATAGGGTTATAAATCTATCACCATTTATATTCCTGTCTGTACTTTGATCATTCCCATCAATTGTAGTTGCAGAGAAGACTCCTGATGCAGGCAGGCAAAAACCACTTGGCGAAGGGTCATAAATGGTTTTACTAACCGATGCATCAATACCTATGTTGCTGGGAGTCCTGCATCCCCAAAGATCAACGTTTGTCTCTGAAGTCCAATTCTGATTAACATAGGAATTAGGATGCGGATCGAAGTAAAACACATGTGGATTCATAATACCTGTAGATATAGTGACCTGACCTTTTTGAACTTCAAACTTGTAGTTACCATAACAAGGTTTATTGGCCACAGAGGAAGTTCCTGTAACAATTCTGCCGGGCATCGGGTCTTTACGTCCGAACTGGAAATAAGGATTATTGCCGCTTTGTTTGACGATATGTTCTTCCTGGACAAATGGCACAATCTTTGTCATCCCAGTCACAGCCTGTGTGAAGCGCACCAGCACCTTTCGTCCGGCATAAGTTGTGGTCTCGCCGTCACACCAGCCGATGTTCACCGGCATCATGGAATATCCTTTGTTATTTTTACTATACATGGTCCGGATATCTTCACCGAGTCTGTAATCCGTAACCCAGATATGCCAGCTCCACATGATTTTTCCATCCCCCTTCACTGCCACAACGGCATTGCCTTGCCTGATTGTCGATCCATCCACTTTGAACTCCAACCTCTTCTTGTCAGACAAAAGCCGGACCTCTGTCACCAAATTCTCCTCGTCCTGCCAGAGCAGGATTGCATCGGTAGGATTACATTGAGAATTATTATAGATATATGGATTAGAAATCTGTTTATTGAGGTGATTCTTGAAATGCTGCTTATTATAAGCAGGGGTATTGAAATCCCCGTTCTTGATTCCATTGCCGTAAACCAACGGGAGTGAATAGATGCCCGGAGCATTTACCAGATAACAATTTGCCGTATTCTCCACCGCCTCTTCTCCACTGCTGTTGGAGAGGTTATAGGGTGTTTTTCCCGTTTGAACATTGATGTCTTCTGCTATCTGTAACTTACTGTTGTGCGGGTTTTCAGTTACGCCCTGCTGGGCTTCGGCCGTTGCCCTATGCTGCGATACACCACCATTGCCGCTCCCGGTGAAGCCCGTGAACCAGGAGGGGCGGGCAATTGCATGATAACCTCCCTCGCCGTCCTCCTCTACAAACTCAGCCGACCATTTCATCTCGACTTTCTGCGAAGAACCGTCCCCACCGGAAACGGTAGCAAAACTACGAACCGTATAATTTACATTTCCCCCTTCGTGGGTAAAATTACCGGAAGATGTTACGGAAAATTCCGGGACCACAGATATACTCGTCGTGGAAATCCGGTAGGTGATTGTTTTACCCATCGGCCAGCTTTTCCCGGCAATAGAGGTTCTCAGGGTGCGTGACGTCGATGAGAGCCCGTCTGTATAGACAATCTCAATAGAAGCTCCGGAGGGAAGTTGCTGGGGAATCATCATAAAAGTAGCCGCCCCGGTCGTGATCTCCTCGCCGGGCTGCCCGCTCACTTCTTTGTCGGGGGTCTGGGAAAAGCTCTTCACGCTGCCGAAATCCCGCCAGGAGGTACCGCCCACCGGGTAAACAGCTTTCCCGTACACGTTTTTTAGCGTGATTTTCGTGATACGCCCGGCCAGCATGTCATCACCCGTGACAAACCGCACGGCGGTAAGCACGTGTCTGAAAGTCAGGGGAGCTGTGGACGAGGTGTTGCCGGGCATCTCACCGGAAACGGCCATCAGCAGGTCTTTTTGATCCGGGACACCGTCCGGGACCGAACAGGTGATTGCCGGGGTTCCCGCCACGTCTTTCCCCGACAGGACGATCCCCTCCCAATTGTAAGGCGCGTAGGCGAAGAAACGCACGTTGCGCCCGCCCCCGGGCCAATGATATGACGTTGTCCAGGAAGAGGCTTTCGTGACCCCGACATTGTACATGTAATCCGGAAAACATGAACTCTCATCCCATGCACCGGAATACACGGAGGCCAGCACACCGAACGCATCGTAGAAGCCCGCACCATCGACAGGCGCGGCCCGGGTCAGCACCCGCCCTTCTCCGGCACGGTCGCTCCCGGACAGGAAAGCATGCAGGTAAAGCTCCCTCCCGCCATCCTCCGTCTGCAAGGGTAGTACCCCCAGAAGAGAATCCACCACAACCATGTCTGTACCCTCCCGTTCCCCGCCCGTACGGGTAATCGGCTGCCCCGGGGTACCGGACAGAGAGAAACAGATTTCAGGTCCCGGAAACAGGGGTGTTACTGGCTCATCCCGGCATGAACCGAGCAACACCATTACAATCGACAGCACCCAAAAGCACGCGCCGGATGAGCAAAAGCCCCTTGAAACAATGGTACAAACCTTTTTACTCATTCTATAATAATTTTCTTTGTCAGTAACTATTTTCATGTATTCTGCGATGAAGAGAGGGCAACTCAAAAACCTGAGTCGTCCTCGTTTTATCCGTACTCCTAATGGAGACTTTCCCAAAATTTTCAATTCTCAGAAAAAAATCCTTTCGGGCAGCCTCTTTTTCTACATATTAATATTCTGTGCTTGCTCTGTCCAGGCAGTCACATTTACAGTAAACTTGATCGCTCCGCCCAAAATATCGTCCCCGGGCTTGTAATTATCCTCCGGATGCGTTGGGTCATCCTCCTTCTCGGGATCGACCTTACCGGCCCCGTTCGAGAAGTCGAGCGTGTAAACGTACTTCTTGCCGGGTTCCCAATTCGTGTTGATAGGAACGGCCACCCAGCCATAATCAACACCGGAGGCAACCGGATAGACACGTGCTCCCGCCGCTGTGGTGATTTGAACTTTCACAGCCAGATAAGCCCTCTCCGCAGCATTGGTTTTGTCTGTAGCAGCATCCCATGCAGTAAGTTGCTGCGGAATCAACATGGCGTTGTCACCAGACGTTTTCATAATGGAAACAGACGTGCCATTCAACGTCTTCTCTTCGTCATAGGTGACCTCGTAATTGGTTTTCTCTGACTTCAACTCCCATGTGGCAGCATCAAAATCGAACGTTCCTTTAGAAACGGGTTTTCCGATACGCACACCTTTCACCTTGTACACATAACCCTCGTTTGCATTTTTGGCCTTGACCTCGATCTGGACCAACCGATGCTCGAATTGCAACTGAACGCCTGTTGTTTCATTTGTTTTATTACCGGTAGTCTTGATTGTAACGAAATCTTTCTGATCGGTGATATCTGTTGCAGGTGAAAAATCAGTAAGTTTCTGGGTCGTAGAATTGATTGTCAACGTTCCTCCAAGATCGTTTTTTGAAGGCGAGTAGGCATAAAATGTCAGGTTGCTTCCATCTCCCGGCCAATGATAAGCTGGATTGGAAATAAAGAAGCTTGTTGATGATTCTTTCGAGAACAATAGGTCCGAGAAAAGATTTTCATCGCGTTCGGTCAGGGCAGTCACGTAAATTTGACTCATACGCCCCGTGGTCATTTCTGAGGCACGGGTTCCCATGGCAGCCCGGAAATTAATTGCATTTCCCTTGTTGGTATCCAACACATTTTCTTCCGAACACGATACCATGGCAAATGCAGCCAGGGCAGTTAAAAATAATTGTTTTTTCATACGTAAATAATATAAATTAGACAAATAAAATTAATCGTTACATCTCTATATTTTCCTCCTCCGTTTCCCACTCGCTGACGCTTGGGCGAAAGCCACCGCCGTTGGTGATGGGTTTCGGCACGGGAAGGCCGTCCACAAGGATATGCACGTTGCGGGGATCCGGGGCCGTGTGGACCTGGTTCGTCACATCGTAGGTGTGTTTCCACTTGCTCCCGTCGGACAAAACGGTACAGACCGTCAGATGATGCGTTCCACGTTTCGAGTGGCATTGCCCGAAGGTGAGCAGCTCTCCTGTAACAACCGTTTTATCGCCGGAGATGACGCCATCAAAAGGTATTGTAACCCGCTCGTCCGTCGTCTCGGCCTTACCGGCAAACAGTCCGTCCGCTAACCCCGACAGCACACCGCTTATTCCCGACACGTATTTCAAATTCTCGGCGTTGCGAATCTCAACCGTGTAGCGACAGGCCAACACCTTCGGCTCAAGCGTGATGGTCAGCGCCGGCCGCCGATACAGCTCGGCACGTACCATGTGATCGCCCCAAATCATATCCGTCGGCAACATGACAGGCTCGTTATCCGCCCGGGACATATCCTCCCTTCCCGCGACGGGGAAGGCAAAACCCGAGGAGAGTGTAGCCTCCCGGGTCGTCACCCGAAAAGTCTCCCTTCGTTCCGTGTTCCAGTAGCGGATATTTTCCGTGTCGCTGTTCAGGCACAATGCGCCATACACCCCGCCGGGAACCCGGATTATTCCCCCGCTCCGGTTTGTGAAATCGTAACGCAACACCTCGCCCCCGCCGACCGGGAACAGGTAGAGTGACATGGATGCCGGGTTGGCGTCGGGAGCCTCCCGCCAGTCGAACACCACCCTTACCTCCACCACGTGCGGGTGATCGCTGCAAAGCTCCTTGTGTTCGCAGGAAAACGTGGCGGAAAGCATCACCACTGAAATAATTACAAATACGATCTTTTTCATTTTCTATCTCTTTTATCGTTAAAATTGCCCCTCCCCACCAGCCACACGAGCGAAACTTCCGCTTTTGTGGGGACGAACCGGTGACGCCGGGCAGTTTCTCTCCAAACGTAGTGCCTCTCTTCAGGGTAGTATTTCTGGTACTCCCCACCCCAGTAGCCTGCCCCGATGGTAAAATCGATGTTCAAACGACGACCGACAGGAAGCGAATAGCCATATTCCACTCCAGCTGTATAATTCATCTTATCCCAAAGCGTGCCTCCCGGCATCCCACCGATGTATCCCTTACCTCCTGTCTCAATGTCATAAGTGAATATCTGTCCGTAAAGACCGAGATGATGTCCCGTTAATGGTTTTGGGCTAGCACGCGAACCGAAATACCTCCTAAATACCAACTCTCCTCCGTAAATACGCCAATAATGATGACGTTGATCATTTTTCCACCAGGCATACATCCAACTGCCACCTACAGACCAACCTTTTCCCAGATAAAACTCCACACCCAGATTCGGGACAAGGGCAGCGCAATAGAGCAGGTTGGTCTTCAACCCGATATAAACAGGTTGACCTCCCAGAGACTCAACCGGCTGAAACGATATCGAAAGGGTGGCGGAGTCTGGGCTTGGCAAATCATTAAGAAGTGATTTAGAAATGGGAATAACCTTACTAGGTTCCGGCCTTCCGGCCGGACAGGGTTCGTAGATAAAAAAGATCTCTGTCTTGCGCAGTTCAGGAAAAAAGAAACTTTCCATATATTGCCAAGCCCGTCCTCCATACAGACGCTGTAAACGTTTTTTGCGGCTATCAACAATAGCCCCGTCACGGATAACCCACTCGGGAGTGTTATACAAGATATCCAATACTTCTGAACGGTGGGGCATGTCGGACACGGCAACCAGCCCCGCTAGCCCAATCCAGTCCACCCCCTTGGACTCCATCTCAAAAAAGCAGGTGTCCGGTGCCAGCCGTTCTTTCAAATATGTCCCCACTGCCATGCCCCGGCGGTCGGAAAGGTTCCTGTTGATTCCCGAAGCCCCTTCGGGAGAGGCTCCCGAAACAATGCGGATCAAGCGCACGTGGCAAGTCGAGTCCTTGCAAAGTTGTACCACGTGGTGCAGTAGAGAATCAAAGCGGACACCATTATTCCGGAAGGAGGGAGAAAGAGTCGCATATCCCTGGCGAAAATAAAATTCCACCCGTGCCGAGTCTCTGGATACAGTCTCCTGTCTTGCCAGACAACCGACTCCCGGAAGCGACAGGAGAAAAAAGAGGAATAGTTTTTTATTCATATTATATAGTATATTTAAATCAAGAGCCGATTTCAGGAGAAACCACGCGTCATCTTTACCTTTTATTTACAAAAATATCGCTGTTTTATATTTGCAAAAAATATCCAGCAAGATATTTAAGGCTTATAAATACTTGAAAATGAATATCGCAAAACTTAAATATGCTTTAAATGTATCCGCATAATGCTTGTTTATGCAAAATTCATTATATTTGTACTGAATTAAAATACTTAAATCCACTTAGTAAGTACAAAAGCATGCTTGGCCGCAATTAAATTTATTGTTTTCACTAAAAATCACTTACATGATTAAATGGGATAACTATCTGATTTCAAACACTATCGAGCAGGGAACACTGATGGAGTATCAGCAAAAACGAGTATTTCATGTTTTTCTGATACTGATGGTTTTGTGCATACCAGCATACACCTGCATGATCTCTTTTCCTAACAAACTATATTACTATTTTAACGGAGCGCTGTTTATTTTAGCAGCCCTGTTCACCACCGCTTATTTTACAAAAAAAATGAAGCTGAACACCGCTTTCTATTTTATTCTGATTTCAATACATGTCGAAATCGGCATAGAGATTATCTATTGTTCCACGATCGACGGATACCCCTATCAAAGATTGCTGATTATGGGTAATATCATTTTATCCGTCTTGTTTACTATGTTTTCCGTGTGCGCTTACATGAGCAAGACCACCGTCCAGATATCGCTTATCTCTGTCTTGTCATACACCGTATGCGTGTTTATCACCAATGGTCCCTTCCTTATAAACTACCTCCCTATCATTGTTATCATATTCACGGTGAAATCCTTGTTCGGTAAATTGCTGCACAAAAACATCTGTTGCCTGCAGCAGGAAAACGACATGCTAAAAAAGGAGGAGACCATGTTGATAAAATCACTTCAGATAAACAGGGAAGAGTTGTTCGCTTTTGCCCAACTTATAAGCAAGGATAACCCGGCAGAGAATGTAAACTTGTTGCTGGGTATTATCGGAGAAAAGGCAAGAAAAACACTTTTCACGGCCCTCGACGTCCATCTCAAAGAAGAAAAGAGCAGGCTTGAAATCATCAGAAAAATATACCCGGAACTCTCCCCCTCCGAATTATCCATCTGCCGCCTGATCCTACAAGATAAGACCGTCAGCCAGATATGTGAAGAGCTGCACAGGAGCAGCGGCAACATCACCAGCCAGCGGGCAAATATCCGGGCAAAAATGGGCTTGCAAAAAGGAGACAATCTTAAAGAATCTTTACGGGAACGGATGAGACTGCACGAAGAACAGTACGGACCGACAACGTGAACTCCACCCAACAACCTGCAATCAGATCGGTTTTCGGGTAGCATTTCCGCCGCGGGAAACGAGTATTTGTTTTCCCGGGACACGGGGAAAGGGAGTACAGATCGTAGTCAGATACATTTTTACTCCGTTTCCTGAATATTCTTTCTTAATTCCAGCGGTGAGGCGTCCAGGAACCTTTTGCAATAGCGGGAAAACTGGGACAACGACGAGAAATTCAACTGATCGGCAATTTCGCCCAACGTCAGATCGGTATCTGCGAGCCTGTACCTGATTCTCCCCAGCATTTGTTTCTGTAACCAAGAAGAAACCGATTGCCCGAATTCCATGTGAAATTTACGCTTGAACGTGGAGATAGTTGATTGCCAATTCTTTTATGCTTATATTGTCCCTGTAATTTTTCAGCACTCGGTTTTTAAAATCATGGTCATCACTGATGACAGTGTAAAAAAAAGAAGCTAGCTCCATCTTGGGGTGATAAAAACGGAAAAGCCAAAACAACTCCCTCAATTTCAACTTGTGAAAATGGATGCAGTTAACTCCGTCTCCGATGTAACACGCAAGAAGGTCCATGAATTTTTTCATCCTGTCGTGCATCTTCAGCGGCCTCATACTGTATGTTATTTTTCCCTTAAACACAGTATTTATTCATGATGGCTTTTGCTTTACTGAGAAGCTCCGGTTTGGCTGTTTTGGGAAACTTGATACGTTCATAGACGATGCGGTCTTCCT
>OLJW01000696.1_pt1 | contig 43909 bp, 52 predicted proteins | sample 1603411 | NCBI WGS metagenome assembly OLJW01 (sample SAMN04168659, study PRJEB22393) | human gut metagenome | biome: human gut microbiome; feature: stool | host: Homo sapiens | collected 2014-05-12 | reverse complement strand
TTTCGAAATGCACAACCTGCCCGGTACCGTGTACACCGGCGTCAGTACGCCCGGCGCAGAAGACGGTGATGGGTTCGTTCGCCACCTGGGAGAGCGCCTTTTCCAGCTTCTCCTGCACACTGCGGACTTCATTCTGCCGTTGCCAGCCGTAATACCTACTGCCGTCGTACTCAATGCCCAGCGCAATTTTATAAACTGGCGGTTGTTGCTGGTCGGACATTAGTACAGATACTCCTGCACCAGTTTCTCGGCAATTTTTACTGCCATCAGCGCGCCGCCAAAGCGAACGTTATCGGCCACCGACCAGAACTGAACTTGCTCCGGCATACCGTAGTCATTACGTACGCAGCCAACAGAAAGATGCGGCGTACCAGAAGCATCCCCTACCTGAGTCGGGAATTCGTTCTCTTCAGAGAGCACAATATCTTCGCCCTGAGCAAACGCATCACGCGCTTCTTCTGCCGCCAGCGGACGCAGTGCTTCAAAGTTGACCATCTGGGCATGACCGTAGAATACCGGTGCCTGGACGACGCTTGCCGAAATCATCAGCCCTTCGTCCTGCAGGATTTTGCGTACTTCGTCAACGATACGACGTTCTTCACGCACGCTACCTTCGCTATCCGGCAGTAACGGCAGCATGTTGAACGCCAGCTGACGCCCGAAGAAATCTTCTTCGTCAATCGGAATGCCATTGAGTAATTTAGCACTCTGCCCCGCTAACGCATCGACCGCTTTTTTGCCCTGGGCGGAGGCTGAAATCAGGCTGGTAACGCTGATACGTGATAAACCGCCCTGATCAATTAGCGGTTTCAGTGCCGCCAGCAGCTGGCTGGTCAGACTGTCTGGTACGGCGATGACATTCCGGTTGCGGTAATCGGTCAGTACAAACGGGTTTACTTCCGGCACCACCAGCGGTACGTCGGGTTCGAGAGCAAACAATCCGCTGCTGTCGATCACCAGACAACCTGAGTTGGTCGCTTCTTCAACCCAGGCAGCGGTAGCCTCTTTACCTGCGACAAAAAATGCCAGCTGCGCCTGCGTCCAGTCGAATTCAGCAGCATCCTGCACGGTGATTGTCTTACCACCAAAGCGCAGTTGTTCGCCTGCGCTTTCGTTACGTGCCAGTGCATAAATTTCCCCAACCGGGAACTGACGTTCAGCCAGCGTTTCAAGCAGGGCTTCGCCCACAGCGCCAGTTGCGCCCAGGACGGCAATGTTCCAGCCTTCAGACATGGTGGTTTACTCCAGAAATAGCAAAGCTCCCTGCCAATATTACAGCAGAGAGCATGAAGAAGAGATTAACGTGCCGGATGATGAACGGCGTTAAAACCCAGTTTACACAGCAATGATGCCGCGCTGGCGTCATCACAAATCACATACAGAGATGACCATTCACGGCGCTCAAGATAGTTTTTGCGCAGCTTATCGAACTCACCCGGTATTCCGGCGACTTTACGCAGCGGTGCGTCATCGCGGCGCACATCATACACCAAATGCACCAGCCTTTTTAGCGTCGGTTGATCGAGCGGACCATGCAGCGTAATGCGGCCAAACTCTGGCGCGGGCAGCAACGTATCCAGCGCAACGTGTTGTTCATGCCCAATAAGCTTGCTATAGGCTTCAAACACTTGCGTAGTACCGCGTGCTTTACCTTCCAGGGTATAGCCTGCGATATGCGGTGTGCCGATATCCACTTTTTTCAGCAATTCCACGTTGAGTTCCGGTTCGCCTTCCCAGACATCCAGCACTACGCTTAACTTCTGGCCTTCGTTCAGACAGGTCAATAGGGCAGTATTATCGACGACTGCGCCACGGCAGGCGTTAATCAGAATCGCTCCTGGTTTCAGGCTACGGATCAGTTTTTCATCCGCCAGATGCAGCGTTTTGTACGGCCCGTCTTTGAAGAGTGGCGTATGGAAAGTCAGAATATCCGCATGCTGAACTAATTCATCCAGCGAGCGGAAATCCCCCTCATCCCCGCGGTCGGCGCGAGGCGGATCGCAAAGCAAGGTTGTAATCCCTAACGCTTCCAGTCGCGCCTGTAAACGGCGACCAACGTTACCAACGCCCACGATCCCCACTGTACGGTCGTGCAGTGAAAATCCATCGCGTTCGGCAAGCATCAGCAGTGAGGAGAAAACATATTCCACCACCGCAATCGCATTACAGCCAGGTGCAGCGGAAAAACCAATTCCCGCCTGCTTTAACCATGCTTCATCGACATGGTCGGTCCCCGCGGTGGCAGTGCCAACAAATTTAATGGGTTTTCCTGCCAGCAAAGATTCATTCACTTTCGTGACCGAACGCACCATAAGCGCATCCGCGTCTGCCAGTTGAGCGACAGGAATTGGACGCCCGGGAACCGCGGTCACCTCACCCAAACGGCTAAATAAGTCGCGGGCATAAGGCATATTTTCATCAACAAGGATTTTTAACCCTTTTTCAGTCTCTGACAATCTAAGGCTCCTTTATCAACAAACGCCCATTTGCAAACTGCTGTTTAATCTGAAAAAAACATTAATAATCATACAGATAACAACATAACCATTTAGACGGGCAATACTGAAAAATTGTTATTCAGTATCGCCCTTTAAGCCGTTTCAGGCTATATAAAATTAATCCCCCGTGGACACTGCGTGGACACTTACGCCACCTTTCAGCGGATTAAGGGCCACCGCATCCTGCAGGTAATCCGGTGCAAAATGCGCATATGCCATTGTTTGCTGAATGGTTGCGTGACCAAGAATCTTCTGAAGCGCAATAATGTTTCCTCCGTTCATCACAAAATGGCTGGCGAACGTATGCCGCAGCACATGTGCAGCCTGGCCTTTTGGTAAATCGGGCTTAACTCTTTTCAGCGCCAGGCAGAATTCCCGGTACTTCACCTCAAACAAGCCGCCTGTTTCTCTGGTTTTGATCGCCTCACAAACTGCCTGCGAAATTGGCACTGTTCTCTTCCGGCCATTTTTGGTTTCAAGAAACGTTACACGGTTATGAACTATCTGTTCACCACGAAGCTTACAAGCTTCACTCCAGCGCGCCCCTGTGCTTAAACACAAAAGCGCAACACGCCAGTAGTCGCCCTCCAGTGTATCGAGCAATAGCGCCACTTCCTTCTGTGACAGGAACGCCATTTCTCGTGGAGATACATAAAGAATAGAAATTCCCCTTACTGGATGTTCTGCATCCCAAAGACCTATTTTTTTCAGCACGGTAAACATTCCGGATAACCGATTCATGTACCTGTTAGCAGATGACGGTTTCAATCCTTCAGCTATCTTTTGAGAACGCCACGCGATAATTTTCAGCTTATCAAGATCCACAGCCTGCATATCAGCGCCAAGCTCATTGATTATGTTGCGCAGTTGTTTTCGGTCTTCTTCCGCCTTACGCCTGTGCTGGCCGTGATACATCCACCACAACTCAAGCAAATCATTTAGCGTTCGACGATCACGGTAGCCCTGTATATATTCCCGCTTTTCAGCGTTCGCCATGATGTAGCGTTCAGTGGCCACCGCTACCGATTTTTTGTCAAATACCTTACGCACGCGCTTTCCCTTGCGTCCGTTCGGCCTGATGTCCAGCAAATAACGACCATCTTCGAGCTTCTTAATCGACATTACGAAGCCCTCCAATGAACCGCTCTACAATTTCTCCAGCCTCTTTCCAGCAATAATCAGACCAGACAAAAAGCAGGTCTAACCAGTTTTCTGGCCTCAGCGGGATAATTTTTGGATTGTTTCGGTTGAAACGCGATCTCCCTCCGAATTGCAGGAACCATCAAGAGAGAGAGCCGGAGAAATTTGCCCGACCTCCGGCATCGTTTCATCTGTTGATAACCAATAAGCATACTTCTTAAATTTAGGGTGTTTCGTAACCTTAAGTAAGGCACCCTCTGTTACTTGCTTCCCCCTCACCTCATAGTTAGTTACCGTCCCATAAGGCAGCCCAACACAATCCGCAAACTCCTGGCGGGTCATACCTTCTGCTTCACGAATCAGGCGAAATTTTTCACCCATGCTTGACAAAGATGCCATATCGGGCATATCCTCCATCGCAACATGCCACATCGGGCACAAACATAAAAACACTCAAATAAGCCGATATAAGCCATTTTGAGCCATTCGAACGAATTAGGGAGATTACCACAATGAGCGAATCAGAGCTTGGGGGGTTCATTCAGGTAGCACCATATCCACTTGAAGCGGTGCCATATCAACTATTCGCCAAGATGATCGGCCGCAAGGAATCCACAGTCAGAACCATGATTGACGCAGCAAAGCTACCGACAATTGACTTTGTGAAACCAGGTTCAGTAAAGACGCGTGCATCAGAAAACTGGGTATATCTGCCAGCATTTAACGAAGGCATGCGCAAAGCGTTTTTTGAGCAACCGAAAGAACGCCGCGACGCATGGTTGTTGTGGCTGGGACTTTAGTCATAAATGACCAGCCATATCATCAGCGCCATTCTGACCCTTGTTTTTATTGAGATAGGCGTAATAGAGATCTATTTGTTTCGCAAGTTAACGGGACATGAAGAACGCTTTATTGAACTCAGCATTGAATATATCGCCGCTTATACCAAAGGACTTTTCCCGGCAGCTATTGGGGCGATGTTTATAGCGTTTGTTATCTGGTTTATCGGGTGAGAAACCTGACAACCCACAACTACTGCAATGAGGGTAATTATGTGTGGCATGGACAAATTGGACCTTATGTTAATTGTAATACTATCAATTAACTTCGGTTACCTCTTAAGCGGCGCAATTCTCATGTGCGGAGGCAAACGAAAATGAACCAGCAGTCCGCAAAACGTGAAAACAATGCGATGCGATTTAATCGCAAATATTTTGAGTTCGGCCTCTATGCCGGAATAATTAAATCTGTACAGAGTCTTTAACATGAAACAGCAACGTAATTCACGCTTTCGCAATGGTGCAGAACGCCACGCTAACCGTTTTGCTACCAGTGCATCACGCAGCAACATCCGCTACAGCCTGAGTGATACACACGCAACGCCGGATGGCTACCCAGTAAAACAAATCGGCGAGCATGCCTGGCTGATTGAGAAAGCTGGAATCGTGATCCACAAATGCCCACGCAATCCGTTTACCGGAAACCGCATTTTTGCTCTAAGCAGTGGCGACAATCAGTTCGGGCAGGATTTCACATTATACGAAGCACTTCGCACGGTTGATCGTCTGCTTCGCGGGCAAAGTTTTATTAAACAGGCTGATTTATAACAGGTGCTTTATGACCAAAGACCATGCACAAGGTGTATTTATCCGTTTTATTGATTTTCGCGGTGAACTGTTATTACGTGCATCCGCTATTGACGGAGTAACTCCGGCGGGTAAAAACGGAGCCGACGAAGCCACTTACGTTTATCTGAACGGTACGCGACTGCTTTTGGAACTTCCGTACCAGACCGTACGAGAAATCATTAGCGAAGCTGAAAAGGCACGCCAGGTTAATGGCGATGAACCCTATATCGAAATTATTTGTATGGATTCAGAAGCTGAAATACAGAAAGCAGATTAAAGGGCGTTGTGATGGGCAAAGAATATAAAACTCTCATTAACAAAGCACTTGAGCGTTTTTATTTTCGCTTAAGTGCATCAGGCGCTCATGCTGAACGTGCGGCCCGTGACTCATTGACCAGAGCAATCCGAAGTCTGTATGACGTGGCTTTTTACGCTGATGATCTGGATGCACTTAACGAACTTTCCGAGCTGATCTGTGCCGCAGAGTGCGGGGAACATATTGAACCGTATAAGCTGGGGAATATCGCATGAGTATATTTATCTCATGGCTTGTTCTGATTATTTCGGTGGCCTGCGCTATTGGGATTATGCGAATTATTCATTCAATAAAAAAGATTGAACGCTTTTTCACTGGCGAATAACAGAGCAAATAAAACCACAGATTAAATAAGGAAATGTAAAACAATCCGCATTCGCGGAGGTATTCGCACACGCCAAGGAGGCGTAATGGCAATTAAGCATTTTCCTGTCGTTCGTTTTACCTCCAGAGGGCGTGAATACGAAGTCGACGAACGCCTGATTACCACAATCGACAAACACCGTTCAGAAAAGGATGCACATCACATCTATCTCACTGACGGCACTTACTTCTGCGCCACGAATGTGGTGCGGGTGAACCTTATCCGACAGGTACAGGAGTCACGCAGATGACCATTCTGGACTATATCGCCGCCAATCCGGGGTGTAGCGGTGGAGAAATCGCCGCAGCACTGAATACCCCAACCACAGCCATTAATGTGGAGTTACGCCGACTCTGGCGCAGCGGTTCAGTCATAAGAAAAGAGCGCAAAACAGGCGGTCGCTTTTCTTACCAGATAAACCCGATGCCGTTCGGGTGCGGCAATCCACTTACCAACATGTTTAACCAGCTACTGAAGGAAGCCAGAGCATGAGCGCCATCAACCACCAGGAATTACGCGAACTGGCGACTGACCTGCAACGAATGGCAACGCCTCAAAAATTACTGGCGTTTCGCGCAATGCTCTCGCCGTCTGCTGTGCTGGCGCTGCTGGATGAGCTGGAGCACGCCAGAACCACACCTCTCGCCATTCGCCTGACGCTCCGTCATGAAATCGAGGATTTCTGCGCGACGTTGGAGGCGCCAGGCGAACCGGAAACGCCGGAAGCAATACAGCAAGAGCTGCTGCAACGCATTGACAAGGTTTTTGATTTTTTTCTGAACCACTAAGAAACCAGAACATGCACACACAAAAAAACCGCTTGCCATGCCGCAATCAGTCAGGTTACATTTCCGCTGCACCTCACAAAACGGGTGCCGGGTTTCGCAGCCTGCTGACTACACAAGCGCACAACCGCGCCAGCGGTTTTTTTGTGCGTACTGTATTGCCACGTTTTTTTCGCGTCAGAATTATGGCGGGGCGTACGGGGCCGACTTCGGTCGGGCCGGGTTCTTGTGTAGCCGGTACTGCGAACCTCGTACGTCTCGCCACCCACAGTTTCGCAGCTCTGGATGGTGAGTTTTCACAACTTACTACACAAGGGGCCACACCATGGCAAACCGCAAACCACACCGCGCTATCGCGGAGCGTCGTCACATCCAGACTGAAATCAACCGCAGACTTTCCCGCGCATCACGCGTCGCGCAAATCATGCACATCAATATGCTGCATGAGCGCAGCCACGCACTATCAAACATTTATTCCGCCTCTGTTTTCAGCTATCTGGCGGATGATCTGCACGAGCTTCAACAGCTCATCCAGCAGCAAAACAAACTCCATTAACTCCTGTTCCGGGCCTTTCCTGCACCTTGCGGCGGGAGGCCTTCGCACATCTGTAACAAGAGGATTGCCGCAATGATTCTCGCCAACGACTTTCTTGAATACCTGCTCAACACAGAACGTGATCTTGCCGCTCGCGTGCGTGATCGTTATGACATGTACCTGAAATCCCTGCCTGTACCGCAGCTCGCTGACGGAAAGATTGTTATTGATGGTCGCTACATGATTGACAGCCACGAGGGAAATTACAGGCTTTACCGCATTGAAGGTGGCACCCCGTCCGTTATTGGCATTTACCAGCGCCCATCCACTGCAATCGTCGATGTGATTGCCGACAGCATCCGCATCACACATCGCCATGCCGACACAGAAGACACCGTGCTGGAAATTCAGCGGCTGGCTACAGTCTGCCGCGACACCCTGAATGGCATGACGAAGTAAATCACTATGACGGCAGAGTACATCAGGGACTGGCAACAACCGCGCCACGCAGTGGGGCGTGAAGGAACGGGGATCCCCGCTCCTGAATCCGCGCTTTCCTCCTGGCTGGATGCCTACCGGGTAGAGAACGAGCACCGCCAGGAAATGGCTGATGCGGCGTTCTCCGCAACGCTGCTGGGCAACCTGATTAATAAAAGCCTGGACGCACAGGAAAAACAGGACAAAACCATCACACTGGCCAGAGAAGCCAGAAAACAGGCACGTGGCGCGGTGGATGAAGCCATGGCCTCGCTGCGCCTGCTGCCGTCCTATCTGCGCGATCCGCTTATTCGCCACCTCTCCTTCCTGCGCAAAAAACAGGAAGCCGATCGCCGGAAAGGCAAAAAGAGCTGGCAGGCGGAACGCTATGCACGCGGAACCCTGCGCAAAATATTCGAACGTCTGGATCGCACTGACGGACACTGGCTGACACCGGGTTATCGCTCCCTTGCCGGACGCGAACGCCTGGACGATTTGCTTTACCTGCCGCAGCTCAACAAACACCAGATACAGTCGCTGGCCACCATGACGGCGGCGATGTTCAGCAGCACCTTCGAAAAACTCTGTGATGGCTTTGGTGCCAGAGATGGCGAGCTGACCATGGATGTAACGCTGAAGGCGTATCAGATGCTGGCCCGCATGGCGTTACACCTGCACATCATGCCTCCACATTATGACGCACTGACAACAGATAAAGACCGGAGGAACGAACCGGACACGGAGCTGCTGCCGGGCGCAGTCCTTCGCCTGACCTGTGCGGAATGGTGGAAACGCAAACTGTGGCTGTTACGTTGCGAGTGGAGAGAAGAACAACTCCGCGCCGCCTGTCTGGTTTCCAGAAAAACATCACCCTATCTGAGCCAGGACGCGTTAAGCGAGTTTCGCGCACAGCGCGAGAAAACACGCGATTTCCTGAAAAGTTTCATGCTGGAAAACGAAGACGGGTTCACGATTGATCTCGAGACAGTGTATTACGCGGGAGTAAGTAACCCGGTTCACCGTAAGGCAGAAATGATGGCCACCATGAAGGGGCTGGAACTTCTGGCCGAAGCCCGTGGCGACAAAGCGGTGTTTCTGACTGTCACCTGCCCGTCAAAATACCACGCCACAACAGAGAACGGTCATCCGAATCCCAAATGGAACGGGGCCACCATGCGCGACTCCAGCGATTACCTGGTTAACACGTTTTTTGCGGCGGTCCGCAAAAAACTGAACCGCGACGGTCTTCGCTGGTATGGCATCCGCACGGTGGAGCCTCACCATGACGGCACCGTGCACTGGCATATGATGGTCTTTGCTCATCCGGAAGAAATCGACAGCATCGTGGCCATCACCCGCGATATTGCCATTCAGGAAGACCGCCACGAGCTGGGCAATGATATTACTCCGCGCTTTAAGGCGGAGTATGTCGACGGCTCAAAAGGCACACCAACCAGCTATATCGCGACCTACATCGGAAAGAACCTGGACAGCCGCGCCGTGGATGGCATCGACCCGAAAACGGGCAAGCCACGCGTTGACCACGAAACCGGAAAATCAATGGCCGAGAGTGTGGAGCGCGCCATCGGCTGGGCGCGCCTTCATCGGGTCCGCCAGTTCCAGTTCTTTGGCATCCCCTCCCGTCAGGTGTGGCGTGAACTGCGCCGCCTTGCCAGCCAGATGGCACGCAACCCGGAAGGCCCGCAACGACTGAAAGATGACGCAATGGATGCGGTACTCGCTGCCGCCGATGCCGGGTGTTTTGCCACCTACATTGAAAAACAGGGCGGCGTACTTGTTCCACGCAAAGACTACCTGATTCGCACCGCCTACGACCTCGCAGATGAGCTGAATGATTACGGCGAACAGAGCGTACAGATTTACGGGATCTGGTCACCACTCATCGGGGAATCCTCCCGTGTGTGCACGCATCCGGATAACTGGAAACTGGTAAGACGTAAACCGGAAACGGAAGACAGCGCCCGCGAAAATGGTTTTGACCTTCAGGGCGGCCCTGCCGCCCCTTGGACTCGTGGCAATAACTGTCCCCGTGTACAGGAAACGGACAACAACGGGACAGAACAGCCGGAAGAACGGCCAGCACCGTGGCCGCAGCTCCCTGACGGCGTTGAAGTGAACGAATGGATGCGCTCACTGAAACGGCACGAACGCCGGGCGCTGATGCGTTCGCTTCGTGACAAACAGGCAAAAAACAGCAGTGATGAAATGCAGAGCTGGACACAGAGCCGCAAACAGCAGCGGCCTTTGCCTGATAACCACGAATTACTCGCTAAAGAATGGCGGGAGTCTGCTGAATCTCTCGGCCTGCATATCGGTGAACAGCAGATGCAGCACCTGTTACGGGGCGGCAGTCTGTACGTTGACGGCAGCATCATTGCACCGCAGGGATTTGAAATTGTACGCAAACCGGATACCCGACCGGACAGCCGGATCACGCAGCTCTGGCAGCGCCTGAGCCGTAACCACGGCGTAAGCAGCACGGAGATCCGCCATAACCCGGTCGCCAGCTATCTGGAACAGCTGGGGGCATCAGACCCCGAAGCCGCCGCACGCCTGGCATCCACACTTCAGCAAGACCAGAACACCATGAAAACACCCGTTACCGTGCTTTCTGACATGCTGCGCGCCATCCGCGACGCAGAGCACGCACAGAGAATCAGTGAAACCACTGAACGCGCCCGCCGCAAAGCAGACCTGCTGCGAGGTGGCCTGACCAGTGGAAACAAAAAACAGACAGAAACGGGATTCACAAATCCCGTAAATGAGCAAAAAACGCGCCGCGATATATGAAGCGCGCATAAAACAGGCAAAAACGGGATTTCAGAATCCCGTAAACGATTAATTAATCAACATAAGGAAAAGCGACATGAAAATTTGTATCGATGACGGCTCCACCAACATCAAGCTGGCATGGACTGAGAACGGCGAACGCCGCAACGCCATCAGCCCGAACAGCTTCAAGTCGGAATGGTCTGCGCCGTTCGGTGGCACGCAGCCCGCGAACTACATGCTTGATGGCGTGCGCTATGGTTTTGATCCGGTCAGCGATCGCTTTGTCCAGACAACTGACACGCAATACCAGTACAGCGATGTGAATGTCATTGCCATTCATCACGCGCTGGTCAAATCAGGCATCACGCCACAGGAGGTGGATGTGGTTGTCACCCTGCCACTGAGCGAGTATTTCGACACAAACGCACAGCCGGACATAGCCAACATCAACCGCAAAAAAAGCCCAGGATTCCCGGGGCGGTTCAGAGGAGAGTGATATGGCAACTTTGACAAAAAAAGAACAAGCATGGTTGAGCGAATTACAGGACGTTCTTGATCGCTGTCCATCACCGAAAAAAATTGGTTTTTACACCATTGGCGATAAAAGCATTTACCTGTATGACCTACGCCGCATGGATGAAATCATGGAGGCTCTTGATAATCGTTCGTCAATGGATTGGTGTGTTGCTGTCCATGATATGAATGCAGGGTTTGATGAAAAGATTTTGTTCCCCTCATCAGTTGAAAGCACAGCAGGATAAGGACCCAGCAAATATACACAACCTATAAAACACTAAAGCGCCTCAGGGGCGCTTTTTGTTTGCACAAAAGTGCACAAATTTGCACAATTTTTTTGAACGACTTTTTACCCTTCCGGCCCGCATGGCGGCTGGATCCGTCAAGGATCCGTGCGTGCACAAAAAAACGCGCTTTTTCTGCGCGCAGGTGACGGGGGAACAGCCCGCGTTTCAGGGGGTAAATAGCATCCCCTGAACGATGTCGCAGCGACACAACAGAATGGCTGTATTTCTCACGCTGAGCGTGAAAAAGACGTGAGGGCTTTTGATTTGATGGAGTGGAAGATAAGGCCGTCAAAATCGCACTGAGGCGGCGAGAACATGCAGTCAACGCGGTGGGATTGTGTAAGAGTCTGACTGTCGATGATGGCAATCAGCAGGAAAGCATCGTGAAATTATCTGACTGATACAGGAGCTGGAGAGTCGGGGCATAAATTTTTTATGCCCCGGCGAAGCAGCAGACAAGCGAAGCGCGTCAGGATGTGGGCTGGGTGTCTAACAGTGCGTAAGGGTTAAAGCGGATCACCTCTTCGCCAAGCCAGTCATTGATGTGCTTCATGGCCTCCATGACGGGCATCAGCTCGTTAATTGCGTAAACCCGCGCGGCCTTCTCCACATCACCAAACGCACTTTTTTCGCCCGGCATCGCCCCCATCAGTTGCGGCGGAACGCGGTGCGCAGCCAGCACATCATCACGGGATGCCGCCTTAACATTCATGAACTCATCCTTTGCGGTGATCTGCTGGAACGGCAAAATTTGCACCCCCTCTTTGCCCCCGTTAGGCGCATGAATGAGCACGTTTTTAAACGCACCACCACCACGTGCCCCCTGTAGCGTTTCTTTCAGGGAGTCCATGCTTTCGCGGTTTACCTGCGCTGCACCGATGTAGATGATGCACCCGGCGTGGGATCCATTGTCGTAATACAGTTTTCTGAACATGTCCGCCGAATGAGACAGGCTGGCCGAGAGTAATGCGCCGAGATATTCCGGCATGCCGTAGATTTCCTGGTTAATGTCAGGATTCATCAGGTGGCACACTTTGCCAGGGCGAAACTGAAACGCGTCCTTGCCATCCTGCACATACCACCATGATTCAAGATCGCTTCCGCGTCGCATGTATTTCGCCAGGGCGTGCCGTAATTTAAGCGGTTCGCCGAGCATATTGCTTCGAAGCTCAAGGAATGCGTTACCGAACACAAACCAGTCCAGCGCCAGCGCCGAGAAATCCTGCCGGGAAAGCAACGGGTGCGGGATGTAGCAACCGAGTAATACATTGCGCTTAAAGTAAAGCGCAGACTGATGCCAGGACGTTTGCCGGGCAGCTCTTGCCAGACCGTACCAGTCCACCGGGGTTTCATACCACCGCCCGTTATCAGCACAGTACATATTGTCCAGCAGGTCATGCCCGGTCAGGCGATAAGGACCATCAAATGTGAATGCACTGAGCGATGATTCTTTCCTGAGCGCATCAGCGAGATCAATGCGTGAACTCATGCGCACTTTTTTATTTTTTCTGCTCATCAGAACTCCATAACCGTGAAACGCTCGTTTTCTCCTTCGCCGCCAATCGGTTCGTTAATGACAGCAAGCATGGTTGCCCACGCAAGGTCGCCGTGGCTGATCCCCCTCGCACGGTCCGTTTCGTAAGTGATAAAGCCGCCCGGTGTTTTCACCTTACGCACGGCGTTAAAGGCCGCGACCAGCTCGCGTTCGGCGCGATCGTATTCCCACCGCCCGGCACGCATTATTTGCAGCATTTTCAGTACCAGCGACCGTTTTGATGACAGCGTGAAGGTGTACGGAATAGCGGCAGGGAAAAACCGTTTCACTATCTGATAAACAGCCTCCCCGTTCCCGCCCGTCACATCAATGCCGATGTGTTCCACGTTGTAGCGACACGTGAACTCTTCAATGACTCTGGCCTGTTCTTCAAACTCCAGCCCCTGAACGCGTCGCGTCTCCACCGTTCGAAAACGGCCACCAGGAACAGCCGGAGGAACCACCACGGATACAGCGCCGCTGTCGCCGTTGCCACTGCTGCCGTTTGCGTCATATCCAATCCATACCGGACGATTTCCCATCGGGCGGGGAGCAAAAGGTTTCCAGTCTTTCCAGTCGTCGTATCCGTCAACACCGCAGCCAATCAGGATATTCAGGTTAAATGCCGATTCCCCTTCGCGGACAAACTCACACATATAGAGATTGAGGAACTCGTCTTCGGTGTTTTCATCACGAATTTCGTCGATATCGGTGTGTTCCCAGCCGTGATTAACCACATCTTCCAGCGTGACAATTTGCCGCCACGTCCGGTCAGGGCAGATAAGCCCGTTATGCAGCGTTTTCCAGTCCACAGAAAAACGCTGGCGTTTATGCGTGGCCTTTTTCTCGTTCCAGCGGTCGCCGTTCCAGTAGGCGTATGCCTCGTGCGTTTCGGTGGATGGCGTGGAGAAGTAGGTGCGCCGCAGTCCGCTGAGGGTTGCCATAGCGCCAGCCACTTTGCGCAGTTCAGCAAAGCGACTGACCCAGAAAAATTCATCAAAATAAAAATTGCCCGTATAGGACTGTGCCGACGCAGCAGAAGTGCCGAGAAAATGCAGCTCTGCGCCGTTGGAGAGGATGATTTTATCGCCCCCTTTCAGCTCCACATCAACTTCAGCCGCGGCCTTCTGAATAATGCTTTTAAACTGGAACGCCTGACGACGCGACGCAGACAAAAAAATCTGGTTACGCTGGTAAGGTTGCGCCACATCGTCACGCAGCGCCATCAGCAGCGCTTCCTGTGCAAAATACCAGGTCGCCCCAATCTGTCGGGATTTCAGGATCATCCTGTTACGTATCCCTGCTTCCCTGCAAAGGGTCAGGGAGTCAAACCAGCCCCGCTGATGCCACTCCAGCCTGCTGATGATTTTTTCCCGCAGTGCGGCAATCTGTTCCGGCGTGAAATGATTTTTAAGCTTTTTCGCCCGGCCTTTCTTTCCTGTGGCCGTCGCATCCGGCTGGCCATCATGCAGTTTTTTAAGCTGCCGGGTCAGCAGGTCTATTTCCTTGAAGTCACCACCTGTTTTATTCTGTTTTTCAGTGAGCTGGATGAGGCGCGCATCGATGGACTGCGTGACACGCTGCACGGGTGGCGTTTCATCCCACTGGTCGCGTTTTTTCCACGCATAAATCGTGTTCGGGTTTATTCCCATCAGACGTGATATTTCTGCGGGCGGATAACCCTGCCAGTAAAGTTGCCGCGCACGCTGGCGCACAAAAGCGTCCTGAATCATTGCTCCCCCTGAGTAATTACAGGAAGATTACCCGCGCGCGAAACTGTTCTCCTTAACCCCCTGTTCTGGCCGTTTTCTTACAACAAAAGCCCTTTGTATCAGCCTGTTACGCTTTGCCATCATGACTGAAGAACCAGTCAGAGGGGCAAAAACTATGGCTAATGAAAAAAAGACATCCCGCAAAAAGTTTCGCGTGGCTGTCTCCGGTGTAACGGCAGACGGGCGCGAAATCAACGGCGACATGCTGAAAGCTGCCGCCACCAGTTATAACCCGTCCGTTTATGGTGCACGTGTGAATATTGAGCACATCCTGTCACCACTCCCCGGTAGCGAGTTTTCCGCTATGGGCGATGTTGTGGGGTTGAGCACCGAAGACATAACCGATGGCCCGCTGGCAGGCCGCACGGCACTGTATGCCGAAATTGAGCCGACCGCTCGCATGATGTCCCTGCTTAACGATGGTAAAAAAATTTACTCCAGTATTGAGCTGGAACCACAGTCAACCATCACGGGAGGCCCTTACCTGCGCGGGCTGGCAATGACCGACACCCCTGCCAGCCTGGGCACGGAACGTCTGGCCTTTGCGGCACAACAACGTATGCAACTGATGACATTCAACTGTCAGCAGGGAGACGTGGCGATGTTTACCGCCGCTATGGAGTCAGAACTTATCGAACTCACCGAACAACGTCAGGAAGAAGGCACCCAGTGGTTTAACCGCGTTATGGGGATTATTGGCCGTGGCCGCAAAGCGGATGACGCCAGTTTCTCCCGTATTCAGGAAGCGGTGGAAGGTGTCGCAACGTCACAGGCCGACATTATCGACCGTTTTAATGTGCTGGAAACCCGCCATCAGCAGGACAGCCAGAAAATCACTTTACTGACCACAGAGCTGGCAGCACTGAAGGAAAAACTGCGCACGCAGGACGGCGATCCGCAGAACCGGTTCACCGCAACAGGTGCAGCCTCCGACCAGCTGGCTGACTTCTGATAAGACAAAGGAGCAAATTTTTTATGAATCTGGTGATGTCAGATATTACCCGCAACAAGCTGGGTTGCTATATGGCGCAGCAGGCGTCGCTTAACAATATCCCGGTTTCTGCACTGGTATCGCGATTTACCGTGGAACCCGCGGTGCAGCAGCGTTTTGAAAACGCCTCAAAGGAAAGTACCGAATTTACGAAAAGAATTAACGTGATCGGCGTGACCGACCAGAAAGGCGAAAAAATCCTCCTGGATACCACAGGACCGATTGCGCGCACGAATACCAGTTATGACGGCACAAAACGCCGTAACCCGAATAACGTGGTTGATCTGAAAAACCGCAAATACCAGTGCGAACAGGTGAACTACGACACGTTTATTTCGTATCCGCAGCTTGATGCCTGGTCGGCACACCCTGATTTTCAGTCCCGCATCAGCGCACAGATTGCCCGACAGGTGGCACTTGACCGCATCATGATCGGTTTCAACGGCACGTCTCACGCGGATGAGTCCAACTTCAGCACCAACAAGTTGCTTCAGGACGTTAACGTGGGGTGGCTGGAGCACATCAGAACCGACGCCAGCGAACGCGTTATGAATGACGTGACGCTGACCTCCCGTAACATGGACAACACCGTGGCGCACGCGGGTAAGTATGCGAACGCTGATGCACTGGTACAGGACGCGCGCTCATCCCTGCTGGATGAATGGCACAAGGAAGCTGACGACCTCGTGGTGATTATGGGGCGCAACCTGTTTAACTCGCTGCGTCTGCCCGTGCTAAACAGCATCAGCGGCCAGAATCCCAATGCGGAATTACTTGCCGGGCAGCTCATTCTGTCATCGCGCACCATTGGCGGGCTGGGCGTGTTCCTTGCGCCGTTCTTCCCGGATTCAACGATGCTGATCACCTCGTTCAACAACCTGTCGATTTACTGGCAGAAAGGTTCAATGCGTCGTCTGATGAAAGATGAACCGGAATACAACCGCATCGCCACCTACCAGTCCATCAATGACGCTTATGTCGTTGAAGACTATGGCAAGTGCGCGATGGTCACTGGCCTGAAGTTCGCCGACAGCTAATCAACTCACGGCGGGCATCATGCCCGCCTGTAACGGAGAGAAAAAATGATTACTCCTGCACAGCAACACTGGCAGAACGTGATGGCACAGCGCGCAGGCCGGGCGAATGAAGGCGTGGACCACGCCGCGCGTACCGCGCATGAAGAGGTGCTGTATCGTCTGCGTCTGGCACAGGCCCGGCTTAAGGGCGTACAGGCCAGAAGTGCCAAAGCCGCCATCAAAAAAGAGTTGTTGCCGGACTTTTCCGGCTGGATTGAGGGAACGCTGGAGGCTGACGGCGGGCAGCAGGATGAAGTGATTGCCACGCTGATGGTGTGGGCGATTGACTGCGGCGATCTTCCGCTGGCGCTGCGTATTGGTGCGTATGTGGTCCGTCACAACCTCATCATGCCGGATAACTTTGGCCGTACTGCTGCCACGGTACTGACCGAAGAAATCTGCAACCCGGTACTGACGCAGGCCGGGGCGGATGCCGACGCGGATTTGTCCACCTTTATCGAACCACTGGACACACTTTGGGAAATTGTCGCCAACCAGGATATGCCGGACGAAGTGCGCGCCAAATTATGCAAGGCGTGCGCCTTTGCCCGCCGTGGCCTGAGCGATGCGGACAGCATGGCCTCATCACTGAAGCTGCTGCGCGAAGCGATGCACCTGAACCCGAACGCAGGTGTGAAACGCGAGATTGCAACCCTTTCCCGCGCCCTGAAAAAAGCTGATTCCGCAGCCGCACCAGAAGATGCCAGCACACCGCAGACGCAGGACGAAAGCAGCAAAAGTAAAAAGACAACGCGGAAGCCTGCAACACGAAAAACCACCGCGACGCAGAAGGCGAAGCGCGGTTAACGACTGACCCCGTCAGCGGGCGGCGTGCGCGGTGTTCCGGTTTGACTCCGTGACCGTTTACACCGCGCACCCACCGCCCGATTTTTTCAGGAGTGAACCCCATGAGTATGGTTGCCAGAACTGAACCCGGACCCGCAGAGGACGACATCACCGATACCGATGATGGTGATACCCGTATTTCAGCGGGCGCATTCTGGCCGGATATTGTGCTGCGTGAGCTGCGTCTGGCGATACGACTGCCGGGCCGTGTGACCACCTCCCGCCTGCTGCATACCGCCACCGGGGCCGTGGCACACGTTACCCGCGAACTGGAAGCGTGGCAGCAGGAACAGCAGGCGGCTGGCCATCAGACGCTGGCCGATGTTCCGGCACCCGTAATTAACGGAGAAAGCGTCAATCTCTGGCACTGGCGCAATGCCGTTTATACCGCCACACGCGCCCTGATTCTGGAGCGTTACCGCGATGCGGACACAACGGACAAGGGCGACCGCCGGGCGGACGCACTGGATATACAGACATCGGATTTGTGGCGCGATGTGAGCTGGGCCATCTCTGACATTCTGCGCCGCCCGCGAATTTTTGCGGAGCTGTGCTGATGAAAGTGAAGGCACTGGAAGGCGACACCGTGGATTCGCTCTGTTTCCGGTACTACGGCACGACGCAGGGCGTCACCGAAAAGGTGCTGGATGCCAACCCCGGACTCTGTCAGCAGGTATTTCTGGACGCCGGGCAGGACGTGGAGATGCCGGAGCCGGAGAAGAAGAAACGAGAAATGATTCAGTTGTGGGGGGAGTAGCAGTGAACACCATTCAAACAGGGATCACAGAGCAGGTTATTGCATGGCTCTTTGACCACCTGCCAACGGTGTATGCAGTAGGCGCGGCGGTCAGCATTTCCGCGCTGATGAGTCTTTATGACGGACGAACACTGGTTCAGACCGTAACGGGATCGCTGGCGTGCGGCGTTCTTGCCATGGCCGTGGCCGGGTCGTTGCGCTTCTTCGGTTTTCCTGAAGATGCCGTGACGTTTATCGGCGCATCAATCGGTTTTATGGGGGCAGAGAAAGCACGCGACAAGGTTATTGCGGCCTTTAATCGCAGGGTGAAGGAGAAGGACGAATGAGCAACACATTTAAATTCAGCAGCCGGAGCGAAAAGAATTTGCAGGGCGTAAATCCTGATCTGGTGAAAGTGACCCGACGGGCACTGGAAATCTCGGAAGTGGATTTTGGTATCACCGAAGGGTTGCGCAGCCGTTACCGCCAGAAGCAACTGGTGGCCACGGGTAAGAGCCAGACCATGAACAGCCGCCACCTTACGGGTCATGCCGTGGATGTTGTGGCTTATATCGGCAGCCAGGTGTCATGGGAATGGCCGCTGTACGAAAAAATCGCAACCGCATTCAGACAGGCCAGCCGGGAACTGAATATTCCGGTGGAATGGGGCGGCGACTGGAAGACCCTGAAAGACGGACCGCATTTTCAGTTACCACACGGAGCCTATCCGGCATGAAGCTCTGGCCCACGCTTGGCGTCGCTTTCCTTCTGATTGCCGGATGGGGAACATCCATGCGTCTGTCGTGGTCGCTGGGCCGGGAGAACGCCAGAAACGAAGCGCAGGCCAGCACCCTGAAAAGTACCGCCGACACCCTGAATATCATCAGCGCCGGGGTACAGGATATGCAGCAGGTGCTGGCGCAACTCCGCGTGGAAAATCAGCAACGCAATCAGGACGGAGAGGTAAGACGTGAACAGCTACGCAACGATATTGCAAAAGATGAATGCGCCCACGCTTTGCCTGACGCTCGTTTTACTGACAGGCTGCGCAGGCACGCAGAACGCGCCACTGCCAGCGCCGTCAGTCCGGCTTATACCGCAGACGCTGACCATACCGGTAACGCCTCCCCCCTTCCCTGACACTCCCACATGGGGAAATCTCGGTATATGGGGCGACCGCCTTCTGGATGCACTGGAAACCTGTAACGCGGATAAACGGGCCATTGAATTACTGGAACAGCGCAGGCTGCAACGACTGAACAACGAGGACAACAACCATGCTGAAAACTGATTCCCTGCGTGAAGCCATGACCCGTTCATGCCGATGGTGTCAGGCTAACCCGGAAAAATTCACCATTTTCGTGGAGAGCGGCAACATTGAAACGACCGGAGAAACGCCCTCGTTTGTTTACCGCTATCAGATGGTGATGTTTGTCATGGATTACGCCGGAGAGCTGGACGACCTCACGCTGCCGCTGCTGGCGTGGTTATCCGAAAATCAGCCACAGTTGTTGCTCAATCCGGAGCGTAATCAGGACATCAAATTCTCCGCCGTTATCAATGACGATGACAGCGCCGATCTCCTGTTTACGCTCCCCCTGCGGGAACGCGTTCGCATCACGCGCAGCAGTCAGGGCACACCGCAGGCAGAACACCTGCCGGAGCCAAAACCCCGCCTGCCATCTTCCGAAGGCGACTGGTCGCATGTATTCCAGGATGTGACGTGGGGTGAAAGCGATGGATAAGGCATTCACCCGCGTGGATGAAACCTTTGAGGCCATCCGCGACAGCCTGAATCAGCAGGCCATCAATAACATCGCCAGAAAGCTGGCACAGGATTTACGCCGCGCCCAGCAGGCACGTATCCGGTCACAGAAAGCGCCGGACGGGACCGCATGGACACCACGCAGACGCCGCGTAACCCGGATACAGGAGCGCATTCGCTTTATCTGGAATAACGAAGCACGCACGCTGAAAAACTGGCATCACGACACGGGGAAATACGGGCGAACCATTACCGGGTGGGATGAGGATAAAAACAATATCCGCACGTTTTACCGGGATGACATCGACCGTTTTCTGGAAATACGCACCCGGCGCATCAACCAGGACAGCACAAAGCGCGTCCCCATGTTCGTAAAACTGCGCACCACCCGCTACCTGAAAGCACGAGCGGATGCTTCCGGTGTGACGGTGGGTTACAGCGGTGTGGCTGCACGTATTGCACGCGTTCATCAGTTCGGTGAGCGCGATCAGGTTGCGCCAGGCATTTTCACCGATTACCCGGTACGTGAGCTGTTGGGCATCAGTCAGGCAGATGAACGCCTGATTTATAACACGGTGCTGGGCCGGATTGCGGAGGCTGTACGGTGAGCGCAGAACTCATGCGACTGCTGAGCAACATCATCCGCACCGGGATCATCTCTGAAGTTGATGAGAAGTCCTGGCGCGTGCGCGTTCGCAGCGGCGAACTGGAAACAGGCTGGTTGCGATGGAACACCACGCGCGCGGGAGCCTTCAATGTGTGGCTGCCGCCATCACCCGGCGAACAGGTGGTAATTGCCTGCATTGGCGGCAACCCGGAAACCGCCATGATAATTGGCAGCCTGTGGAGTGATGCCAATCCGGCCCCCGGCAAAAGCCTGAAAGAAATCGTGGTCACAGCGCCTGACGGCGCGGTGTTCCGCTACGATGCGGACGCAGGTGCACTGAGCGCCACCGGAATCAGAACCGCCACCATTCAGGCCGGAACGGGCGTGACGCTGGACACCCCCACCGTCACCTGCACAAATCATCTGAAGACGGCAACGTTTGAGGTGACAGAAGGCGGAACCCTGAGCGGCAATATCTCGCACAGCGGCGGTGATTTCACCTCCAACGGTGTGACGCTGCACACGCACAAACACAGTGGCGTGAAGAGCGGCGGCGACACCACAGGAGGCCCGCAGTGAGTGCACGTTTTCTGGGGATGAACCCCGAAGCCACCGGCACGCTCAGCGACACGGACCATCTGTGGAACAGCGTGAGGGATATTCTGCTGACACCGCTCGCCAGCCGGGTGATGCGCCGGGAATACGGCAGCCTGCTGCCGGATTTGCTGGATGCACCGATGAATGCCACCACCCGCCTTCAGTGCATGAGTGCCGTGGTAATTGCCCTGACGCAGTGGGAGCCGCGCATCGCCCTGAATGCCGTTGATATTCAGTGGGAGGCGGGCGGAAAAGCCGTTATCACTCTCACCGGCACGCTGACAGAAAGCCTGGAAACCGTACAGAACACACTGACACTCAGGAGCGACAATGCCAGCCGTTGACCTGTCGGAACTGCCGACACCACAGATTATTGAAACGCCGGATTTTGAAGTCATCCTGGCGGAGGTGAAAGAAAGCATGATTACGGCATTCCCGCAGACACAACAGGCTGCCGTCCGGTCAGCCATGGCGCTGGAGTCCGAACCGCTCACGGTCATCGCTCAGGCATTTGCACTGCGTGAGTTGCTACTTCGCCAGCGAATTAATGAAGGGGCAGCGGCCTGTATGCTGAGCCATTCCACAGGTGACGACCTGGATAACCTCGCCGCCAACATGAACACCGCGCGACTGGTCATCACACCGGCCACGGACACCGCGGAGGCCGTCATGGAAAGCGACACAGCCCTGCGGCTGCGTGCACAGTCTGCGTTTGATGGCCTCAGCGTGGCCGGTCCCACCGGGGCGTATGAATATTTTGCCCGCAGTGCCAGCGGTCAGGTGGCGGACGCACGCGCTACCAGCCCCGCACCGGCGGAAGTGGTGGTGGCGGTGCTGTCCACGGAAGGCGACGGTACGGCGACCGAAGCACTCCTGACGACGGTCAGAAATGCGCTGAATGCCGAAGACGTTCGCCCGGTCGGTGACCGTCTGACGGTGCAGAGCGCAGAAATCATCCGGTATCAGATTGATGCCCGGCTTTACTTTTATCCGGGGCCGGAGTCGGAACCTATCCTGAATGCCGCCAGAAACAATCTGGAAACCTGGCTTGCCGAACAGGGCAAAATCGGTCGCGATGTGGCGCTTTCCGCCATCATGGCCGCGCTGCATGTTCAGGGCGTTCAGCGCGTGGAACTGACCAGCCCCGCACAGAATATTGTTATCAGTGATGTGCAGTCAGCGTACTGCACATCGTTTTCGGTCAGCGCAGGGGGAACCAATGAGTGAACCGTCACTTCTCCCCCCTTCAGCCAGCGATTTCATGCGCTGCGTGGAGCGGGGGGCTACCCGGTTGTCAGCATTACCTGTCAGCCTTAATCAGCTCTGGGATCCTGACACCTGCCCGGTGGCCCTGCTGCCTTATCTGGCGTGGGCGCTGTCCGTGGACAGGTGGGATCGTGACTGGACGGAAGAAACAAAGCGCCAGGTGATCCGTGATGCCTGGGCAATCCACCGCCATAAGGGAACCATCAGCGCCATCAGGCGTGTGGTTGAACCCTTTGGCTATGTCATTAACGTGACGGAATGGTGGGAAACCGGCGATCCGCGAGGGACTTTCCGGCTGGACATCGGTGTACTGGATACCGGTATCTCCGCTGCGACCTATACCGAGCTGGAGCGCCTCATCGATGATGCCCGCCCGGTGAGTCGCCATCTTACCGGATTAAATATTGTGCAGGACATTTACGGGGATGTGTACGCCGGCGGGGCGGTATTTTGCGGCGACACTATTGAGGTTTATCCGGGAGAGGTTGTCTGAATATGAAATATGGTGCCATTATCACAGCGGCTGGCGCTGCCAGGCTTGCTGCAGCCACAACAGCAACAGGCCAGAAGCTGAACATCACTCACATGGCCGTGGGAGATGGTAATGGAAATCTCCCGGAACCATCGGCCTCACAGACCGCCCTGAACAATGAAGTCTGGCGCGGGACGCTGAATAAAATTACACAGAACAGCAAAGCGCCAAATCAGGTGATTGCGGAACTGGTTATTCCTCCGGAAGTTGGCGGCTTCTGGATGCGGGAGCTGGGGTTGTATGACGACAGCGGAACCCTGATTGCCGTCGCCAATATGGCAGAAAGCTACAAGCCGTTACTCGCCGAAGGTTCGGGGCGCTCAATGGTCTGCCGCATGTTCATCATCATCAGCGATATGAACGCGGTGAATCTGTCAGTGGACAGCAGCGTCATTGCCGCAACACAGGAATATGTTAACGAAGCCATCTCCGGCCTGCACCGCGCCATCATTGATGATGTGGTTCTTCAGCATAAAGTTGTCCACGATATTGACTACACCGGGATTTTTGACGGCGCGGATAAGATGAGCCAGGGGTTCTGTATCTGTGATACGCCGCAGGGAACCCGAATGTTTCTGCATCAGCCTGTATCGGGTGGCGTAAGGATTGTTGAAACGATATTTAACCCTGACGGAGAAAACGAAAACCCGACGGTCATTTCGTTTTCTCCCGTTTTCGCTGATATTGGTCACCAGAGTATCGGGGCTGTATGTGAAGACGATCGCGTGATGCTGTATACCCCGACCGCTGACGGCAAGGGTGTGAATATCATCAACTGGAATGGGGCTGACACCAGTCTGACAGATGTCACCCGTACGGAGATTTTCACCTCTGACTTTTTTACCGGGGATGAAATTATAACGGTGGCATTGTCGGCAGACGGAAGCCTGTTAATTGTTCAGTCAGGTGATGAGGCCGTCCATCTTCATTACAACAGGGATGATCGCCGCACAGTTTATGTTTTCGATCGCGCCTCTCTGACGTTTAAACACCGGATTTATCTGTCCACCCAGCCAATGGTGTCGCAGGCATTTCAGGGGATGGCCAGCGATGGTCATTATCTTTTTGCTTATTACGGTTATACAGGCGTATTTCTGACTCACCGCATTGTTGTATATAACCTGTCAACGGGCGAAGTTGTCAGACAGTTCAATGTGGATGGCGTTCGTGCCAGGTATGGTCGCCAGAAAATGCTGGGGAATGCAGAGCTGGGGTATCCCGTTTTGCAGGAAGCCGAAGGGCTGGCTCTCCATAACGGAAAACTGTATCTGCTCGATATGGATTTCTGGTGTCAGACAGCCGATGTGGTTTCTTTTGAGGGGGCATACTTTGCAGCACGTGCAACAAATTTTTCTGGCCGTTCCCCGGTGAATCCATCTTACTGGACGCCTACAGCATATGGAACGGCGGCTGCAACGAAATATGATGCCACGAAGTCTTATACGTGTGGTGTGGCGACAAAACGCAGCAAAGCTGTGGTTTCCGTGGAGGCTTACGACGGCACAGGCTATCTGGTGGACTCCGGCGTGGCGTTTCCTGATAGCCATGCCAGCCTTTTTCTGAGTCCCAATGCTGTAAATATAGCCCTGTCACCCAATGAAGACTTCCAGGTGGCAGCCTATGAGCAGAATCTGCGCTCGCATCGCCCGTTATTTGAGGTCAGAAAGGAGGCTCCGGATACAGACACTTCTGCTGCTGTTTTTCGTTTGTTCGGGGATGCGTTCCGAACCGGAGAATACACAGGCCGCTTCGTTCAGTGGAAACACCGCCTGAACGACGTGCACGATTGTCTGGAAATACGCGCTGACGTGGATTTGTTGAGCGGTGGCGGGATTAACCTTTACTCAATGAACGATACTCAGTCGGCGGGACGCACAAGGCTTTATTGCACCGATGGCAGTGAAACCTGGTCTGTATTATTGAGTCCGGTCTCGCCGTCATTTCATCCCGACCAGGACAAGGCAATGAATCTGGGGTCATCGCCAAATCGCTGGAATGTGGCATACCTGCAGGGCGTGAATATTAAATCGGATGACGAAACCCAGAAGCGCATGGCCATCAGCACCACGCTGAAGGCGGGAGCTTTCCAGGTATCAACAGCCGGGAATCTGGGTATTTATGACGATTCTGCTGACGCTTATGTAATTGCAGCCCGTAGTGACGGCACTGCATTCATGCAGATGGATACAGATATTAACGGTGCATTCCGGCCATCGGTTAACAATACCAGCGACCTGGGTGCGCCCAACAAAGCATTCCGGAGCGTGTATCTCTGCAACTCGCCGACCATTGTGTCGGATGCGACGTTAAAGGATACACCGCGCGATGCGACGGCAGCCGAAAACGCGGCATTTGCAGAAATAGCACGGCTTCCGGGCGTGTGGCGCTGGTTACAGAGAATTGAGGAGGAGGGCGAGGACGCGCGTCTGCACGCCGGGCCGACAGTCCAGGCCGCGATAGCCGTGATGGAGAAACACGGTCTGGACTGGCGGAAATACAGCGCATTTTGTCTGGATTCGTGGGAAGCGGAGGAGGCACAGTACGAAGATATACCGGAAGAGTATGAAGATATTCCGGTTCAGCCAGCGATTTATTCGGATGAAGGGGAGCTGTTGAGCGGGACAACCCGTGTGCTTACCCGACAGGCGGAAAGGGTTCTTGTTCGTCCTGCAACCGAAGCAGGAAGCCGTTATCGCTTCCGGAAAGAGGAGCTTCTCTGGTGGTGTCTGCGTGCTGTTGTCAGCCAGGTGGATGCGCTGACAGAGAGTATCAGCGCACTTACCCGCCGTGTTGATTTACTGGAGGAATAATTATGGACTTAACACCGGTGTTCCATGCACTTTGTGCGGTGGCCACTCAGTTTCTGGTGGGTCTTTTTACCGGAAACTGGGCTTACGGAGCGATAGCCGGTTGCACGTTCTTCATTGCGCGTGAACACACCCAGGCAGAATATCGCTGGATTGAAATGTTCGGGCATGGCAGGCGTATGAATATGCCGTGGTGGGGCGGTTTTGACCCACGAGCGTGGGATATGGCAAGTCTGATGGATTTTGCAGTGCCGGTGGTGGCATGTCTGCTGGTCTGGCTGGTCGTATGACGTAGCAGGAAACAGGGGGATTTGCCCCTGTTTTTTTGTTCAGAATGCAGCCTTCACCATTCGTCTCTAATCGTATTCAGTAATTCGCCCGCAGAAACAAACTAAAATTCATCCCCCACATCACGCCACTGAAAGCAGACGGTAAACTCCAGATTTTCAAACCAGCGTCAGAAGTATTTAAATGGCACCAGATGTAATATGCAGGCGATTAATATGGTGTGCTTAAAGATCATAAAAGCGGGCAACATTAAAACTCTGGGCTGTGTAAATTACCGCCACTCATAATCAGAGATGAAAACAGAATTAAACTGGCGGCGTGGATTGTATACATAAAATAAGTTCAGTTGTTGACTTTCACTTCCGTGAGTTGATGAGGGTTATTACAATACACCGGTATGATCTCTCCTCCTTAAAAGGGAGGACTTTTCAGAACGCAGAAATTATTTATAATCCCGTAGTGTTCTACACATGCCAACATTCTTTGCCCGCCCCGTGCGGGCTTTTTTTTGCCATAAAGACACAGTAACAAACAGAATTGTAATCAGAGCAATAAAATCATGAAAAACATTTTCATTGATGACGATAACAATTAAAAATATTGCATTAAATGATTCCCGTTCAATATAATCCCCCTGCAACCAGAAAAATTAAATCTTCACACAATGCATGTTGCCCTCTTTATGAGGGCTTTTTTATTTCCCGAATATCACCATTGCCATCATCGGGCGATTTATATATAGTCAGAATGTATTGACAACATTTTGCTTCTTTTCCATGAAGGCCATAAGGGAGTGCTTTTTACACTCCCTCTTTTTTTATTCAGAATGCCGCTGTCGCCATTTTGTCTTTAAGCGTGTTCAGTAATTCGCCCGCAGAAGCAGACTGAAACCTCTCCCTCATATCCTCATCACACCGCTGAAAGCTGATGGAGAACTCAATCTTTTTTGCCTTTCCGTAACGATCCAGTTCGGAGCGGGTGGTCTGTAATCCCGTAATCACGTACATTCCGTAAATCTGCCCCGTGCCATCAATCAGTGGCCAGGGACATCCTGTGTAGGCCTGGGTGTTCAGTAGTGTCAGCGACACCTCACCGCCGGTAATTTCCGGGTACAGCAAACCGGACAGCGTGATCTGGTCATCACCTGCACCGATATACTGCCAGGCTGCAGAGCGGTTAATGCGCTCATTTTTCACATGTCGCCATGTTTTGCTCTGCTGGATCTGCTGATGCGGCAGCGTGCGCAGCTCAAAAACAAACATGCCGTAGATCATCATCATGGTCATGACTCCTCAATCTTTATCGTAAAAACTGCCACGCCCGGCACGGGCGCGCCGTTCCATTTCTGCCCTGACCATTTCACCGACCAGTTTCGCCAGTTCGCGGGGATTCTGCGTAACAACGTTATGCAGATGAACATGAATTTCACCACCAAATCCGGAGGCAACAGGCTCCCGGTTACGGGAAGTTACAGGAACTGATGCCACTGGAGATCGTATGGCCTCCGCCACCGGGCGGGAGCTGGCCGCAACAACAGGGACCAGCGCCGGAGGCAGCGGAGCCGGGACCGCGGGTGTGATATTAATTGCGGGGGGCTTACTGACCTGCGCAATCTTCCGCTCCTGCCACTCCCCACGAACAGCAAGTGCGCGGGGCAGGTTCTTAAAGACAATATCGCCGGGGCCAATGCGTTTTTTCGTCTCATCAACCAGCTTACCTGTGTTATCAGCAATTTTGCTGAGTCTGCGCAGCGTACCGGTATTGCTGTCTGTGAGCGGTTTATTGTCTTTGGGGTTATCACCTCCGGTGCCATTGCCATTTTCCACAGGCTTCGGCGGATTGATTTTCGCCAGGTCCCCCTGAAGCAAGGCAACCTTGTCCTGAAGAATGGCCGCACGCTGTGCGTCTTCGATTTTCTTGCGCGCCCTTTCCGCTTCATCCGGAAGGACGCCAAGTTTTTCAAGTATCCACGCCAGCGTATCCAGCAGCATTTTTGCAGGTGTCAGAACAAGCTGTAACGCACCGCCAAGAACGTTACCGAATATCTCGCCAGCACTGGTACATTTATCCAGCGTTTCCTTGCTGGACTCCATCGGTGACAGCAGCGATTTAAACCAGTTAAACACCTGGCTGATCCCGCTCCCGATTGCGTCAAAAACAGGACCAAACCGTTCAAAGGTTTCGCGCAACGGGGTCAGCCTTTCCATAATCCCGCTGAACACCCCGGCAAAAAATGCCCTGATGGGATCCCAGTATTTCCAGATAAGAACGGCAGCTCCGGCAAGCGCAGCCACGATAAGACCAACCGGACTGAACAACGCCCCGATAGCGCCTCCCAGCAAAGAAACAGAACCCGTCACCATTCCCCACAGCGCAGGCAACACCCTGATGACATTCATTGACCGGGTAAGAATGTCGAAACCAAGACGCAGGGTGGCCAGCTTCCCGTAAAGCCCCCCAATAACCAGCGACAACGAGCCAATCGTTGCTGTCATTGCCAGCAACGCACCGCCTGCTATCAGTAGCTGGCGCGTCAGTACCGGATGGGCCTGCGCCAGCGAGGTGATTTTTTCAAGCACCCGCGTGAGCCACTGCGTGACAGAACGCAGCGGACCGTCAACCAGATCACTGATGCGAATACGAAGACCTTCCCATGCGCTGTCGAGATTTTTCAGGTCCCCATCAAGATTATCGGCCATTACTTTTGCAACGCGATCGGCCTCTCCCCTTGCCCCCTGCAATTCTCTGGTCAGTTTTTGCAGTTCTCCTGAACCAGCCGCCGCAACAAGCGTCTGCAAACCAACGAACGCCTCTTCTCCGGCGATGTCCTTAAAGAAGGAGACCTGGTCCACCTGTCCGTATTTTTGTGTCGCCTTATAGAGATCAAGCAGCACATCCTCCATCGGGCGCATTTTGCCTCTGGCGTCAGCAACTGACACCCCCAGCTCTTTCAGTGCATCAGCCGCAGCTTTTGGCGGTGATGCAAGGCGGGACAGACTTGCGCGCATGGCCGTACCAGCATCGCTTCCGCGAAGACCATTATTGGCAAGCATCCCGGCCATGGCCGCCGCTTCTTCAAGACTGATACCAAGTTTTGCAGCAACCGGACCGGTATACTTCATGGTTTCGCCCAGCGCGCGTAAATCAGTATTGGTCCGGGTAAATGCTGCTGTCAGCGTATCACCCACCCGGTCCATTTGATCGGCTGTCAGGTTGAACTGTGTGAGGATATTGGAGCCTATATCAGCCGTCTCGCCGAGTTCGACGCCACCTGCCAGCGCCATATTAAGAACACCGGGCAATGCGGCCTGAATGGCCTGCGGAGTAAAACCAGCCATTGCCAGAAAGCTCTGCCCACTGGCGGCATCACTCGCAGTAAACTGTGTTTCAGAGCCAAGTTTTAACGCCTGCTCACGCAGCGCCTTAAACTGCGGGCTGTTTTTGTCGATTCGCGTCAGTGCCTGAACGCGGGACATCTCTTTGCCGAACCCGATCGCAGGCTGCAAAAAACGCCCGACAGCATAGCCGCCCGCCGCTGCCGCACCAATTGCCAGCGCACCACCTGTTTTCAGTTTTCCCGCGGTTTCCTGCGCGCGCGAATACCGCTCACGCGCCCGCGTTACACGCGCAAGCGCCTGCCGTTCGCGTTCAAGCTGGTTGTTGTACTGTTCGGTGCGTCTGATGGCCTGCTGGATGGTGTTATCGCTGCCTGTCAGGGAAATGCCGTGGCGTTTCAGCTCTCCGCCAAGTTCCCGCATTTTCTGAATTTCCCGTGTGCGCGATTCATTCAGGCGTTCAAGCCGGGTGCTTAACTGCTGCATCAGCTTTTGTTGTTTTTCGCTGAGCACTGTACCCGTGCGTTGTAACTGATTAAGGGCGTTAAGCTGGCGTCGTGCTTTCACGATACCCGCATCCGCTTTACTGACAGCGTCGCGGGCGCGCTCAAATGAACGCGCCTGACGCTCGAGATTTTTGATCGCCCCCTGCGTTCGCTGGATGGAGTCACCAAACTGCCCCATCAGGCGGCGGGCGTTTTCGGCAGGCCGGGTCAGCCTGTCAACGGCGCTGAAAGCGACCCGGATATCAAGAGTCTTCATTGTCTGCATTCCCGCTGCGAAGTGCCGCCCGCTCACGCCAGCTAACCACTTCGCCGGGCGTCATCATGAAGATTTCGGCGGGCGACCAGTTAAAAATGGCGGCGATATCTGCCACCAGATCTTCGATGTGCTCAAAGCACACCAGGGTGATTACGCTGCCGTCTCCTGCACGCTCTTCGCGCCAGAGTCTGGCTCGCTCATAAAATTTACAGCCACAGCGCACAACTGAATAAAATCGCGTGACGACATTTTTTTAATCATCACTTCATCCAGTCGTGGCGAGGTCACGCGAGGCAACAGCGTGAACATGGTATCCGCTTTCAGATTCAGCACATCAGACAGCGACAGACCACGCAGGGATCCAGCCTGTTCAATAGCCCCGGTGATCTCCACATACGTGATTTTTTCGCCACCACGCTCAATTGGTCGGGTCAGTTTTACGCCACGTTCGACAGCCATAACCTCACCTGCCGTCACATCATCCGCCACGGTGTTATTCCGGGTTTCAGTATCGATGTCTTTCATCAGTTGTCTCCTTTTCAGTCAGAGGCGACGCACTGCGCCGCCTGCATATTACTTATCAGCCAAGCCCAAGCGCGGAACGGATGCGGTCAGGCACAATGTCCTTGCCGTCCTTCCGGTAGATGTGGTTCAACAGGTCGATTTCCCACAGCGGGCGATCGTTAACGCTCAGCTTGTAGTAGGTGTTTTTGACAGCGTAAGTGTGTGATGTGGCTTCGCCCTGTTTGGCTTCCCCCATATCAATTTCCGTCACACGCCCGCGCATCTCGATTTCATACAGATCGCTTTCTGCATCGGTGTAGTATTCACCCGCAAAACGCAGCAGCGTGCCGTCAATCGTGCCGCCATATTTAAGGAACAGCGCACGAACAGCTCCCCCCATGACAAAACTCGCATCAAGTGCGGAGTCGTCCAGACCGAGATCAATACTTACTGCCCCCATCATGCCACCACCACGATAGCTGTCGGTTTTGCGCGTCAGTTTGGGCGGCGTGACGGATGTCACTTTACCCACTTCGTTTTCACCATCCACAAACAACGTAAAAAAGCGAAGATGTTTTGGTACAGCCATCAGGCACCTCCCAGCACCGCAAATGCGGGACCAAAGAATTCATCAGTAAACGACTGGTAAAGCTCCATGTCTTCCAGTGGCGGAACGGGCGTATATTTGTAGCGAATACGCACACGTCCCTGACGTAAATTCGTGGTGCCGTTATCCACCACGTCATACCAGCACTCCGCGCCAATCAGTTTCCCGGCAGTAACCAGCGAATCCAGTTTTGCCCTGATGGCACTGATAACATCCTTCACGTTCGCAGGCGTCAGTGGACTGTCGATGGTTTCAAACTGCGCTTCCGCAATTGAATCAGCCAGCACCTGTGCGGTTCGGGTATACACCTCAAAGATGTAGGCGTTCGTTTCCGGTGTGCGGTTACCCCAGAAGCGGAACCCGTTGCGACGAATAATGGTCGTGATTTCTTTGTTGTTGAGGCTGTTGGCATCACTGTCTTCGGCCTGCAACGACCAGAACACATGCCTGGACATCCCCAGCACATTTTTAACCGGAACGTTGGACAGCGATTTGTGCCAGCCCTGCTCATGGTCAATGTACGCACGAAGGCCGCACGCATAGGCAGGCGCGGGGAACGTTTCGTTTTTGCCACTTTTCGGGTTGTAGGCGATGAAGTCCGGCCATAAGAGCATCACCTCACGTTCGTTGAATTTCTGGCGGTAGGTAATCGCATCAGCCATCGTGTCACAGCCATGACATGAGGCATAGACAAACGCGCGCAGTTTACCTGCAATCACGCACAGGGATTTTGTTACCGCCTCCGTGTCCAGCTCCGGCGCGGCCAGAATACGCGGACGGTATCCGATGCTTTCATCCTGCTCTGCAACAAGCAGCGCATACATCCCCGTATAGCTGCCGTCAGATTCAGAACCACCGATAACCAGTTGATCCTGCGTTTTTCCGTCTTCTTCTTTGTGTTCAGCCACGCGAACGACGATCACCTTTGTGCTCACCTGGTCTGCGATGGCCTTAAGCGCACGATAAAGCGTCCCCGTTGTTCCGCATTTTCCCAGCATGTCATTGACGCGGGTCAGCAGTGTGGGCTTGTTCAGCGGGAACAGCTCCGCGTCCGCATCATCCGCCGTTGCCACGATACCGATAACACTGGAATCAACATCATTAATCGCTGTTACCAGGTCGGTACTTTCCGTAACACGGACACCATGAAAACGAGTTTCACTCATAGCTTCAGCCCCTTGTATCCGTTAAATGATTCGGCAACAATCATCGCCCACCACGCGCGCAATCTCACCCCTGCGCCGTTCTCCCGCCACGGCGACAACAAAAAGCAGTAACCCCCTCCGCACGCACATGCGACCATGCCGCACAGGGAGGGAACAGATGACCGACACCACCATGCAATTGCTCAGTCAGGGCACAGACCCCGTGAAAATGCCGGATTTTGATATTCTCGCGGAGGGTAAAACGCTGTCAGGCGTGGCAGAGCGCCTGATGAGCCTGTCACTGACCGACAACCGGGGATTTGAAGCGGACCAGCTCACCATCACGCTGGATGATGCGGATGGTCAGTTGCAGCTACCGCCACGGGGCGCGCGCCTGACGGTTCTCATTGGCTGGAAAGGAGAACCGCTGACAGAAAAAGGCACTTACATTGTTGATGAAATCGCACACGAAGGACCGCCGGACAGGCTGACTGTTTCAGCCAGAAGCGCAGATTTTCGGGATGAATTTAACGTTAAACGTGAGGTGTCCTGGCATGATGTGACCGTTGAGCGCGTGGTATCCGCCATCGCTCATCGGTACGGTCTGAAACCACAAATCAGCGAAATGCTGATGGATATTGAAATCGACCACGCCGACCAGACCGAAGAAAGCGACATGTCCTTCCTTACGCGCATGGCGGAAATGCTGGGCGCAATCACTACGGTAAAAAGCGGTAATCTGTTATTCATCATGCCAGGCGGTGGCGTGAACGCACAAGGCCAGCCGTTGCCCTCGTTCGCCATCACGCGCAGCAGTGGCGATCGCCATCAGTTCCGCATTGCTGACCGCGAAGCGTATACGGGGGTACGCGCTTACTGGCTTGATCTTAATTACGGGAAAAAGAAAAAAGTCAGCGTGAAACGCCGCAAACCGCCAAAACCCAAAAAGGAGAAAAGCAGCAGCCGTGAAGGTGATTATATGGAAGGCGCGGAAGGCAATGTGTTTGTGTTACGCAAGACTTATCAGAACGAGCAGGCAGCAAGACGCGCAGCGGCGGCAAAGTGGCAGCAGCTACAACGCGGAGCCGCATCATTTTCCATCACGCTGGCGCGTGGACGTGCAGAACTCTACCCCGAAATGCATGGCACGGTAACAGGATTTAAAAGCGAGATTGATAATCAGGACTGGATTATTGCGAAAGCCGAGCACACCATTGATAACAGCGGCTTTACCACGCAGCTTGAGCTTGAAGCAAAAATCCCGGAATGGATAGCAGAAACAGAGTGAGCAACTTAGAATAGCGGCAGCACCACGTTAAGGGAGGTCGCTATGTTCCGTTGTCCGCTTTGTGGCGCATCTGCCCGTATCCGCACCAGTCGTTCGGAAAATGATTCAAACACCGTACGGAAAAAATATTACCAGTGTAACAACCTGGAATGCGGCATAAGTTTCTCAACACTGGAAGCTTTCCATAAATTCACATCGAAACACGCCCCCGGCGTTCACTCTTCAGAAGGTATCCCGTGGCATGAGTTGCCAGCTTCACACAGGGGAAACAATCAGATGAGTTTGCCTTTACCTCAGAATTAACAGGCAGAATTGCCGGAGTAACAAAAAAGCGATAGATTACGCGCGGGTGCCTTTCGGCTGATGGTCGGAGGGAATACCCGAAGGCCAGATGTGGAAAGGCCCCGGAAAACATTTCTGTTTAACCGAGGCCCTAACCGTCTAACCTTAGCAAGTGATAGGTTAGCGCCTCCCTGAAAAAGGAGCAAGCGCTATGTCGCAAAAATCGCTTACGGCCATCACGTTCTGCGTGACGGCAATCCTCATCATCTGGATGCTGCACGGTTCGCTGTGCGAAATACGGATGAGCTTCTGGGGAGCGGAGTTTGCGGCGTTCTTACAGTGTAAGCAGTAAGGAAACCGCGACGGGGGAGCAATCCCCCGTCAATCGGTTGCCAGGGTAAGGTCGATAAGGCACCCTATCTCACCAATGCCGTTCAGTTAGTTAAGGAATTGAGGTTCGATAGCCCGAACCTCGCGCAGAGGCAATATGACCGAAAGCCTGATTCCTTAATGCCCAAGATGAGTCTCTATTCATAAAAGCGCTTAACTACTCGACATTGGCGGTGTATCCCCCGCATTGTCTGAATGCCGCCTCTTACCTTTCGCGGTCAACTGACGACTTCTAGTTCTAGAACGCCTTGATTTTTTGTACTTGTACATTGAAAAATAACCATAAATTGTTAGCCTGTGCAGTAGACTCAGTGGCGGTAACTGGTCAGCATGAAGTGTAAAGTGAATAACGAAGCTCTAAAATTATAGGGATGGTCATGAATAATAAGCTAAAGGTAATTGAGTTAAATAGTCTTGATCTGTTTCGTAAAGAATTACTAACTACTATAAAGCCAGAGAAAGTAGAGAAATTACTTAGATGGTATCTTCAATCATATGGCGGTGTTAATTTCAAGTTCGGTTATGACAGACCAATTTTTAGAGCGCGAAAGTGCCCAAATGAATGCGGATATAATAACATCAGTGAGATATATCCCCCTCCACCAGAAAAATGTAAAATAGGCCGAATGAATGATGATGGACAAGCTATCTTCTATGGCGCTTATAGTATCGGAACAGCTTTAGCCGAAATTAATGCAAAAGAAGGGGATTATGTTCACATAGCTCACTTTAAGATGCCGGAAAATTCAGAGTCTGGAATGCGATGTTTTGCTATCGGTGAGGTCTTTAATGTGTATCACGGTGTAAATACAATTTCAATTGAAGTGTTTAATGAAATTCGCGACATCATTAGCAGAATTGGTAAGGACGACATCCGAGCTTTGCTATCATATTTGTATATGGATGCCCTTTCTGCTGAGTTGCTTAATAGTATCAATGCCCATGAGGTAAATTATATTTACTCAAGAATTTTTTGCCGTCTTCTTCTTGATAAATACCCTGATGTTGATGGTCTTATTTATCCTAGCGCTAAAATAAAAGGGGCCTCAAATATCGCTTTGCGCACAGAAACAGTTAAATCGAGAATGCATTTAGTTGCTAATCTTGTGTTTAAAGTAAATAAAATTTATCCATATGGAATAGTAGATTTCAGTATAGTAAAACAAGCCAAAGGACATACATCAGATGGGCGCATCGTTTGGTGAGCCAAACTTTTAGTTAGCTGATTGAAAAACCGATGCGTCAGTTTGCACTGCATGTGGTGTATGGGAAGCGCGGGCTTGTAGTGCAGGTCATTTCAGAAGAAGCTAACGAGAAAGCTTAGACATACTGTGACTACTAAACAAGCAGAAAGCCCGTGTTTATGGGGGGGGCAATCCACACAACAGGCGATGTCGATTAGTTAATACACTTGTATGAATAGAGACTCATTTTTGTGCATTAAGGAATCAGGCTTTCAGTCATCTTGCCTCTGCGCGAGGTTCGGGCTATCGAACCTCAATTCCTTAACTGAACTACATTGCCCTATCTCACAGCTCTAAATGCAAAAATCCCATGAAACTGTGGGTATTTCATTACACACTGACACTGCTCTACCTTTCTATATGTATCACTCTAAACCAGTTAATCAATTGGCACTTATCAACAACAAAAAATCTGATAAAATCAAAATGTTTTGTAACAAATTTCAGCTTGTAGTGTTCCAAAGGAGACGGATTACATGGCATTAATCAAATGTCCTGAATGCCAGAAAGAGGTCAGCGATTCAGCATTATGTTGCCCTGCTTGTGGTAAACAACTGAAAAAACTTAAGCGTTCATTTTTTGGAAAACTCATTAAATGGGCTTTTATATTTTTTAATATTTTTATGATCTATACACTTTTAGTTGGACTAGGAGGCGCTGATGAAATAATAAACAATACCACATCCGATGCCGAAAAAGCTGGGGCAGTTATTGGTACGGGCTTAGGTTTAATTGCCATTGGAGGCTTATGGGTTATTGGCGATATAATTATCGGAATTTTAGTGTTTCTTACTAAACCAAAGGGATAATAAAATGAAAAATATGATTTTTTCTATAGGTGCATTATTTATATCAATTAGTGTACTGCCTGTTCACGCAGCAACTGAACATAAGAATTTCAATGCAGTGCTCCAGTGCCGAGCGATAGAAAACAATAAAGACAGACTTTCTTGTTACGATAAGTCAATACAACCGACTCGAACGAAAGTTGCTGAAAAATTTGAAAGCAGGGATCAATGCCCTGATGAGAAAGATGATGACAAACGTTTATCTTGTTATGATCGTTTTTTTTCTCCAACATTTACTCCATCTGTAAACTCAAAATCTAAAACGGAAAAGCTAGTAACAACAGAGGCTCAGCAACCAAATCTTTCTGAAATATCTAAATGCCGAGCAGAAAATGATAAAGAAGCCAGACTAAACTGCTACGATAAACTATTCCCACAGAATGAAGCTGTTCAATCTGAATCACAATTAGAGAAAGCCACAGATGCAGGAAAATGGCACACGTCCATTACTACATCGCCAATTGATGATTCGAAAAATGTAATTTTATCGTTAGAAAGTGATGATTATATCAGAACTCCATTTGGAGAAGCTGTTACTCCCACTCTGTTTATAGCTTGCCGAGAAAAGAAAACCGAAGTATTTCTTAGTTGGGATGTATATTTAGGCCTTGAACAAACCAGCATGCTGTATCGTCTTGATAAACAGAAAGCAGTTGAAAGAAACTGGCTAATATCTACAGATACAAAGGCTGTTTTTTATAAAGGTAATGATATTGATTTCATAAGAAAACTTGCCAACTCACATAAAATGTACACAAAAATAACCCCCTATAATGAAAGCCCTGTAAGTGCAACTTTCAATTTAAGCGGCCTGTCAAATGCACTAAAACCGCTTCAAGATGCTTGTAACTGGAAATAGTATATACCTCCCCAATATCAGATGACAAAACGCCCGTGAAAACGGGCGTTTTGTCATCTGTAACTCGAAAATGTGGTCATTGCGTGGACATACGATGATATAAATCCTTTTATATCAAAAGATTAAACCACTATTATTTTCCTCAACAAGGATTTTCACGTTTGTGTTACCTGTATGAGACGAGAGTTAACCAGACAAGTGTGCCATAATCTCGCGGCCAGGCATACTTGCGAAGATTTCAGGTATAAGGATACGTAATGATACAACCTATTTCCGGCCCTCCTCCTGGGCAACCACCAGGCCAGGGAGATAACCTGCCGTCTGGCGCGGGCAATCAGCCTTTATCCAGTCAGCAACGTACTTCGCTGGAAAGCTTAATGACGAAAGTGACCTCACTGACGCAACAACAAAGAGCAGAACTGTGGGCGGGTATCAGGCACGATATTGGTCTGTCGGGAGATTCACCGCTGCTTTCGCGTCACTTCCCTGCCGCTGAGCACAATCTGGCGCAACGTCTGCTGGCCGCGCAAAAAAGCCATTCTGCCCGCCAGCTTTTAGCGCAATTAGGGGAGTATTTACGTCTGGGGAATAATCGTCAGGCGGTCACGGATTATATCCGTCATAACTTTGGTCAGACGCCGCTGAATCAGCTCTCACCGGAGCAATTAAAGACCATTCTCACCCTGTTGCAGGAAGGGAAGATGGTTATTCCGCAACCTCAGCAGCGCGAGGCGACCGACCGTCCGTTATTACCGGCGGAGCACAATGCGCTCAAACAGCTGGTGACCAAACTTGCGGCGGCAACGGGAGAACCCAGCAAGCAGATCTGGCAATCGATGCTGGAACTTTCCGGGGTGAAAGATGGCGAGTTAATTCCAGCGAAACTGTTTAACCATCTGGTGACCTGGCTACAGGCGCGTCAGACGCTAAGCCAGCAAAATACGCCGACGCTGGAATCACTCCAGATGGCGCTAAAACAACCTTTAGATGCCAGTGAACTGGCGGCGTTATCGGCATATATCCAGCAAAAATATGGCCTTTCTGCGCAATCATCGCTTTCTTCTGCCCAGGCCGAGGATATTCTTAATCAGCTTTATCAACGGCGGGTTAAAGGGATTGAGCCGCGTGATATGCAACCGCTGCTTAATCCTTTTCCACCGATGATGGACACGTTGCAAAATATGGCAACGCGTCCCGCGCTGTGGATACTGTTAGTCGCGATTATCCTGATGCTGGTCTGGCTGGTTCGTTAGCCCCGACGAAATGACAGTATCGTGACAATAATTCCCAGCACCGCAGAGATCGCCCCGGCAAGAAATACCGAAGAGTAACCAAACGTGGTCGCCAGCATTCCCGCCAGCGGCCCGGAGACGCCGAGGGCGATATCCTGAAACGCGGCGTAACCGCCCAGTGCGGTGCCGCGAACTTGTGAGGGGACGCGTTTAACCACCTCCACGCCCAGCGCAGGAAAGATAAGCGAACATCCGGCTCCGGTTAACGCCGCGCCCGCTAATGCGACCCACGCACCAGGGGCTTGCCAGAGCAGCAACAAGCCCACCGTTTCTACAAGCAGAGAGACGATCGCCACTTTCACGCCGCCAAAACGGTCCGGCATCCAGCCAAACATGACGCGCATCACGACAAATGCGCCGCCAAACGCGGTAAGAGTAAAGCCCGCCATCGCCCATCCTTTACTGGCAAAGTAGAGCGAAACGAAAGTCCCGATAACCGCAAAACCAACGCCTTGTAGTGCCAGACCTAACCCTGGTTTCCAGATAAGCCCGACAACGCTCCACAGCGATGGACGTTCTCCCGCCAGGGCCGGTACTTTGCGCACTGTGCCGTTACAGGCCCACGCCAGTAAGGGTAATGCCATTGTGGTGAGCGCCAGTGCGGCAAAACCGTAATGGCTATGAATCAACAGGCCAAGCGGCGCACCAACAGCGAGGGCACCGTAAATCGCCATTCCGTTCCATGACATCACTTTGCCGGAATGTTTTGGCCCAACGATGCCTAATCCCCAGGTCAGAGCGCCCGTCAGTAACTGGCTTTCACCAAAGCCAAGAATCAAACGCCCGACGACCAACAGGGCAAATTTGAACGGTGCGGAGACGGGCAAAATCGCCGCCAACAGCAGCGCGCCGCCAGCCAGACCACAAGCTAACATCCCCTGAAGCGCCGAACGTTTTGCGCCATATTGATCGGCCAGTCGCCCGGCGTAACCACGCGTCAGCACCGTAGCCAGAAACTGAATGCCGACGGCAATACCGACCATGGTGTTGCCATAGCCCAGTTCATGATGAACAAACAGCGGGATAACCGGCAACGGCAGCCCTACGGTCATGTAGGTGAGAAAAACCGCAAAAGCGATGCGGAAGAGCGAAAAATTGGCAGAAGATCGTGTTTCGGTTTGGCTTACAGCAGTCATGCATTACTCCAGAATGCAGCGCAAGGCGAGGAATTTCCCCGTCTCATCTCTCTGGTTTCAGGGTTACGGTGCGTTGGCAGGATTTAACGCGTACGTCTTTTCAGAAGGAAATCGACAAAGCGGGAAGTTTGCCTGGAACAGGCGGCGATTGTCAATAATGTGAAAAAGGGAACCATCAGGTTCCCTTTTGCGTTAGTGTCGGATGCCGCATTGGCGCGTAATGTCGGATGCGACGCTGGCGCGTCTTATCCGACCTACTCCGAATTAATCTTTCAGCTTGCGCATTACCAGCGTGGCGTTGGTGCCGCCGAAGCCGAAGCTGTTAGACATAACTGTGGTCAGTTCGCGATCGGTCGTTTCGGTCACGATGTTCAGACCCGCAGCCTGCTCGTCCAGCTCTTCAATGTTGATGCTCGGGGCGATAAAACCGTGTTCCAGCATCAGCAGAGAGTAGATAGCTTCCTGTACGCCAGCAGCGCCCAGAGAGTGACCGGTCATTGCTTTGGTTGCAGAAATCGCCGGGCTCTTATCGCCGAACACTTCACGGATAGCTGCCAGTTCTTTCACGTCGCCAACCGGAGTCGAAGTACCATGAGAGTTCAGGTAGTCGATTGGGGTATCAACACCGTGCATCGCCATCTTCATGCAGCGCACTGCACCTTCGCCAGACGGAGCAACCATGTCTGCGCCATCAGAGGTTGCGCCGTAGCCAACGATTTCAGCATAGATGTGAGCACCACGCGCCAGCGCGTGTTCCAGCTCTTCAACCACTACCATACCGCCACCGCCAGCGATAACGAAACCGTCACGGTGAGCGTCGTAAGTACGGGAGGCTTTTTCCGGGGTGTCGTTGTATTTAGTAGACAGCGCACCCATCGCGTCGAATTCGCAAGCCATTTCCCAGCACAGCTCTTCGCCGCCGCCAGCAAACACGATGTCCTGTTTGCCCAGTTGGATCTGCTCTACTGCGTTACCGATACAGTGTGCGGAAGTCGCACACGCGGAGCTGATGGAGTAGTTAACGCCGTGAATTTTAAACGGCGTGGCGAGGCAGGCAGAAACGCCGGATGCCATCGCTTTGGTGACCACATACGGGCCAACCGCTTTCAGGCCGCGCGGGCCGCGCATTGCGTCAGCGCCGAAAACCTGGAAACGCGGGGAGCCGCCGCCGGAACCTGCAATCAGGCCAACGCGCGGGTTATTCTGGTAAGCTTCCGGGGAGAGGCCAGCATCAGCAATTGCCTGCTCCATAGAAAGGAATGCATAAATGGATGCGTCGCTCATAAAGCGCACAACTTTGCGGTCAATGAGGCCAGTGGTATCCAGTTTTACGTTGCCCCAAACGTGGCTACGCATGCCGGAGTCCTTCAGCTCCTGAGAGAAAGTGATCCCTGAACGTCCTTCACGCAGAGATGCCAGGACTTCCTGCTGGTTATTACCGATGCTGGAAACAATGCCCAGGCCAGTAATCACTGCACGTTTCATTCAATACCTCTGTAAGTCGCACATAGAGTAAGTTTCGAATGCACAATAGCGTACACTTGTACGCCGAACAAGTCCGATCAGCCAATTAATAGAGAAATTTGCGCAGCCTGACACACATCGCTAAGATCGAGCCACCGCCTGTAAGACGAGTAACTTACGTGAAACACTACTCCATACAACCTGCCAACCTCGAATTTAATGCTGAGGGTACACCTGTTTCCCGAGATTTTGACGATGTCTATTTTTCCAACGATAACGGACTGGAAGAGACGCGTTATGTTTTTCTCGGGGGTAACCATTTAGAGGCACGTTTTCCTGAACATCCACATCCTCTGTTTGTGGTAGCAGAGAGCGGCTTCGGCACCGGATTAAACTTCCTGACGCTATGGCAGGCATTTGATCAGTTTCGCGAAGCATATCCGCAAGCGCAATTACAACGCTTACATTTCATTAGTTTTGAGAAATTTCCCCTCGCCCGTGCGGATTTAGCGCTGGCGCATCAACACTGGCCGGAGCTGGCCCCGTGGGCGGAACAGCTTCAGGCGCAATGGCCTTTGCCCTTGCCCGGTTGCCATCGTTTATTGCTCGATGAAGGCCGCATAACGCTGGATTTATGGTTTGGCGATATAAACGAACTGACCAGCCAACTGGACGATTCGCTAAATCAAAAAGTAGATGCCTGGTTTCTGGACGGCTTTGCGCCAGCGAAAAACCCGGATATGTGGACGCAAAATCTGTTTAACGCCATGGCCCGGCTGGCGCGTCCGGGCGGCACGCTGGCGACCTTTACGTCTGCCGGTTTTGTCCGCCGCGGTTTGCAGGAAGCCGGATTCACTATGCAAAAACGTAAGGGCTTTGGGCGCAAACGGGAAATGCTTTGTGGGGTGATGGAACTGACATTACCCCTCCCCTGCTCCACGCCGTGGTTTAACCGTACGGGCAGCAGCAAACGGGAAGCGGCGATTATCGGCGGTGGTATTGCCAGCGCGTTGTTGTCGCTGGCGCTATTGCGTCGCGGCTGGCAGGTAACACTTTATTGCGCGGATGAGGCCCCCGCACTGGGTGCTTCCGGCAATCGCCAGGGGGCGCTGTATCCGCTTTTAAGTAAACACGATGAAGCGCTAAACCGTTTTTTCTCTAATGCGTTTACTTTTGCTCGTCGGTTTTACGATTTATTGCCCGTTAAATTTGATCATGACTGGTGCGGCGTCACGCAGTTAGGCTGGGATGAGAAAAGCCAGCATAAAATCGCACAGATGTTGTCGATGGATTTACCCACAGAACTGGCTGTAGCCGTTGAGGCAAATGCGGTTGAACAAATTACGGGCGTTGCGACAAATTGCAGCGGTATTACTTATCCGCAAGGTGGCTGGCTGTGTCCAGCAGAACTGACCCGTAATGTGCTGGAACTGGCGCAACAGCAGGGTTTGCAGATTCATTATCAATATCAGTTACAGGATTTATCCCGTAAGGATGACGGTTGGTTGTTGAATTTTGCAGGAGATCAGCAAGCAACACACAGTTTAGTGGTACTGGCGAACGGGCATCAAATCAGCCGTTTCAGCCAAACGTCATCTCTGCCAGTATATTCGGTGGCCGGTCAAGTCAGCCATATTCCGACAACGCCGGAGCTGGCGAAACTGAAGCAAGTGCTGTGCTATGACGGTTATCTCACGCCGCAAAATCCGGCGAATCAGCACCATTGTATTGGTGCCAGTTATCATCGCGGCAGCGAAGAGACGGCGTACAGTGATGAAGATCAGCAGCAGAATCGCCAGCGGTTGATTGATTGTTTCCCGCAGGTACAGTGGGCAAAAGAGGTTGATGTCAGTGGTAAAGAGGCGCGCTGCGGTGTGCGTTGTGCTACTCGCGATCATCTGCCAATGGTAGGCAACGTGCCTGATTATGACGCTACACTCGTGGAATATGCGTCGCTGGCGGAGAAGAAAGATGAAGCGGTAAGCGCGCCGGTTTATGACGATCTCTTTATGTTTGCTGCTTTAGGTTCGCGCGGTTTGTGTTCTGCCCCGCTGTGTGCCGAGATTCTGGCGGCACAGATGAGTGAAGAACCGATTCCGATGGATGCCAGCACGCTGGCGGCGTTAAACCCGAATCGGTTATGGGTGCGGAAGTTGTTGAAGGGTAAAGCGGTTAAGGCGGGGTAATCTGCTCTGGCATTGTTTGTCGGATGCGGCGTAAACGCCTTATCCGACCTACGCGTTACCTGTAGGCCTGATAAGACGCGATAAGCGTCGCATCAGGCATGGTGCTCCAGACGTCACAACTTACTGCTGTGAGGCCTGCTGAAACAGGTGTTCCCACATATCGGTCACCAGCGCCTGGTCACGCGGCGACAATTCACCGGCACCAATGGCTTTTTCCAGACTCTGGCTAACGGTTGTATGTACCGCCTGAGCGGAGTGGTCGTCACCACTTTCCAGTTCTGCGATGGCTAATGTCAGGTGGCCACGCAAATACCCACTGGCAAACAACTCATCATCACTGGCATGGTCAACCATACCGTCGATTAATGCCAGAATGCGTGATTCAAACTCCGCGATCATCTTCTTTCCTCA
>OLJW01000677.1_pt1 | contig 44607 bp, 39 predicted proteins | sample 1603411 | NCBI WGS metagenome assembly OLJW01 (sample SAMN04168659, study PRJEB22393) | human gut metagenome | biome: human gut microbiome; feature: stool | host: Homo sapiens | collected 2014-05-12 | reverse complement strand
CGATGATCGGTACCAGACGATCTTTGATCGACTTGTTCTTCAGCATCACGTTCAGGGCACGAACGAAAGCGATAGTGGTGGAGATTTCTTTGTTCTGCTCTTCCAGCAGCGCACCGAAGTCTTCCAGAGCCGGCAGTTCCAGCTTCTCAGTGAAGTTCGGCTGACGAGCTGGCAGGTAGCCATGCAGTTTCTGACGCTGAGCGTGCAGATAAGTGTGCTCTTCAGAACCTTCCGGGAAGGTGATGTAAGACAGGTTTTCAACCTGCTCATCGGTCACAGGAACGTTGAAACGGTCGCGGATATAACGCACGCCGTCCATGTTCATTTTCTTAACCTGGTGAGCGATGTTTTTACCTTCAGCGGTGTCACCCATGCCGTAACCTTTAATGGTATGGGCCAGGATTACAGTTGCTCTGCCTTTGGTTTCCTGCGCTTTTTTCAGTGCAGCGTAAACTTTCTTCGGATCGTGACCACCGCGGTTCAGAGACCAAATTTGCTCATCAGTCCAGTCAGCAACCAGTGCTGCGGTTTCCGGGTATTTACCGAAGAAGTGCTCACGTACGTATGCACCATCTTTGGATTTGAAGGTCTGGTAGTCGCCGTCAACGGTTTCGTTCATCAGCTGGATCAGTTTACCGCTGGTGTCTTTACGCAGCAGCTCATCCCAACGACCGCCCCACATGACTTTGATAACGTTCCAGCCAGCGCCCGCGAAGATGCCTTCCAGTTCGTTAACAATCTTGCCGTTACCGGTTACCGGGCCGTCAAGACGCTGCAGGTTACAGTTGATCACAAAGACCAGGTTGTCCAGTTTTTCACGGGTCGCGATGGTGATCGCACCTTTTGATTCTGGCTCATCCATCTCGCCGTCGCCCAGGAAGGCGTAAACGGTTTGTTTAGAGGTATCTTTCAGACCACGGTGTTCCAGATATTTCAGGAATTTAGCCTGGTAGATAGCACCGATTGGGCCCAGACCCATAGATACGGTCGGGAACTGCCAGAATTCTGGCATCAGTTTCGGGTGCGGGTAGGAAGACAGGCCTTTGCCATGAACTTCCTGACGGAAGTTGTTCATCTGCTCTTCAGTCAGACGACCTTCCAGGAATGCGCGTGCATAGATGCCCGGAGAGATGTGGCCCTGGAAGTACACCAGATCGCCGCCATCTTGCTCGTTGCGTGCACGGAAGAAGTGGTTGAAGCAAACATCATATACCGTTGCGGAGGACTGGAAGGATGCCATGTGGCCACCCAGCTCGAGGTCCTTTTTAGACGCGCGCAGTACGGTCATGATGGCGTTCCAACGGATAGCAGAACGAATACGACGTTCCAGCTCCAGATTGCCCGGGTATTCCGGTTCATCTTCAACGGCAATAGTGTTTACATAATTGCTGGCCCCTGCACCTGCCGCTACTTTCACGCCGCCTTTGCGGGCTTCTGAAAGCAGTTGGTCGATCAGATACTGAGCACGCTCAACACCTTCTTCACGGATGACCGATTCGATCGCCTGTAGCCAGTCGCGAGTTTCGATCGGATCCACGTCATTTGGGAAACGTTCTGACATGGGGGTATTCCTTATCTATCTAATACGTTGAGTTATCTGGAACCTGTCCCATTACGTTCTCGCCAGAGAGCGTAATAAGACAGGTTCTGCGTTTAGTTGCCGCGCACTTTATATGGCGCTTGATTTACAACATCTTCTGGTTAACGTTCTGCCAGAAAAATCACTAATTCTTTCGTTGCTCCAGACGGCGTAAGGCGCGTTCACGACGGCTTTCCTCACGGCTTCTGTCCAGCAGAATCTCTTCGATAAACGCCAAGTGACGGTGGGACGCTTCACGCGCCTCTTCCGGCTTCCCGGCAATAATTGCTTCAAAAATACGGGTACGGTGACTGCTAACCAGTGGCAGCATTTCACGACGCGCATACAGCAATTCGAAGTTTTGCCGAACGTTCTGGGCCAGCATCGGCTCCATACACCTTAGCAAATGGAGCAGCACCACATTATGTGCCGCTTCGGTGACAGCAATTTGATACTGGAGTACAGCATCAGATTCACCGTCAAGATCGCCGGACTGTTGAGCAAGCTCGATCGCATGGTGGAGTTCACGGATACGCGTTTTGTCTTCATCCGTGCTGCGCAGTGCAGCGTAATAAGCTGCAATACCTTCCAGCGCATGGCGCGTCTCAAGCAGGTCAAACTGGGATTCAGGATGGTCGGAGAGCAGCTCTACCAGTGGGTCGCTAAAGCTCTGCCACAGGCTGCTCTGAACAAAAGTGCCACCGCCCTGACGACGAAGCAGTAACCCCTTCGCTTCAAGGCGTTGGATCGCCTCGCGTAAGGAGGGGCGGGAGACGTCGAACTGTTTTGCCAGCTCGCGTTCCGGTGGGAGTTTTTCTCCGGGGCGAAGTGTCCCCTCAAGAATTAAAAACTCCAGCTGCTGCTCAATCACATCGGAGAGTTTTGGTTGGCGGATTTTGCTGTAGGCCATGATTTCCTGTCTTAAGCCATTTGCCCGGAGTCAATTGGTCTTACCAATTTCATGTTCTTGACGCTAAAGTAACAAAGTATTCACCTTCTGTCCATACAGGTTTTGATTGAAATCAGTAAAGGAGGCATATTTTAACAACATTACAGAAATAACGTTTCAAACATGTAACTATGCACAAATGTTAAATTTACCCACCTCGAGGTAGTTTTAACGGAATTGAAACGAAAAATTATCTCATCTGAACCGATTCACCTGCTTATTTACCGATACTTAAATCACTATTAATGAATAGAAATTCAAAATAGAAATTTTGTGGTAGATAAACTCGCATTTACAAATGGTTTCTTTTTATTCAACTCGTCATCTCCCCCGCATAAAGCAGGTGCATTCGCGCTCACATATCATTATTCTGATCAAGACAAAAGCATTAAGGCAACATTTCATTAAAAGCATCTGTAAACAAATTAATACAACAAACGGAATTGCAAACTTACACACGCATTGCTGCGTAGTTCAAAAAATAAGTACTCGAAATATGAAGAGTAAAACCACACACGAGGTTTCATGATGGAAAGTCAACAGCATGGCGATCAGCTCAAGCGCGGTCTTAAGAACCGCCATATACAGCTAATCGCGCTGGGTGGCGCGATTGGTACCGGGTTATTCCTCGGTAGCGCATCCGTTATCCAGTCTGCAGGACCGGGGATTATTCTGGGTTACGCTATTGCCGGCTTTATCGCCTTTTTGATTATGCGTCAGTTAGGTGAAATGGTGGTTGAAGAGCCGGTAGCAGGCTCCTTTAGCCACTTTGCTTATAAATACTGGGGCAGTTTCGCGGGTTTCGCCTCTGGCTGGAACTACTGGGTACTGTACGTGCTGGTTGCCATGGCTGAGCTGACTGCAGTCGGTAAATATATCCAGTTCTGGTACCCGGAGATCCCAACCTGGGCCTCTGCTGCAGCCTTCTTCGTGATTATCAACGCCATTAACCTGACCAACGTGAAAGTGTTTGGTGAGATGGAGTTCTGGTTCGCCATTATTAAAGTCATTGCTGTCGTCGCGATGATCATCTTCGGCGGCTGGCTGCTGTTCAGCGGCAACGGCGGGCCGCAGGCCAGCGTCAGCAACCTGTGGAACCAGGGGGGCTTCCTGCCGCATGGTTTCACCGGTCTGGTGATGATGATGGCGATTATCATGTTCTCTTTCGGTGGACTGGAGCTGGTTGGGATCACCGCAGCAGAAGCGGATAACCCGGAGCAAAGCATTCCCAAAGCAACCAACCAGGTTATCTACCGTATCCTGATTTTCTATGTGGGTTCGCTGGCGGTTCTGCTTTCCCTGATGCCGTGGACGCGCGTTACGGCTGATACCAGCCCGTTTGTCCTTATTTTCCACGAACTGGGCGACACGTTTGTTGCTAATGCCCTGAACATCGTGGTGCTGACTGCTGCCCTTTCTGTCTATAACAGCTGTGTGTACTGCAACAGCCGTATGCTGTTCGGTCTGGCACAGCAGGGCAATGCGCCGAAAGCGCTGATGAACGTCGACAAACGCGGCGTGCCGGTGAACACCATTCTGGTTTCCGCACTGGTGACGGCTCTGTGCGTGCTGATCAACTACCTGGCGCCAGAATCTGCCTTTGGCCTGTTGATGGCGCTGGTAGTTTCCGCACTGGTGATCAACTGGGCAATGATTAGCCTTGCGCACATGAAGTTCCGCAAAGCCAAACAGCAGCAGGGTGTTACCACCCGCTTCCCGGCGCTGCTCTATCCGCTGGGTAACTGGGTGTGCCTGATTTTCATGGCTGCAGTACTGGTGATTATGCTGATGACGCCGGGCATGGCGATCTCGGTGTACTTAATCCCGGTATGGATTGCTATTCTTGGCATAGGTTACCTGTTCAAACAGAAAACGGCCGGCACGGTTAAAGCACATTAATTTTTCCTCCCCCACCTGCGCCAGGTGGGGGTTGTTACCTGCCTCACACTTTCCCACTCACGACTGTTTAGTCCATATCAGCGGCGTTATCCTGCAACGCAAAAACACCGGTACCAGACAATAATTCTCTCCATATTTCATTCATGGAGTGCAGTTGATGGAAACCAGTAAGCTCACGGTGAAAGAAAAGATTGGCTATGGAATGGGCGACGCCGGATGCAACATCATCTTTGGCGCCATCATGTTGTTTGTTAACTATTTTTACACAGACATTTTTGGTCTTGCACCTGCACTGGTCGGCGTATTACTGCTCTCAGTACGCGTTATTGATGCCGTTACTGATCCCATTATGGGCGCAATGGCCGACCGTACGCGCAGCAAATATGGTCGATTTCGTCCATGGCTATTGTGGATGGCTTTCCCGTATGCATTATTCAGCGTACTGATGTTTACCACCCCAGAATGGACATATAACAGCAAAGTTATCTATGCTTTTGTCACTTACTTCCTGCTCTCTATCACCTATACGGCGATCAATATCCCCTATTGCTCTCTCGGCAGCGTCATCACCAACGATCCGCAAGAACGCGTCGCCTGCCAGTCATATCGCTTTGTATTGGTAGGCATTGCAACTCTGCTGCTGTCACTCACCCTGCTCCCCATGGCCGACTGGTTCGGCGGGGAAGACAAAGCCAAAGGGTATCAAATGGCGATGGCGGTACTGGCCTTCATCGGCATGTGTATGTTCCTGTTCTGCTTTGCAACCGTCCGTGAGCGTGTCCGTCCTGCCGTCCCGACCAATGACGATTTAAAAGCCGATCTAAAAGATGTGTGGAAGAACGATCAGTGGGTAAAAATTCTGCTGTTAACCCTGTGCAACGTCTGTCCGGGTTTTATTCGCATGGCTGCCACCATGTACTACGTGACCTGGGTTATGCAGCAGAGTACACAATTTGCGACGTTGTTTATCAGCCTTGGCGTTGTAGGCATGATGATCGGCAGCATGTTGGCGAAGGTGTTAACCGATCGCTGGTGCAAACTGAAAGTGTTCTTCTGGACCAATATCATCCTGGCGATTTTCTCCGCCGCGTTTTACTTCTTCGATCCGAAAGCCACCATGATGATTATGGTGCTCTACTTCCTGCTCAACATCCTGCATCAGATCCCATCCCCGCTGCACTGGTCGCTGATGGCGGATGTCGATGACTATGGCGAGTGGAAAACCGGTAAACGTATCACCGGAATCAGCTTCTCCGGTAACCTGTTCTTCCTGAAACTGGGTCTGGCGATTGCCGGAGCGATGGTCGGCTTCCTGCTCTCCTGGTACGGCTACGACGCTGGGGCGAAAGCGCAAAGCGACTCCGCCATTAACGGTATTATGCTGCTGTTTACCATCATACCTGGCGCAGGCTACCTGATTACTGCAGGCGTGGTTCGTCTGCTGAAAGTTGACCGCGAGTTTATGCAGCAAATCCAGACAGATTTAGAAAAGCGCCGCGCCAACTACCGTGAACTGAATGAATACCACGATATAAAAACGACTGAAACCGTAAGGAAAGCCTAATGAATCAGTGGCCAAATCCCTTTATTGAACAGCGTGCCGATCCGTTTATCTTACGTGACGGTAGCCACTACTATTTCATTGCTTCAGTACCTGAATATGACCGGCTGGAGATACGCCGGGCCGACTCGCTGGAAGGGTTGCGCACCGCCGCCCCGGTTATCATCTGGCGCAAGCCAGAAAGCGGCCCCATGAGCCAACTCATCTGGGCGCCCGAAATCCATCATCTGGCAGGCAAGTGGTACATCTATTTTGCCGCCACCCACACACAGTCGCTCGACAAGCTGGGGATGTTCCAGCATCGCATGTTTGCGCTCGAATGTGCCGACACCGATCCGCTGACCGGAAAGTGGACGGAGAAAGGTCAGATTAAAACGCAGTTTGATACCTTTGCGCTCGATGCCACCACCTTTAACCATCAGGGAAAACAGTGGTATCTATGGGCGCAGAAATCGCCCGATATCGCCGGAAACTCCAATATCTATCTCGCAGAACTGGAAAATCCATGGACGATTAAAGGCGAGCCGGTCATGCTAAGCCATCCTGAATATGACTGGGAATGCCGGGGTTTTTGGGTCAACGAAGGTCCTGCCGTCATGGTTCACGGCGACAAGTTGTTTATCAGCTATTCCGCCAGCGCTACTGATGAGAACTACTGTATGGGATTATTGTGGATTGACTTAGACGCAGATCCGCTCAACCCGCAGAACTGGCACAAATCACCGCGCCCGGTCTTTACCACCAGCTATGAAAACCGCCAGTTTGGGCCAGGACACAACAGCTTTACGCAAACGCCAGAAGGTGAAGATGTGCTGGTGTATCACGCGAGAAATTACACCGAAATCGAGGGCGATCCGCTGTACGACCCAAACCGCCACACTCGTCTGAAGCTCGTGCGTTGGGACGAAAACGGCATGCCAGATTTTGGCATCCCGCCTGCTGATACGAACTAAACTGTTGCACTGCCCGGTGGCGCTAACGCTTACCGGGCCTACACGTTTTTCCATTGTAGGCCGGATAAGCGTTAGCGCCATCCGGCACAACGCTATACTAATGCCCCATAAATGGTCAGCAACGCAATAATCACCACCACCACAAACGAGGTCTTCTTCGCCATCGAAACAGCCGCTTTTGGCGTTTCGACTTTATCGGTATGAGGTTCGCGCGCCAGCGAGAACTGCGCCAGACGCGTAAGCACCTGATATTGCGAAGTATGCAGATCAGCAAGCGACGCAAACCAGGCTGGCAACGCCTTCTCGCCGTGTCCTAACAGCGCATAGACCACGCCCGCCAGACGCACCGGGATCCAGTCCAGCACATGCAGGATCGCATCAATACCCGATTGCAGACGCTGGTGCGGTGTCTGATAGCGCGCCAGCCAGGACTGCCAGGCACGTAAAAAGGCATAACCAACCAGCGTCACAGGTCCCCACGGGCCACCGACAATCAGCCAGAATAACGGCGCCAGGTAAAAGCGAAAGTTGTTCCATAACAGCGCGTTCTGCAGTTCACGCAGGAACTCACGCTCGTCACAGTCCGGCGGAACACCATGGATAAGCGTCAGCTCGCTGGCCATCGCCTCACGAGCGTGAGCATCATCGCGAGCAGCCGCGTTCAGGTAAGCGTGATAGTGAAGGCGTGCCTTGCCTGCGCCGATGCACAGCAAGCCAATTAAGATCCACGCCACCAGCAACGGAACGTTAAACAGCAGCCCATGAAGTGCGCGCAGTAGCAGAAACGTCACTCCCATCGCAATAAGAGTCATGCCTACCGTACGCATCATCGAGAAATGCTTAATCCGGCGGAAAAAAGCTTCAACCCGGTGATCAAGCTGCCAGTGCTCACCCAGCTTAAACAGGCGTTCAACAATCAACACCAGTAATGTTGTAAACAGCGTCATGTCATCTCCTTGTGCGACGAGGGGGTGACCAGGGCGCGAAACCTTGCCCAGTCAAATGAGGGCCCGGGATCGGTCTTACGCTCGGGCGCAATATTGCAATGTCCTGTCATATTGTTAGCAATAGCCGGATAACGCGTAATCAGGGCATTAGTCACGGCTGCCAGTTGCTGGTACTGCGCGTCGGTATAGGCCAGCGTATCCGTCCCTTCCAGCTCAATACCAATTGAGAAATCATTACAGCGTTCACGGCCCTGATAGCTCGAGACGCCGGCATGCCAGGCGCGTTTATCAAAGGGGACATACTGCACGATTTCACCATCACGGCGAATTAAACAATGGGCCGAAACGCGCAAATGGGCGATTCCGGCAAAATAAGGATGGGCGTTGGGATCAATCGTGCCGGTAAACAGCGCGTCTATCCACGGGCCGCCAAACTCGCCGGGCGGCAGGCTGATATTATGCACCACCAGCAGAGAAGGGTTTTCGTCATCCGGGCGGCAATCGTAATGCGGAGAGGGAACGCGTCGCGCCTCTGCCAGCCAGCCCTCGTCTAACAACATGCAGAATCTCCTTATTGGTGGTGCTCATATCAGGTTCAGGGTAGCATGTTTCCACCTTATGATTCGTTAGCAATTTGGAGTTTTATCATGCCGCCTCGCCGCTATAACCCTGACTACCGACGTGACGCGCTGTTGGAACGCATAAATCTCGATATCCCTGCCGCTGTCGCTCAGGCGCTGCGTGAAGATTTAGGCGGAGAAGTTGATGCCAATAACGATATCACCGCACAGCTTTTACCCGAAGACATGCGCTCCCACGCTACCGTAATTACCCGCGAAGATGGCGTTTTTTGTGGGAAACGTTGGGTGGAAGAGGTCTTTATTCAACTGGCTGGCGATGATGTAAACATCACCTGGCATGTCGAAGATGGCGACAGCATTAAGGCTAATCAGCCACTGTTTGAACTGGACGGCCCTTCCCGCGTGTTACTGACCGGTGAACGTACCGCGCTTAATTTTGTGCAGACGCTTTCAGGTGTAGCAAGCGAGGTGCGTAAATACGTCGACCTGTTAGCGGGGACCAAGACCCAACTGCTGGATACGCGTAAAACCCTGCCAGGACTGCGTACCGCGCTAAAATACGCCGTATTGTGCGGCGGCGGTGCGAATCATCGTTTGGGGCTGTCCGACGCTTTCCTGATTAAAGAAAACCACATTATTGCTTCCGGCTCGGTACGTCAGGCCGTAGAAAAAGCATTCTGGTTGCACCCGGATGTGCCGGTTGAAGTCGAAGTAGAAAGCCTGGATGAGCTGGACGACGCGCTGAAAGCCGGAGCCGACATCATCATGCTCGATAACTTCGAAACCGACCAAATGCGCGAAGCGGTAAAACGCACCAACGGCCAGGCGCGTCTGGAAGTCTCGGGCAATGTCACCCATGAAACGCTGCGCGAATTTGCCGAAACCGGCGTGGATTTCATCTCTGTTGGCGCGCTGACCAAACATGTTCGCGCACTCGATCTCTCCATGCGTTTTCGCTAATTGCTGATTGTATTGCCCGATGGTGCTTCGCTTATCGGGCATCCTACACAGGTTTATTCTGTAAGCCGGATACGGCATCTACGCCACCATCCGGCAGTTTCTTCGAGCCTCTTAGCAAATACATTGTCTGATTCTGTAATTTCGTAAAAGTCCTCGGAATCCGCCTTCCCATTCTGTTTTTTGTCTCTCGCCGTCCTCCCGTCGGTTTGCCAAAGTAGCGCCAGCAAACTCAAGGAGTGAACAATGAACAAGCAACGAGGCTTTACGCTTATCGAACTCATGGTGATTAGTGTAGTTATTATATAGTAAAATTTGTGATCACTAACCGTTTGAAAGATAAGTTATATCCTCCGCTTGAAGGCTTCATCCATCAGGTATATAAGATTAATACTAATTAGACATTACTAAATGATGTCTTCTCTATAACACCTTCAGTTGAAGGTAAAAAACGGAAAAAGAAACTTTAAGGAGATAAGTTTGAAAATTCTTTCGAACCATCGTGCTACACCTGAACAGCTGCCAATAGTCAGTCGGAATACAGCAGGCATAGTCGTTATCAGGGGTGCCGCAGGTAGTGGTAAAACCACAAGTGCTTTACTTAGACTCACAGCAATAGTCAATGCGTTAACATATCGAAGAAATCTTAACAATGACAATACACCTATCAAAACATTAGTGCTGTCATTTAACCGAACCCTTGCCGGATATATTGAGGGGCTAATTGATGACAGCATCCAAGCTAAAGCTATCCCAGTAGAGGTTGAAAATGATACATTTTCTAATTGGGCTCGAAGGCACCTCAATACACCTTTGATTAAGGATACAACTCGAGATTCTTATCTTTTAAATAAATGTTTAACACTTGGGCTTGATTTAAATTTTGTACTCGATGAAATAGACTATTTTCGAGGCAGATTCCGCCATCACGAATTAGATAATTACCTAACAGTTGAGAGAACTGGTAGAGGATTGTCGCCACAAGTAACAAGACAGACTCGCCAGCGTTTAATTGATATTGTTCGCTCCTATGTACAATATCTTGAAGAGCATCAGTTAGACGATTGGCATACTCAGTGCGAGAAAATGATCTCTCATGAATGTCTGGGGTATGACATAATTGTCGTTGATGAAACGCAAGATTTTTCAGCCAATCAAATTAGAGCAATATTAAAACATCTTACGGATGATTATTACTTAACGTTTGTAATTGATACTATACAGCGATTATACCCGCGAGGCTTCACATGGGTAGAAACTGGATTAGATATGCGTAATGCGGCCTATTTCAGATTAGGTGAAAATCATAGAAACACAGTAGAAATTGCTGCATTTGCTGCGTCTATTACCCATGGATTAACAATCGATGATGATGGAAGCATTAGCGACTTTACAAGAGCTACAAGGCATGGGCCAAAACCAGTTGTGTGCAAAGGGCTATACTCGCAACAAGTAAGATATGCCATTGATTACATTCAAAGGAATGTTAACCTTGCAAATGAATCTGTCGCATTTCTTAAACCTAAAGGTGGGCAATGGTTTGAAGAAATTCAAAAACAGCTTACACGTCATGGACTTCCTTATGTAACCATAACTAAAAATAAAGTTTGGTCAAGAGGACCTGAAAATATTGCATTGTCCACAATGAATTCAGCTAAAGGTCTTGAATTTGATCATGTTATAATTTTAGGCCTAAGCGATGCAAATATGCAGCATCAACAAGATGAAAATGATGATAAATTACAGCAATTAAGAAGATTGCTTGCAATGGCTATCAGTCGAGCCAGAGAGTCTGTAGTTATCGGATATAAAGAATCGGAAAAATCAGATTTGGTTGACTATTTTACCCGTGGTACTTTCGATGAGGTAGATTTATAAATGGACATTGAACAATTTATATTTGAGAAAGGGATCTCAGAAATCCTGCACTTTACGACTGAAAGAGGTTTAACGGGTTGTGCAGGCACAGGTTTAGTTTTATCTCGCAAAGCTTTAAACGAAGAACAATTTCTTAGTTATATTGCATCACCTGTATCAAGTGAGAGAAAAGAAGCACAGGATACATTCAACAAAGATGAAGATTGGTTAGATTATATAAACCTTTCCATAAGTGAAATAAACACAAGTTATTTTAATGCAGCCAGAAATTGGTTTAGAGGTGAAGACAGATGGTGGTGTATAATGGCTTTTGATCCCATTATCCTAACTCACCCAAAGGTATATTTTACAACTACTAATAATATCTATACTTCCGTAATACGAACACCAGGTTGTGCAGGACTTCAATCTATGTTTGTGGAAACAATCACTCGATGGAGAGGAAAGACAGTTAGTAGAAATGGAAGACAGCAAAGATTAACCACCTGCGAACAGGCTGAAGTTCTGTATCCTAATCCTCTTGATATGAAATTCCTTAGAAGCGTTTACGTACAAAACCAAGAGCAGGCTGCATCTATACATGGGACACTGAGGAGCTTTGGTTTTCTTTCTGTAAATGTTATTATTTGTCCAGAAAAATTTTTAGGTGTGCCTAACACATTCTAAGAGGGAAAAATGAACTCACTCAGAAAACAAAAAGTCATAAATTCCGCACTGTGGGCCGCCGCTGGTGATGCTATTGGCTGGATTTCTGAACTTACCGACGAAAGTGGCTTAAAGCGAAGGATTAATGATTCCTACCTCCTCAAGCCTGTCAGCTGGAACAGAAAAATTGGAGGTTACTCAGGAGTAACTGTAAGCCTCCCAGCAGGGACATACTCAGATGATACACAATTAAGATTAGCCGTATCGAGATCTATAAGAAGTAATGGTGAATTTGACACGGAGTCATTTGCAAAAATAGAACTTCCTGTGTGGTTATCTTATGCTTTAGGTGCTGGCAGAGCAACCAAATTAGCCGCTACAAACCTCATGCGTAAAGATACAAATTGGTTTTCTAATTTCTATAAAGTTAACGGGATTGATTACACAAACTCAGGTGGAAATGGAACCGCCATGAGAATACAACCTCATGTATGGAGTTGTAAAAACATCTTAGAAAGAAAATATGTTGCATCAGTAATCAAAGATTCGTTAGTGACTCATGGTCATGTATTAGCAGTGTGTGGAGCCCTATTACATGCTGATACTTTACAGTACGCTTTAATAAATGGAAAACCTGCTGGCCCTACAGAAATCAATGGTTTTATTGATAACTTCACTGCTATCCCTCAAATTATTAACGAGATCTACGAGTTAAATAATTTCTGGCTTCCTAACTGGGAGATTATTTCAGGGAAAAAACTGCAAGAAGAAGTAGAGAGAGTTCGCATTGAATCAAAAGCATATCTATCAAAATCTCTGAATGCAGCTAAAGAATATAATGACCTCTCTGATAAATACAAATCAGTAATTGATGCACTTGAATGCAACAAAGAATCAAGGAGAGGTACTGCAACTAATACAGCAATTGCGAGTGCCTTGCTTTGTCATTTTTATAAAAACGCAAACCCATACGAAGCAATTATTTCATGTGTCAATTTATTAGGCACTGATACAGATTCAATTGGAAGTATGGCAGGAGCTATATTGGGATGTTACAGTAGCCTTCCTGAATGGGACATTCAAGATAGCAAATATATTATTAGCGAAGCCAGTAGATTAAGTGATATAGCGGAAGGAATTCCAACTGTAAACTTTGACTACCCTAATATAAACAAATGGCAATCGCCACAAACGCAAAGCGATACATTAGTCAAAAATAAGGATGGCATTTACCATATTATTGGATTGGGTAAAGTCACCTTATCAAAATCTGGTGGTTGGAAGAATAAAAATTATGAGTGGCAATGGATGCAACTCGAATATGGTCAGACTATTTTAGTAAAGAGTAGAATAGGCGATATCAAATTCGCTGAACCTACTCAACTTCGCCAAAATGATTTGACTCTAAAAAATGATATTCAGTCAGAACAAATGGCTATATCAAAAGAGCCTGAACAACAAACAGAGGTCAAAAAAGTTGTACAACCTGTTACAAGTTCATATAAGTATGAACAAAACAGTTTTAATTATGATTATGCCGACTCTGATAATTTAGATCTCGATGAGATAACTACAAACTTAATCAAAAACGGTTTTAGTGAACGTGAAGTAGGTCATTATCTTATAAGGCTTGCTGATAAAAAAGGTCTCGATTCCTGTATAGCATTTGCAGCAATCATTGGTAAGGCTTTTATCACAAGAAAGAAAAAGCAATAGTCTATATAACGGCCTAAAGCAACAAGTTTTGGGCCTTTTTCTATAAGCAATGATTAATATCTTACATAAGTTTTATCAATTCCTTTAAAAGGCACATGCATTTCCGCTAATACATACTTGGCATGAATCTATTTAAATGAGTATGTTTCTTACACTTCCCTATGGTTCCCGACATGTATACCCCAAGCAGACTTACAATTTGCCTTTGTATATTGGTTCACTAAATCTATTTTACAACTTAAAAAGGACCAAATATAATGAACCATGTAAAACGAACTGAAGGAAGATACAATGCGTATTTGGGGCTATTTAAGGGCTTCAACCCAAGAACAAAATGCTTTACGAGGGAAAGTGGAACTTGATGAATTCGTAAGCACACATGGTATGAAAGTCTCAAAATACTTTATCGAGAATGTATCTGGTGCAACGTTGCAACGTCCTCAACTATTTCAATTACTCGATATTGCAGAATCGGGCGATGTACTTCTATGTGAACAGGTAGACCGCCTGGCCAGGCTGACTACCAATGATTGGAAAACTCTTCGCACACTCATCGAGTCAAAAGGAATTCGAGTAGTATCGTTAGATCTTCCAACCAGCCACCAATTATTGAAAGGAAGTACTGATTCACTAACTTCTCGAATGTTCGAATCAATGAATACGATGATGTTAGATTTTCTGGCAGCATTCGCCCGTAAGGATTATGAAGATCGCAGACGTCGCCAAAAACAAGGAATTGACAAAGCTAAAAGTGAAGGAAAGTACAAAGGCCGTCCTGTAGATGAAAATCTCAGAAAGAAGGTTAAGGAATTGCTTTCAGATGGTAAAAGCTGGAATCGAATTCAGGAGTTGTTGGGTTGTTCAAGAGCTACTATTTCTAAAGCTTCAAAGCTACAAACAGATGAAATAAGAGATAAGCTATGATTCATAGTTATTTCAGTGAGACCGAACGCTTACTCCATAGAGTAATGCACATGTACTTTGATGAAAAAACGGATGATTATTTAATATTTGGTATACTTCTTTGTGAATGGAACGATGAAAATACTGCAAGAATTATTAATAGCGGGTTCCCACCAGCCCTGACGCATCGATGGCAATAAAAAAGGTAGCCTACGCTACCTTTTAACATCAACCACCAAGATTTGTACTATTCCTTAGTCGATAAAGATCTAATGTTTTATCGCGGATGATATTCATTTTGCTTTCAGCCGCAATTAAACTCCAGATAGTACCCTCTTCTTTTTGATAAAAAGCCTCAATTCCTTTATTATACAAATCTCTGTATTTTATCCATTGCCTTTGTGAATCTCTTAGGGTTGTACGCACATTTTCAGGCTGATCTTTCATTAGCAGTTTGTACTGATTCCCAAGCTCAGTATCCCAAGCTGTAGTAGCTTTGATATAGCAATTCTGTGAATCAATAGTACTAACGGCATCCATTTTGCATTTTTGTAATGTACTATCAATATTTTGCTTCAGTTCTTCAGCAGAGGCTGATAAACACAATAGTAAGCTTGAACTTATAACCACCGCTTTGAAATACATAATACTGAACCCATTTCAATTATCAGTTTGTACTGTAACACGATGTTCTATCTCGTTAAGATGAGCTATACCACAATTTTCTAATTGAGAACGGGCAAATCTAATATCATTGCTGGTTCTCTGGATATCTGGATCGGTTGTAGGACTCCTCCCCCCTGCAAATGGCGAAATACCCGACCGGGTTAAAGAATCAGAGGTTTCATTCCAGTACTCAATGGCTTGCTCAGACGCTGCATTAGCAGCTAACAATCGATTGAATTCACGTGAGCATGACTTCTTTTGAATAGCAATGTAATCATCGACCCAAACACCATGTTGCTTGTAGATATTTTCAGCTACTAAGTACTTACCACTACTCTTGTCGAGACTATTAATCTTACTTTCGATGTAGTCTTTGTTCTTTTTTTCTAATGCTACAGCGGCGGCATGTTTATCGGCTAATTTCATTGACTCATCTTGCTTAGCTTTAACCTCAATCCACTTTTCTCTGTTAAAGATCCCGGCACTCTTCGCTTCAGAGAATTGATCTTCGATCATAAAACCAAGATTCTTTCCTTGCAGATTCATCATATGAACATTAGCTTGCCCAGCTATTAATAATAAAATTACAATAATGACAGGTAGAAGAAAGTTATTAAAAAACTTTGGAAGTTTTTGTATTAATGCGGGGTAATTTTCTTGCACAGATGGAATGGCTATAATTGACCACCAAAATGAAATGATCATAACCATACTCCAAAATGCTAAAGTAACTAATGCAAGTAATACTGTAGCAAATGACATCCCTGGTTCATTGAATGTACTAAAATAACTATAAACCATGAACACCATGATTAAGCCGAATCCCATATAAACAAAAAACTGTATTTTCTTCATTTTTATTTTCCCTTGTTATTTTAATACTCGTTTTATATTACCGAGAGAGTCAACTTCTACTCTGACAAGTTTTCTACATGCTCCGCACGAACCTACACCTGTACCACTGCTTTTTATTCCGGTGTTAACTGTCGTAGTACTTCCACAATGCGGACAAACCACTGTATATGTTGCGTATGCCACAATTTATTCCTCACTATTGCTGTAACGTTCTGGCCAGATTTCTTCTCGGGTCACCCCAATATAATCGGCAATAATCTGCTCACCTTTTGGCCAATGTCTCTCAAGGGCGTTGTATAGCGTTCGTTCATGCAAGCCGTTGTCTCGGGACAACTTAGCCAACGAGCTACCTCTTTTGCGTATAGCTGCAAGCACATCGGCTCGATGCCAGTTTCGAGTACTGGCATTTGATTCCTTTTTTTGAGATCCTTCTTGTTTATGATTCTTCATTATGATCACTCATTACTTAATCATGAACATGATTGATCAATAAAATGAACAAGTCAAATCGAATTAGGAATACAATTCCTTAAGTTGAATGGCGATAGAATGATCAATAAAAAGCAAAGTACTAAAGAGTTCAGTGAACGCTTAAAGCACGTCATAGCAGCACTTGGAACAACGGGTAGAGAGTTCTCAAAACGTGCGGGTATTGGCTATAGCACTGTTCACAACTACATGCACGGTTCATCAAGCCCTACACTGGATAACTTAGTACTCTTGGCAAAAGCAGGCAATGTATCTATTGAGTGGCTGGCAACAGGCCAACAATCGAGCATGGGCAGTACTGATTCAGATGTCATATATGTACCTTTTATTGATCATGCCGATGAAATGCTGAAACTTGATGTTCAACTGCTTGATGTGAAGGATTTACACTCTCTCCGTGCTATCAAGGTCAATACCGATGTAATGACCCCTACTTTTCTTACGGGAGGAGTAATCATAATTGATACTAACGATATAAATTTAACCGATAACAAACTTGTTGTATTAAAACAGAGCGGGAATTATTTGTTTAAGAGAGTACAGGTGCTCATAGATGGAGTACGCTTATTGAGTGATAATGATAGCTATCCACCAATCGCAGTACCTTTTGAAGATATGAAAAGTATCAATGTCGTTGGTGCTGTAGTGATGATTATTAACAAAATTAATTAGCATAATTAGTACTTCCACCAATTACCGTTAACAAACCTACCCAAGGTAGTGAAAGGTGGAAGTTGTAACTATTATAGTACATGACACAATTAATTAGGAGATCATAGCAAGAGGTCGCTACAAGCCGAGATCATTACCTTCAATCCTAACGATATCTAATTGAATTAATATTTCCATTTAATGTTATTTTTTGACTGTCCCGCTTTACAAGCGAGCCAGGAATTTCACTCGATTGAATCTCACGGCGTTCGCTTCAACTCGAATATCAATTCATTGGATATTAATTTTTTGATAGGACATTTATCAAATATTGATTAGCTTTAGCAGCGTTACCCCTTGACGGGATTTCTTGGATACATTTCGATCCCCCACTGCGGGGGGAAGATACTCAAGATATACAATTAATTTGTACTTCTTGACGCTGATACTCATCAACATTTCATACAGCGAATTTTGGATACAACTATATTGTACTCAAGCGGAAGCGGGTTGCCCTGTTTCTTCCTATCGCCATTCTTTGCAACGGTCGTAGCTCATCACTACTCTTCTTATAAAAGCTGTATGAATAACTCCTATAAGCGTCTAAGTACATCTCAAATTCTGGACGGATCTATATTGTATAAATTCGTCACTGAATCTATTAGAAGTAATAGACTCCCTTATACCATTTGGTAAGGATTGGCCTTATATGTCTATCAAGGGAATCTACGGGGTATTATCCGATTCCTTTATAGTGCCACATTGCCGTGACTCCTGCGTTTTCGTCTTTTTTGTCTGGAATTTACGCTCGGGAAATTTGCACGGGTTTCATTTGCACTGCGTTCTGTTGAACAACTCATCTGCCATCTACTTGTCGATAGGATCAGGTTTTAATTTATTATACCAAGGATAATGACGCTCTTATCATTACCCCACGACTAACGGGTACACCAACAGGATTTTAACTATACATATAGTATAGGACATAATTTAAATTCATTTCATTTTTTTCTTCTCTCCCTATAAATATCTACCGATATTTATAGGTTAGAAAAAACAAATCTAAATCATTATTTTTTGATGCTTAAAAAGCCATATTATAAGATAAGCTTCGCTAAAGAACCCGCCTTTAGGTTTGTAATAATAATCATATGTGGACTATTACTTCTTCAATAACAAAATTAAGGTTCCATTCAACAGTAAAAAAAATGAGCTTTGTTTTTTACTGAGTAAAATTTATTCCAATCTACATGGATACTTCAACTACGCTCAAAAAAAACCAAGGTGCCTTCCTAACTAAGTCAATCAAATAATGCATATGCATCTTCATTACTAATCGGTTTAGAATTTAAATAATACTGTTTACTTTCAATATCGTATGTCATTATTTCATTGCCAAGTGTAACTACTAAAACTTTGTTTTCTACATATGTATTACTTAATAAAAGCCCTTCTTTAAGACTAATGGTTATCCATTGTACATCATTGCTAACATAAAATGACACCGATACTAAAACAATGTTTTTCTGTATTTTCAGTATTTGAATCTCTCTAATGATCTTTCTTATTTTTATGTTAAATTCTTGTCTAACCTCAATATTACTAACATCCATCAACTCATTATTAATTTTTTTTACTATCTCTTCATAACTAACACTAACATTCTCTAATGCTTTTATATCATCAATTTTACCTTGTAATTCCCTAACTTTTGCCTCAAGATTTTTTAGTACCTTATAATCAGTTTCACTTGGAATATCCACAGAGTCTACTGTTCTTTGGACATTTGCCAAATAGTTAGAGTAATGAATTAATTCACTACTCAAATTTTCAAGTTCTACCGCATGAGATGAATTGTTAAGACTGCCAAAATCTAAATGCCTCAAATACTTTATTAGTGTATTCTCAACGACATTATACTTGAACCCGTTAGCAACACATCGTTTGTTCCCCGCGATAGCATGAGAACATCGACCAAAGCGATTTCCATTTTCATTATTAATTAAAATATGGCCTGCCTTGCATAATCCGCAAATTAACACCCCTGAAAATAGCGTATTAGCTCTACGGTTTATTTTTTTATCACGACCTGGCTTTGTTAATCGCTGCTCAGCTCTTTTGAATTGAAGCTCAGTAATAATAGCAGGATACATCATAATCCCATCAAAATTATTGCGTAGTGTTGATTGAGTTCTATGTTTACCTGTGACTCTCTCATCTTTTAGTACTCTATGTACGCTCCAATTACTCCAAGTTTTACCATTGTATTTGTATCCTTCACTATTAAGTCTATCTCGGATATATGCCTGACCATAACCATTATTATACCATTCAAAAATGAGACGAATTGGTGCAACTCTTTCTGGTATTTCTTGGTATAGGTCATTTTCAACTTTTAACCAACCTGGGCAACGACCTGTTAAAGGAACATGTTTTTTTACTGTTTTTTCAAAACGTTCATCCCAATTTTTAATTGAAAGCTTTTGCTTTCTGAGTGATTCTTTATGGCTACGAGTTAATCCTGCTGATATTTGATTTAAGTCACTACATCTATGATGTACTGTCTCTGTATCAATTTCATGTACATCACACCCTTTATTAATCAAACCTAAAAAGAGTTCAGCTGCTTCATTGGGATTTGCTCTTGAAAACCGATCTATGTTTTCAATAATCAATACAGCATTTTTGATCTTTCCGCTTTTATAATCAGCTATAAAGGAATGAAGTACAGATCCTTTTTCAATATTTTTCCCACTAAAACCACTAACTCCTTCAGCTTTTAAGAATACTATATTGTCAACATTTAATTCGTACCCTAAACCATCCTTGTCCTCATATTCTTCGACATAAGTCGTTAGCAAGGCTTGCTGACGACTCATACCAAATCCACCTTTCTCAGTCTTTTGGCGTCCTGAACTTACACGGCAATAGCAGAAGGCTGTTTTGATACCCATGATGAAAAATCCTTCAAATTTTTTACTATATAATAACACGTATAATGGTGGTGATTGGCATTATTGCCATTCTTAGCGCCATCGGTATTCCGGCATATCAAAACTATCTGCGCAAGGCCGCGCTGACAGACATGCTGCAAACCTTTGTCCCCTATCGCACAGCGGTTGAGCTCTGTGCACTGGAGCATGGAGGAACAGATACCTGCGATGCCGGAACGAATGGTATTCCCACGCCAACAACTACCCGTTACGTCTCAGCCATGAGCATTGAAAAAGGCGTTGTCAGCCTTAGTGGGCAGGAAAGCCTGAACGGGTTAAGCATCACCATGACGCCGGCTTGGGACAATGCCAACGGCATTACCGGTTGGAACCGTAACTGCATCATCCAGAACGACAGCGCATTGCAGCAGGCCTGTGAAGATGTTTTCCGCTTCGATACCCACTAAGGAACAGAGATGAATACCACCCAGCTTACAGCGCTATGCCAACGTTATCAGGGAATATTACTGGATGCAGACAATGAAGTGGTGCATATCGCCGTCGTAGACGCCCCATCACACGAACTGCTGGATGCACTGCATTTTGCCACCACCCGGCGCATCGACATTGTCTGCTGGACACGTCAGCAAATGGAAGGCCACACGCATACACCGCAGAAAATGCTCCCGGCAGTAGTCACGAAAAGTAGCGCCAGCGCAGCAGACTTGCTGAATCAGACGTTTCATTCCGCTCTGGAGAAACGGGCTTCTGATATTCATTTTGAGCCAGCGGAAAATCACTATCGGATCAGATTACGTGTGGATGGAGTACTCCACGCTTTACCGGAAGTCACGACCGAGATGGGCATTGCCATCACCGCGAGGTTAAAAGTATTAGGCAGTCTGGATATTGCCGAACATCGGCTTCCACAAGACGGACAATTTACCGTTGAGATTTCAGGAGAACCTATCTCGTTTCGCATCGCCACCCTGCCCTGTCGCTACGGCGAAAAAGTCGTGTTGCGGCTACTTCATCAGGTCGAGCAGTCACTGGAGATCGCCGCACTGGGAATGCAAGACGCGCAGCTGGCCGCATTTTCGCAAGCCTTGCAGCAGCCTCAGGGGCTGATTCTGGTTACCGGGCCTACCGGAAGCGGTAAAACGGTCACACTGTACAGTGCGCTGCAAACCCGAAACACGCCAGATGTTAATCTCTGTAGCGTGGAAGATCCGGTAGAGATCCCGATCGCAGGCATCAACCAGACGCAAATTCACCCACGCGCCGGTTTGACTTTTCAGGGAGTCTTACGTGCTCTGTTGCGTCAGGATCCCGACATTATCATGGTGGGTGAAATCCGCGATGGAGAAACAGCAGAAATAGCCCTTAAAGCCGCACAAACCGGTCATCTGGTTCTTTCTACGCTGCATACCAATTCCACCAGTGAAACGCTGGTGCGTCTGCAACAAATGGGGGTCGCACGCTGGATGATCGCCTCCGCGCTGACGCTCGTCATTGCACAGCGATTGGTCAGAAAGTTGTGCCCCCATTGCCGACAACGTCAGAGTACGCCTATCACACTCCCGAAAGCTGTCTGGCCTACACCACTACCGAATTGGCAGGCCCCTGGCTGCAAACATTGTTATCACGGATTTTATGGCCGTACGGCATTGTTTGAAGTACTCCCTGTTACTCCGGCATTACGTCAGAGTATTGCCAGTGACGCCCCCGTAGACGGAGTGGAACCTGATGCTCAGCTATCAGGGAGAACGCTTTTCGAGAATGGCTGTCAGGCCGTCGAGCAAGGATTAACGACATTTGAAGAGCTGATTCGTGTACTGGGCATGCCTCATGTCCGCTAAACAGCTTTGGCGCTGGCAAGGCATTAACAACAAAGGTAAATCGCTGGAAGGTACACTATGGGCCGATACCCGACCGTCATTAATTCTGGCTCTTGAGAAACAACAGATTACGCCGCTACGCATTAAGCGTATGCGTGTCAAAACCTCGCACTGGAGCCGTACAAGAAGTGCCGAAACCATACACCAGTTGGCGACATTGCTAAAAGCAGGGTTAACGCTCTCAGCAGGGCTAGCTCTGCTTGCTGAACAGCATCCCAGCAGTCAATGGCAGGCGCTACTGCGTACGCTGGCTTACGATATGGAACAGGGCATTACCCTCTCCACCTCGCTATCACAATGGCAACACGTTTTTCCGCCCCTTTACCAGGCAATGATCCGCACCGGAGAGCTTACGGGTAAGCTGGACGACTGCTGTTTTGAACTCGCCTACCAGCAAAAGAAACAACAGCAACTTGCTGATAAAGTTAAAAAATCCCTGCGTTATCCGCTTATCATCATCACAATGGCGGTGTTGGTCGTATTTGCGATGTTGCAGTTTGTACTCCCTGAGTTTGCCGCCATCTACCAGACATTCAACACCCCGCTACCGGCCCTCACTCAGTGGATTATTACCATCGCACACTATAGCAGCCAATGGGGATGGCTGGCGGTAGCACTTGGCCTGGTAGCGGTTGCGGCACATCATTTGATAAATCAGAAACCGTACTGGCTCGTTCTGCGCCAGAAATTGCTGCTCAGCCTCCCGGTCATAGGGCCGATGGTGAGAGGGCAAAAGCTCACGCAGATCTTCACCGTTCTGGCGTTAACGCAAAATGCGGGCATTCCCTTTTTGCAGGGTCTTGAGAGCGTTACCGAAACGCTGGCTAACCCTTTCTGGTCGCAGCGTTTAGCGCTGGTTCAGCACGACATTAGCGCCGGAAAGCCGGTCTGGTTAGCGCTTAAAAATAGCGGTGAATTTAGCCCATTGTGCATACAGCTGGTCCGAACTGGTGAAGCTTCCGGCTCGCTGGATGCAATGCTGCGCAATCTCGCGCATCACCATGGTGAGAAAACCCTGGCTCAAGCTGAGAATTTGGCTGCATTACTTGAGCCTGCGTTGCTGGTCATCACGGGGCTTATCATCGGTACGCTGGTTGTCGCGATGTATTTACCGATTTTCCATTTGGGAGATGCGATGAGCGGAGTGGGATAAATTCAAATGCCGGATGGCGACGTAACGCCATCCGGCATTTCACAGAACGACCTGTTTTACAGGCTATTGAATACGCGGTTCTCTTGTTCCTGTACACGAATAAACGTTGTACGTTTGGTCAGCTCTTTCAGACGGGATGCGCCTACATAGGTGCAAGCAGAACGCAAACCGCCGAGAATATCGCGAGCGGTATTATCAACCGGGCCGCGCAGTGGCAGCTTGACGGTTTTACCTTCTGCAGCGCGGTACTGTGCAACACCACCAACGTGACGCGTCATGGCAGATTCTGAGCTCATACCGTAGAACAGCATGAATTTCTCACCGTTTTCTTCAACAATTTTGCCGCCGCTTTCTTCGTGACCGGCCAACATACCGCCGAGCATAACGAAGTCTGCGCCGCCGCCAAACGCTTTTGCAACGTCACCCGGCATTGTGCAGCCGCCGTCGCTGACAATCATGCCGCCCAGACCGTGGGCTGCATCGGCACATTCAATAACCGCAGAAAGCTGTGGATAGCCAACGCCGGTTTTTACACGCGTGGTGCATACAGAACCTGGGCCAATACCTACTTTGACAATATCAGCACCGGAGAGCACCAGCTCTTCACACATTTCACCGGTGACCACATTGCCCGCACAAATCGTTTTTGTCGGCCATGCTTCACGCGCTTTCGACACAAACTGAACAAAATGCTCTGAGTAGCCATTTGCCACATCAATGCAGATAAAATTCAGCGCTGGGTTGAGCGCCAAAATCTGTTTGGTTTTTTCGAAGTCTGCGTCAGACGTGCCAGTTGAAACCATTACGTGTTTGAGTACATCGGCAGAGCTCTCTGCGATGAAGGCGGCCCAGTCTTCAACAGAATAGTGTTTGTGCACAGCGGTCAGGATGTCGAAGGATGCCAGCGCCGTTGCCATGGCAAACGTCCCGACAGTGTCCATGTTCGCGGCAATAATAGGTACGCCGGACCAGGTCTGACCTGAATGCTTAAAGGTAAATTGACGTTCCAGCTCAACATCGGAACGGCTTTTAAGAGTAGAACGCTTAGGGCGGATAAGAACGTCTTTGAAACCTAACTTCAGATCTTCTTCGATACGCATGTGCGGATTCCTGGGGTTAATGGCGAAAAATCGAAACTCACAACTCCAGTGACGCTATCATACGCACTAATCAATGCCGCGCAAGACTGCGAAATTCTCTTTTTTTACGCTACAATCCCATAAATTTACCTGGCGAATAGTAGGTTAATCCTGCAACAGCCTCGCCTTCGCACGCTTAACTTTTAACTGTTTGATAATCAAACTTAAACTCCAGGATCGGCATCTATGAGGTATACGGTAGCCTTAACCGGCGGCATTGGCAGTGGTAAAAGCACCGTTGCAAATGCGTTCGCTGACCTCGGAATAAACATCATTGATGCAGATATTATTGCGCGCCAGGTGGTTGAACCCGGCACACTTGCTCTTAAGGCGATCGAAGAACATTTTGGTTCCGAGGTTATCGCCGCAGACGGATCGTTGCAGCGGCGCAATTTACGCGAACGCATTTTTTCCGCCCCAGAGGAGAAAAGCTGGCTGAATGCCCTGCTCCATCCGCTTATTCAGCAGGAAACGCAGCGCCAGTTTCAGCAAGCGACCTCACCTTACCTGTTATGGGTTGTCCCTTTGCTGGTGGAAAATTCGCTGTATAAAAAAGCCGACCGCGTACTCGTGGTGGATGTCACGCCCGAAACCCAGCTCAGACGCACCATGCAGCGTGATGACGTCACACGTGAGCATGTTGAACAAATTCTTGCTGCCCAGGCAACGCGTGAAGCGCGGCTGGCCGTGGCAGACGATGTTATTGATAATAATGGCGCACCGGAAGCCATCGCCTCGGATGTCGCCCGCCTGCACGCGCTCTATTTGCAATGCGCGTCGCAGTTTGTCTCACAGGAAAAACCGTAATGCACACCCAGGTCCTTTTTGAACACCCTCTCAATGAGAAGATGCGTACATGGCTGCGCATTGAGTTTTTAATCCAACAGCTCTCCGTTAATTTGCCCATTGCTGACCATGCCGGCGCTCTGCATTTTTTCCGCAATATCGGAGATTTACTGGATGTATTTGAACGCGGCGAAGTCCGTACCGAACTCCTCAAAGAACTGGAGCGACAGCAGCGAAAACTCCAGGCCTGGGTCGAAGTTCCCGGCGTCGATCAAAGCAGAATCGACTCTTTGCGCCAGCAGTTAAAAAGTGCAGGCAGCATTCTGATTTCTGCCCCGCGTATTGGACAGACGCTGCGCGAAGATCGTCTGATTGGTCTCGTACGTCAGCGTTTAAGTATTCCTGGCGGGTGCTGCAGTTTCGATCTGCCGACTCTGCATATCTGGTTACACCTGGCGCAATCGTATCGTGACGCGCAGGTTGAAACCTGGCTTGCCAGCCTGAATCCGCTCAATCAAGCGCTGTCGCTGGTGCTGGATTTAATTCGCAACTCAGCGCCGTTTCGTAAGCAAACCAGCCTGAATGGTTTTTATCAGGACAACGGCGAAGATGCAGATCTGCTGCGCTTGCAGCTGCCGCTTGATTCGCAGCTTTATCCGCAAATTTCTGGTCATAAGAGCCGTTTTGCCATCCGCTTTATGCCGCTGGATAGCGAGAATGGTCAGGTGCCTGAGCGCCTCGATTTTGAACTGGCGTGCTGTTAAGGAGTCAACATGTCTGAACAAACCATCGTCAACTGCCCAACCTGTGGCAAGCCTGTAGTATGGGCTGAAGTCAGTCCGTTTCGCCCATTCTGCAGCAAGCGCTGCCAGTTAATCGATCTGGGAGAGTGGGCTGCAGAAGAGAAACGCATCCCAAGCTCAGGCGATCTGTCGGAAAGCGACGACTGGAGTGAGGAGCAGAAGTAATTCTGCTAATACGTAGGGCGGGCAAGCGTAGCACCCCCGCCATAATTTGCCGGATGGCGGGGGTGCCTTATCCGGCCTACGAACACCATTATCCAGTAATCAGCTTTTCAATGACCGGTGCATTCGCCGGCGGGAAATCTTCCGCATTCAGAGCATATTGCGCAATCCACTGCGCCGGTTGCCCCTCTTTTCCCCACGGCTCGCCTTCCCAGCTTTCAACCAGCCAGAACCACAGAGTGATATGCCTGTCCGGAAACTGATACTCCAACTTTTCGAACAACGAGCTTTCAGTCGGCGTAATACCTACTTCTTCCTGTAGCTCGCGAATCAGCGCCTGCTCCGGCGTTTCGCCCGCTTCAATTTTCCCGCCGGGGAACTCCAGCTTATTGGCCATGTGGGCATCAGCCGCACGCTGGGTGATAAAAATTTCATTGTGCTGATTACGAATAATCCCGACGGCGATCTGCAATATTTTCATTTTCATCGTCCATAAAAAAGGCGCAGAAGTCTGCGCCTTTTCAATAAGTTATTTTCTTAGCTCAGACGGCCATGACACTGTTTGTATTTCTTGCCGGAACCGCAAGGACACGGATCGTTACGACCCACTTTACGATCGCCGGTTTGTGCCGCCAGCTCTTCTGCCGCAGCAGAATCATCACCTTTATGGCTCAACTGCTGCATCTGCGCTAAACGCTCAGCTTCTTCGCGACGCTGCTGCTCCATCGCTTCCACTTCTTCAGGCATACGCACCTGAACTTTGCTCAGAGTGCTGATCACTTCGTACTTCAGTGATTCCAGCATTGATGCAAACATAGAGAAGGATTCACGCTTGTATTCCTGCTTCGGATCTTTTTGCGCGTAACCACGCAGGTGAATACCCTGACGCAGGTAATCCATCGCCGCCAGGTGCTCTTTCCATAAAGAGTCGAGCGTTTGCAGCATCACGCCTTTTTCGAAGTGACGCATCATCTCCGCGCCCACAACTTCTTCTTTGCGCTGATAAACTTCTACTGCGTTTGCCAGAATACGTTCGCGCAGCGTTTCTTCGTGCAGCTCAGGTTCTTTATCCAGCCACTCTGAAATCGGCATATCCAGCTCGAAGTCGTTTTTCAGGCGCTCCTGCAGACCCGGAATATCCCACATTTCTTCCAGAGACTGCGGCGGAATATAGGCATCAATCGTCGCTTTGAAGACGTCTTCGCGAATGCTGTTAATGGTTTCGCTAACGTCAGTTACGTCCAGCAGTTCGTTACGCTGGGTGTAGATAGCACGACGCTGGTCGTTGGCAACATCATCATATTCCAGCAACTGCTTACGAATATCGAAGTTGCGGCTTTCCACTTTACGCTGCGCGTTAGCAATTGCTTTGGTCACCCATGGGTGTTCAATGGCTTCACCAGGCTTCATACCCAGTTTACGCATCATGCCGGACACGCGGTCAGAGGCAAAAATACGCATCAGCGCATCTTCCATCGACAAATAGAAACGAGAAGAACCCGCATCCCCCTGACGACCCGAACGACCACGCAGCTGGTTATCGATACGACGAGATTCGTGACGCTCAGTACCGATAATATGCAAACCACCAGCAGCTAACACCGCGTCGTGGCGAACCTGCCACTCGGCTTTGATCTGCGCGATTTGTTCCGGAGTTGGGTTTTCCAGCTCGGCAACTTCTGCCTGCCAGCTACCGCCCAGCACGATATCGGTACCACGACCCGCCATGTTAGTAGCGATTGTCACGGCAGACGGGTAACCCGCCTGTGCGACGATATCCGCTTCGCTGGCATGGAACTTGGCGTTCAGAACGTTATGTTTGATGCCTGCCTTGGTCAGCTCGTTAGAGACTACTTCAGATTTTTCAATGGAGATAGTACCCACCAGCACCGGCTGGCCATTTGCAGTACGCTCTTTAATATCTTCAATGATCGCCTGAATTTTTTCCGCTTCGGTCATGTACACCAGATCCGGTAAATCCTTACGGATCATCGGACGGTTAGTTGGTACAACTACGGTATCCAGCTTGTAGATGGAGCTAAATTCAAAGGCTTCGGTATCTGCTGTACCGGTCATACCGGCCAGTTTTTCGTACAAACGGAAGTAGTTCTGGAAGGTAATAGATGCCAGCGTCTGGTTCTCGTTCTGGATCTCTACGCCTTCTTTAGCTTCAACAGCCTGGTGCAGACCATCAGACCAGCGACGCCCCTGCATGGTACGGCCGGTGTGTTCATCAACGATGATAACTTCGCCGTCTTTCACGATGTAGTCAACATCGCGGGTAAACAGCACGTGCGCACGCAGTGCGGCAGTCACGTGGTGCATCAGCATAATGTTGCCTGGAGAGTACAGAGACTCGCCCTCATCCATAATGCCTTCGTTAACCAACAACTCTTCAATCAGTACCAGACCACGTTCGGTCAGGTTAACCTGGCGCGCTTTCTCATCAACAGAGAAGTGGCCTTCCCCCTGGAACGTGTCGGAATCTTCCTTCTCCTGACGGATCAGGTGTGGGATGATTTTGTTCACTTTTTTATACATTTCCGAGCTGTCTTCAGCCGGGCCGGAAATGATCAGCGGCGTACGCGCTTCATCGATCAGGATGGAGTCAACTTCATCGACCAGCGCATAGTGCAGTTTACGTTGAACACGCTCTTCCGGACTAAACGCCATGTTGTCGCGCAGGTAGTCAAAGCCGTATTCATTGTTGGTACCGTAAGTAATATCGGCGTTGTAGGCTTCACGCTTGGCTGGCGCTGGCAGGCCAGACATGTTGATACCAACGGTCATGCCGAGGAATTCAAACAGCGGGCGGTTATTTTCGGCATCACGCTGAGCCAGGTAGTCGTTCACGGTAACCACGTGCACGCCCTTCCCGCTTAATGCGTTCAGGTAGGCTGGCAGCGTCGCGGTCAGGGTTTTACCTTCACCAGTACGCATTTCCGCGATGCAGCGATCGTTAAGCACCATACCACCCAACAGCTGAACATCGAAGTGGCGCATACCGAACACGCGTTTACTCGCTTCACGCACCACTGCGAACGCTTCCGGGATCAGGCTCTCAACGCTGGCACCTTTTTCCAGACGGGCGCGGAATTCAGCGGTCTTCGCTTTCAGTTCATCATCGGAGAGTTTTTCCATCTCCGGTTCCATTGCGTTGATGACATTGACCACTTTACGCATACGACGCAGCGTACGCTCATTACGGCTACCGAATACTTTGGTTAATAATTTGATTAGCATAATAAAATCTCAAACGCCCCGCGATGCGGAGTCAAAAATTATAAGTTGGAAGGTTCTTTTTTAGCTGAGGCGTTGAGGACCAGCGCGGATACCCTGCAGCTGGCTGATCCAGACCGGAACGCTAAACGCGGCCTGAGAAGTAAAGTGGGCGTATGTCACGCGACTTACTGTCGCGGGCGGAGTGCCTTCTTGCGTCAGCATCGCGCTGAGCGTATTCAGTAACGCAAGATGGTGCGCCTGGATTGGCAACGGCTCTTCGGCAACAGGCAACGCCTGAGGCGCCATGGCAAAAGAAAGATGGCGGATAACCGTACGAATGGCATGTTGATGCCAGTAATCGACGGTAAAATTTGGGCGGCGATTAGTCGCTTCCAGCAAAGCAAGCTGGCTAAAGTTAACTTTAGCGGATTGATCGTGATTGCTGGCAGTCGCCTTCGCGGGGGGATTGGGTTCAGCAGCATTACCGAGCGCGGGCAGGCCAAAACTCGCCGCGACCATCCCCAACAGGAGATGCGGCCAGAAGTACCGTCTGCCTAACTGTCGCCAACGCGTCAGTATTCCACTCACGTTTTTGCCACCTGATATACCCTGCGTTTGGGGTTACGAATGCAAAACATTTTTTTTGCGCACGAATCTTATCATTAAAGCGTACGCTCCACAGCAGTAATGACAACCGGCCATGGGTAAATATGCTCAAGAAAGCAGCGATCGCACACTATTTTAACCTAGTGGCAGGGAAATATTTGCGTTGGAAAAGGCTGCGTTAATGAGTACATAAAAAAACGACTGGCTAACCTGGCCGGAGAGAGTGCCAGATTTACCAGTCGAATTTATACGACAGCGTATGTCGTTATGCCAGTACGGTCGAAGGTGCTTTGAACGCCAGAGGCAGTTCTGCATCGTCCTGGAAGGTCACATATTCCCAGGCTTCCTGTTTTGCCAGGACCGCCTGCAACAGTTTGTTATTCAATGCATGACCGGATTTATACGCGGTGAATGCACCAATAATGTTGTGACCACACATGAACAAGTCACCAATCGCGTCGAGCATTTTGTGACGAACGAATTCGTCTTCAAAACGCAGACCGTCTTCGTTCAATACGCGATAATCGTCAACAACGATGGCACAATCGAAGCTGCCGCCCAAGGCCAGGCCACGGGACTGCAGATATTCGATATCACGCATGAAGCCGAAAGTACGCGCACGGCTGATCTGGCGCATGAACGCATCTGCAGAGAAGTTCATCGCGTAGCGCTGCGTGCTGGCATCAATCGCCGGATGGTTAAAGTCGATGGTAAAATCCAACGAGAAACCATTAAACGGTTTGAATTCAGCCCACTTATCGCCATCTTCGACACGAACGGTCTCTTTGATGCGAACAAATTTCTTCGCGCTGTTCAGTTCTTCAATACCCGCATCGAGCAGCAGGTATACGAACGGAGCAGCACTACCATCCATGATCGGGATTTCCGGGGCATTAACTTCAATAACAATGTTATCGATACCTAAGCCCGCCAGAGCAGCATTCAGGTGCTCTACGGTTGAAATCCGCACATCATGCTCATTGACCAGACACGTACAGAGCATGGTATCACGCACAGATTTGGCATCGGCCGGGAAATCTACCGGAGGATTCAAGTCGGTGCGACGATAGATGACCCCGGTGTTGGCCGGCGCAGGGCGTAGCGTCAGCGTGACTTTTTTGCCGGTATGTAAACCGACGCCAGTCGCCTGAACGATACGTTTAAGTGTCCTTTGTTTGATCATCGTATAATCTCGCCAAATTAACTATCCAACCGAAGTGTACTATACATTCGGCGGGCCAGTTTAGCACAAAGAGCGCAGATTCCCAAATTCCAGCTAATTCTTAATCAGCTTGCTTACGCAGGAATGCAGGGATATCCAGATAATCCGGCTCTTTAGTGGTTTGCGGCGTATTGTCGTTAACCACTTTCGCTACCGGCTTCTGTTCTTGCGTCAACGGCGCCATGCCATGTTGCTGGTAACGATCCATTACCGGCTGCTGTACCTGCTTGTTGGTTACCAGAGTGATTTCAGGACGCTTGTCCATACCAATTCCAGTCGCAACAACGGTCACACGCAGTTCGTCGTTCATATCCGGGTCCAGAGAGGTACCGATTACCACGGTCGCGTTATCCGATGCAAAGGCACGGATGGTGTTACCCACGGTTTCGAACTCATCCAGACGCAGGTCGAAGCCCGCAGTAATGTTGACCAGCACGCCGCGTGCGCCGGACAGATCGATGTCTTCCAGCAGCGGAGAAGAGATAGCCATTTCAGCCGCTTCTTCTGCACGGTCTTCACCGCTCGCCACGCCAGAACCCATCATCGCGTAGCCCATTTCGGACATCACGGTGCGTACGTCTGCAAAGTCGACGTTCATCAGGCCCGGACGAGTAATCAGTTCAGCGATACCCTGAACTGCACCTTTCAGTACGTCGTTCGCTGCGCCAAACGCATCCAGCAGGGAGATACCGCGGCCCAGTACTTTCAGCAGTTTGTCATTCGGAATAGTAATTAGAGAGTCCACATGTTTGGACAGCTCGGTGATACCCTGCTCCGCGAATGCCATACGCTTCTTGCCTTCAAAGTTGAAAGGCTTAGTCACGACAGCAACGGTCAGAATACCTAAATCTTTTGCTACTTCAGCAACCACTGGCGCTGCACCGGTACCGGTACCGCCGCCCATGCCTGCTGCGATAAACACCATGTCTGCCCCGTCAAGCGCTGCACGCAGAGCTTCACGATCTTCGTCTGCCGCATTACGGCCGACTTCCGGGTTCGCACCCGCGCCCAGACCTTTGGTGATGCCGCTACCAATCTGAATGGTCTGTCCAACCGCCGTTTTACGCAACGCCTGAGCGTCGGTATTCACTGCGAAGAATTCAACACCTTCGATGCGCTCGCGCACCATGTGTTCAACGGCATTACCGCCACCGCCGCCGACGCCGATGACTTTAATCACCGCGTCATTGGTAAGTTCCATAGGTTCAAACATAGTTTCTCTCTCCGTTGTGCCTGTCGCCTGAGACCGTTAATGTGCGTTGGTCTCTTTAAAAATTAAAACTCTTTTCGCAGCCAGCTATTGAGTCGTTTGATCCACGAGCCAACTGATGCCGTTACGCGTTTTTCTACTTCAGCCTCACCACTCAAATGGGATTCTTTTCCGTAGTGAAGCAGCCCCACTGCCGTTGAATAATACGGCTCCTGAGCATAATCCGTCAGACCAGTGATATTCAGCGGCGCGCCAATACGTACTTGCGTATGGAACACGCGCTGTGCGCAGGCCGCAAGACCTTCAATTTGCGCAGCACCACCGGTTAACACAATCCCCGCCGCCAGATGATGTTTCACACCCTGCTGGCGAAGCTGTTCTTGTAATTGCAAAATTTCTTCGTTGACCAGGTTGAGCAGCTCGGTATAACGCGGCTCAATGACTTCTGCCAGGGTCTGACGTTGCAGGCTGCGCGGTGGACGACCACCTACGCTTGGCACTTCAACGCTTTCGTCTTTACCCACGATGGACCCCAGCGCACAGCCATGGCGCACTTTAATGGCTTCAGCATCGCTCGGCGGCGTACCAAAGGCATACGCGATATCACTGGTCACTACATTCCCTGCATAAGGGATAACTTTAGTGTGGCGCAACGCCCCGCCAGTATAAACGGCGATGTCCATTGTACCACCACCAATATCCACCACGCAGACACCCAGCTCACGTTCATCTTCCGTCAACACGGAATAACTGGCTGCCAACCCGGCAAAAATCAGTTGGTCAACTTTCAGACCACAACGTTCAACAGCTTTGACAATGTTCTTCGCCATGTCGTTGTGGCAGGTAATAAGGTGGACTTTTGCCTGCATACGTACGCCGGAAAGACCTACCGGATTTTTAATGCCTTCCTGGTAGTCAATGGCGTATTCCTGCGGAATAACGTGCAGAACACGATGTTCGTCGCGAACGCGTACGGATTTTGCCGTATGTACCACGTTTTCCACATCTTCCTGCGTCACTTCCTCTTCGGAAATGGGCACCATACCAATTTCATTTTGACAGCTAATATGTTTACCGGAAAGTGCCAGATACACCGAGGAAATCTGGCAATCTGCCATCAGTTCAGCCTGGTCAATGGCGCGCTGTACGCACTTCACCACTGACTCAAGGTCATTCACCCCGCCTTTATCCATACCTCGCGATGGGCAACTGCCCACGCCAATGATATTGACCATACCGTCGGGCAGAACTTCCCCTACTAAAGCGGCTACCTTCGCGGTGCCAATCTCCAGTCCAACTACCAGTTTTCTGTCCGTCGCCTTGATCATTGTTGTTCTGCCTGTGCCTGATTCTGTTGCTGATTAGATTCCTCAGGAGGCAAGGGAACCCAGCCTACTGCCGCTCCTGAGTCATAACGCAAATCAACGTAGCTAATCCGTTTGCCATCGGTTTGCGCCTGCTGCTGTAAAACCGGGTAGAGTTCCACAAAGCGAGCCAAACGTTTTATCGTATCGCCCCTGCCCAGATTGAGCTTAATATCGTTATTCAGCGTCAACTGCCAGGAACGACGAGCGGTCATCGCCGCTTCCTTCAGGGTGAATCTATCCTTAGCCAGCACCTGCCCCATATCACGGAACCCTTGCAACACTTCACTTGCGCTGCCTTCCGGTCCGTACAACATAGGTAATACCTGCTTATTGGCCCGACCGTTTGGGACGCTGAACGTATTGCCTTCGGCATCCACCATATGCTGGTCATTCCAACGCGCAATGGGCACATATTCAACCAGATGAATCTTCAATTCATCGGGCCATTGCTTTCTGACGCTCGCCTGTTTAATCCAAGGGAGACGTTCAATTTGACTCTGAATGATGTTCACATCCTGAGTCATAAAGGTTCCCGGAGCGCCCAGAGCCAGAATGGACTGACGAATATCGTCATTGCGCGTGTAATGCCGTTCGCCGGTTAACACCAGCTTTGACAATGGCAACCGCTGCGCATCTTCCATCCACCCCAACACTACCCAGCCGCTGACAAACACGGTGCACAGCACTGTCAGCAGGAACAGTATTCCTGCAAGACGCGTTCCATTATTGCGGCGTGAGGAGTTTACTTCTTCTTCATCACCGTTTCGCGTGTTCAGCGCAGCCTGCGACATATCAGTCCGCCAACTCCAGAATTCTTACCACCAACTGCGAGAAGCTCAGGCCAGCCTGACGTGCCGCCATCGGCACCAGGCTGTGGCTGGTCATACCCGGAGAGGTATTCGCTTCCAGCAGATAAAACTGGCCATCGCTGTCCAGCATGACGTCAATGCGCCCCCAACCTTTACAGCCCAATGCGGTCCATGCTTTCAGGACTAATTCCTGCAAACGGGCCTCTTGTTCAGCTTCCAGACCTGCAGGGCAGAAATATTGTGTCTCATCAGAGAGATACTTCGCCTCATAATCATAGAAGGTTCCCGCGGGTTGGATACGTATTGACGGTAAAATTTCTTCACCAAGTATCGCAACTGTAAATTCCGGGCCACTGAGCCATTTTTCGATCAGTACTTCTTCATCATGCTGAAAAGCCAATGCTAATGCACCCTGCAAAGCATTTTCTTCTTCAACTTTTGACATCCCTACGCTGGAGCCTTCACGGCTTGGCTTCACAATCAGCGGCAAACCTAACGCAGAGATTTTTGTAACCGCTTCATCGCTAAGACCTTTTTCGAACTCAGAGCGGGTCAATGCAACCCAGGGCGCGACGGGTAAACCTGCGCCCTGCCACAGCAGCTTGCTGCGCAGTTTGTCCATCGAAATTGCGGACGCCATGACGCCGCTGCCGGTATATGGCAGGCCAATTTGCTCCAGCATGCCCTGCAACGTGCCATCTTCCCCGCCACGACCGTGCAGCGCAATAAACACCTTCTGAAAACCCATAGATTTCAGAAGAGTGACATCAATATCTTTAGGGTCAACCGGATGGGCATCGACACCACCTTCGCGTAACCCTGCCAGTACGGCCGCACCGGAATTCAGCGAAACTTCACGCTCTGCGGAGGTTCCTCCTAACAGGACCGCGATTTTATCAGCCATGTTGTTCTTCCTCCGGGTTTTGCGGCTTCAGTTTGATTTCAGCTAAGGAACGCGCGATTTTGCCGATATTTCCAGCGCCCTGCACCAAAATCAGATCATTGCCGGTTAATACCGGCGCCAGCATGTCTGCCACCTGAGCCGGATCGGATACCAGAATCGGGTCGATCTTACCGCGACCACGGATCGTACGGCACAGCGAACGGCTGTCAGCCCCCGGAATCGCGGCTTCACCCGCGGCGTATACATCCAGCATCAACAGCGCATCGACCTGAGTCAGCACGTTGGCAAAGTCGTCATACAGATCGCGTGTACGCGTAAAGCGGTGCGGCTGGAACAGCATTACCAGATTTTTGTCCGGCCAGCCCGCGCGTGCAGCTTTAATCGTGGCATCCACTTCCGTTGGGTGATGACCATAATCATCAACCAGCATCGCCGTCCCGGTTTTACCGTTTACCGGCTCAAGCGGAAATTCGCCGAGGAAGTCAAAACGACGTCCGGTGCCCTGGAAACTTTCCAGCGCGCGCAGAATTGCGTCGTCTTCAATGCCTTCTTCTGTTGCAACTGCCACCGCCGCCGCCGCGTTCAGCGCATTGTGGCGGCCCGGTGCGTTCAATGTCACACGTAAATCGGCCATCCCCTGACGCAGCAGCGTGAAGTGCCCTTGTGGACCAATCTGCTGGTAATCTTCAACGCGCACATCAGCATCATCGCTGAAACCATAGGTTGTGGTTTGACGACCGACCCGCGGCAACAACTCGCGGATCACCGGATCGTCAACGCACATCACCGCACGACCATAAAACGGTAAGTTATGCAGGAAATTAATAAACGTCTGCTTTAAATTTTCGAAGTCGCCATGGTAGGTATCCATATGATCGGCTTCGATATTGGTAACAATCGCCACCATCGGCTGCAAATGTAGGAACGACGCATCGCTCTCATCTGCCTCCGCAATTAAATAACGGCTATGACCCAGACGCGCATGGACGCCTGCAGCCTTCACCAGACCGCCGTTGACAAACGTCGGATCCAGCCCCGCTTCCGCGTAGATACTGGAGACCATCGCTGTGGTCGTGGTTTTACCGTGCGTCCCGGCAATGGCGATACCGTGACGAAAACGCATTAATTCAGCCAACATTTCAGCACGACGGATCACCGGAATACGTGCTTCATGCGCCGCAACAATTTCCGGGTTATCCGCAGAAATGGCGCTGGATACCACCACCACGCTCGCATCACGCACGTTTTCCGGGCGATGGTTGAAGAAAATCGTGGCGCCCAGATTCGTCAACTGCTGAGTCACCGGATTCGGCGCCAGGTCAGAGCCGCTGATCTGATAACCTTCGTTGGCCAAAACTTCGGCAATACCGCCCATACCAGCACCACCGATGCCGACAAAGTGAATGTGCCGAACGCGACGCATTTCGGGCACTATGGAACGCAGTTTTGCCAGTTGTTGTGTATTCATTCTTTAGCCATTAACTTCTTAGTTCATGCGATGCAAAAGGCATCACCACAATTACGCCCGGGCAGCCCGGCTCACTTCATTAGCAACACGCTCTGTGGCATCCGGTATGGATGCGGCGCGCGCACGTTCTGCCATGGTTAATAAGGTTTCTCGCGACCACCCGGAAAGGGTGTTAGCGACGGCATCCACAGTAAACTGCGGCTGCTCAAGAATTTTGGCGGCACCCGCTTTCTCCAGCGGCAGCGCATTCCAGTACTGCTGTCGGTCTTTGTGCTGGAAAGGCACAAACAGCGCAGGCAAACCTGCGGCAGCAATTTCACTTACCGTCAGCGCACCTGAGCGACAAACTACGACATCCGCCCACGCGTAGGCGGCTGCCATATCATCAATAAACTCAGTGACCTTGTGCTGCGGTTGTCCCGCGTCAGCATATGCCTGTTCAACGGTTTGCTGCGCACCTTTGCCGCTCTGATGCCAAATAGTCACCGCGTCACCAAGCTCTGCGGCAACCTGCGGCATCGTCTGGTTCAATACGCGTGCTCCCTGAGACCCCCCGACGACCAGCACGCGAACCGGGCCTTCACGCCCTGCCAGACGTACTTCGGGCGACGGCAGCGCCAGAACGTCGGTGCGTACCGGGTTACCCACCACTTCCGCATTCGGAAAAGCGCCAGGAAAAGCCTGCATCACCGTAGTGGCAATTTTCGCCAGCCACTTGTTGGTTAATCCCGCAATGCCATTCTGCTCATGCAGTACAACCGGAATGCCTAATGACCAGGCTGCCAGACCGCCAGGGCCGGACACGTAGCCGCCCATACCCAGCACCACATCAGGCTTAAACTGCTTCATGATGGCGCGCGCCTGGCGCCAGGCATTAAAAATACGCACGGGGGCGGCAAGCAGCGCGTTGACACCTTTGCCACGCAAACCGGAGATGCGAATAAAGTCAATTTCAATGCCATGCTTCGGCACTAAGTCCGCTTCCATACGATCGGCGGTGCCCAGCCAACGAACTTGCCAGCCCTGAGCCATTAAATGATGCGCGACCGCCAGCCCCGGGAACACATGCCCGCCGGTACCGCCTGCCATCACCATTAACCGCTTCGGTTGACCACTCATCGTGCACCTCGTGTAAACGCCTGGGCTTTTTCCAGACGCGTTTCATAATCAATACGTAACAAAAACATGATGGCCGTCGACATAATCAACAAACTGGAACCACCATAACTGATCAGCGGTAACGTCAGACCTTTGGTTGGCAGCATACCAGCTGCCGCACCTACGTTTACCAGCGCCTGGAAGCTAAACCAAATCCCGATGGAGCAGGCTAAAAAGCCTGAAAAACGGTGGTCAATTTCCAGCGCTTTGCGGCCAATCGACATCGCGCGAAAAGCGACGAAGAATACCATTAAAAGTGCCAATACCACACCGATATAACCCAGCTCTTCCCCAATGATGGCGAAGATGAAGTCGGTGTGCGCTTCCGGTAAATACTCCAGTTTTTGCACCGAATTACCTAAACCCTGCCCCCAAATCTCACCGCGACCAAAAGCCATCAGCGATTGCGTTAACTGGTAGCCGCTGCCAAACGGATCTTCCCATGGGTTCCAGAAGGAGGTTACGCGGCGAATACGATATGGTTCGGCAAGGATCAGCAGCACTACCGCCGAAATCCCCATACCGATAATGGCAATGAACTGCCACAGTTTCGCTCCAGCGAGAAACAGCATCGCCAGCGTCGTGACAAACAGCACCACTACCGTACCAAGGTCAGGCTGCGCCAGCAGCAAGATTGCCAGCACCAGAATCACACCCATCGGTTTTAAGAAGCCGCGCAGGTTGTTACGCACTTCATCGACTTTACGCACCAGGTAGTTGGCGAGATAACAGAACAGCGACAGCTTGGTGAATTCCGCAGGCTGAATACGCAGTGGACCCAGCGCGATCCAGCGCGATGCCCCGTTAACGGAGCTCCCCACCACCAGAACGATCAACAACATGATGATCGAGGCGATCAGCATTGTCGTGCTGTACTTTTGCCAGAACTCCATCGGCAGACGTAACGTCACCATCGCCAGACAGAACGCGAGGAAGATATACAGCGCGTCACGTTTAGCGAACAGGAAGGGATCGCCTGCCAGGCGTTGCCCTACGGGCATCGATGCCGATGTCACCATCACAAAACCGATCGCTGCCAGACCAAAAGTCAGCCACAGCAGCATGCGGTCATACATGATCAGGCTGTCCGCGTCTTTATCACGCGAAGCCATCACCCAGCCTTTAAGTGCCGCGAAGATCCACGCCAGGACACCCAGTCCCGGTACGCGCGGCATTTTCAGACGAGGGAGAGAGAAGCGCATCAACCCAACTCCTTCGCCAAACGGGTAAAGACGTCACCACGTTGCTCAAAGTTCTTGAACTGGTCAAGGCTGGCACAGGCTGGCGACAGCAGCACCATATCACCCGACTTCACACGCAGTGCGAGCAGACGCATTGCCTGCTCCATGGTTTCAGTGTGTTCCGCAACCTCAGGACGCAGAGCGGCAAGCTGTGCGCCATCGCGACCAAAGCAGTACAGACGAATGTTGTCGCCAGTCAGGTAACGTTGCAGCGGCATAAAGTCGGCGGATTTCCCGTCACCGCCCAGCAGCAGGTGCAGCGTACCCTCAACGTGCAGACCATTCAGTGCCGCTTCGGTGCTGCCGACGTTGGTGGCTTTTGAATCGTTGATCCAACGCACACCGTTATGATTCAGTACCAACTGGAAACGATGCGCCAGACCGGTAAAGGTAGTCAGCGCTTTCAGGCTGGACGCCCGCGGCAGACCCGCAGCATCCGCCAGCGCCAGCGCCGCCAGGGCGTTGGTATAGTTATGCTGGCCGGTAAGCGTCATCTCTTTCACGTTCAGGACTTTTTCACCCTTCACCCGCAGCCAGGTTTCACCCTGCTGACGATTGAGATGATAGTCACCCATGTTGATGCCAAAGCTCACGCAGCGCTCATCCGCCCCGCGAATCGGCATGGTCAGCGCATCATCAGCATTGACCACACACACTTTCGCATTCTCATAGACACGCAGTTTGGCCGCACGGTACTGCTGCAAGCCAAACGGATACCTGTCCATATGATCTTCGGTGACGTTCAAAATGGTGGCGGCTACGGCCTGTAAGCTGGAGGTTGTCTCCAGCTGGAAGCTCGACAGCTCGAGAACATACAGCTCGCGTTCGTCATCAAGCAGCATCAACGCGGGTAAGCCGATATTTCCGCCAACACCCACGTTCACGCCGGCCGCTTTCGCCATCTCGCCGACCAGCGTAGTGACGGTACTTTTCCCGTTGGACCCGGTGATCGCGACGATCGGCGCCTGTGCTTCGCGACAGAACAGCTCGATGTCACCGACAATTTCGATCCCTGCATCAGCGGCGGCGCTCAGCGAAGGATGCGCCAGGGCAATACCAGGGCTGGCGACGATGAGATCGGCGGCCAGCAGCCAGTCATCATTCAGGCTGCCAACATGACGCTCAACTGCTTCCGGCAATTTATCCAGGCCAGGTGGCGTTGTGCGGGTATCCATCACACGCGGCGTCACGCCACGCGCCAGAAAGAAATCCACGCAGGACAGCCCGGTCAATCCCAGACCGATAATGACGACTTTTTTACCCTGGTAATCAGCCATGATTAACGTACCTTCAGCGTTGCCAGGCCAATCAGCACCAGCATCAGCGAAATAATCCAGAAGCGCACAATGACGCGCGGTTCCGGCCAGCCCTTCAGTTCATAGTGGTGGTGAATCGGCGCCATACGGAAGATGCGCTGTCCGCGCAGCTTAAAGGAGCCAACCTGCAGAATGACCGACAGCGTTTCTACAACAAATACGCCGCCCATGATTACCAGCAGGAACTCTTGACGCAGCAGCACGGCAATAATGCCCAGCGCGCCACCCAGCGCCAGCGAACCTACGTCACCCATAAAGACCTGCGCCGGATAGGTGTTAAACCACAGGAAACCTAACCCCGCGCCGACAATCGCCGTACAGACGATCACCAGTTCGCCTGCATGGCGTAAATAGGGAATGTGCAGATAGTTGGCAAAGTTCATGTTACCGGTAGCCCATGCCACCAGCGCAAAACCCGCTGCTACGAACACGGTCGGCATAATCGCCAGGCCATCCAGGCCATCGGTGAGGTTTACCGCATTGCCCGTACCCACAATCACGAAGTACGCTAGCAGAACATAGAACAGACCCAGTTGCGGCATCACGTCTTTAAAGAATGGCACCACCAGCTCGGTAGCCGGGGTGTCTTTACCTGCGAGGTACAGCGCAAAGGCTACACCCAGCGCAATCACCGACATCCAGAAGTACTTCCAGCGGGCAATCAGGCCCTTGGTATCTTTGCGCACCACTTTGCGGTAGTCATCGACAAAACCGATAATGCCGTAGCCAATCAATACCACCAGCACGCACCATACGTACGGGTTCGACGGATATGCCCACAGCAGTACGGAGATAACTATCGCGGTGAGGATCATGATCCCACCCATGGTTGGCGTACCGCGTTTACTGAAGTGCGATTCCGGACCGTCGTTTCGTACGACCTGTCCAAAGGACATTTTTTGTAAGCGGGCAATCATGCGCGGGCCCATCCACAAAGAGATGAACAGCGCGGTCAGCAGGCTGACGATGGCGCGAAACGTCAGATAGGAAAAGACGTTAAAGCCGGAATAATATTTGACCAAATGTTCGGCCAGCCAAACTAACATGTCCCATTCTCCTGTAATGCGCGTACTACCTCTTCCATGGCGGCACTACGTGAACCCTTCACTAAAATCGTCATGACCTGATGTTCTGCAATCAATGCTTTAAGATGCGCGGCCAGCGCACTTTTATCCGCAAAATGTTCGCCAACGCCACTGGCGTCGCTAATTGCCTGACTCAGTTTTCCCGTACTCAGTACACGGTCGATGTCTGCGGCTTTCGCAGCAACACCCACCTGTACATGGCATGCTTCGCTTTCTGCGCCAAGCTCTGCCATATCGCCAACGACCAGTACGCGATAGCCCGGCATTTCAGACAGCACCTGCACCGCTGCGGTCATCGAACCGACGTTCGCGTTATAGGAGTCGTCCAGCAGCAGCTGATTTTCCGCGAGTTGAATCGGGAACAGACGCCCCGGTACCGCTTGCAGATCCTTCAAACCCGCTTTGATCGCCTCGTGCGTCGCGCCTACCGCCATAGAGAGCGCCGCCGCCGCAAGGGCGTTAGCGATATTATGGCGACCCGGTAACGGCAGCAGGACATCAATGCTTCCGGTCGGCGTTTGCAGAGAAAATTCCGTGCCATGCGAGGTCACATGAACGTTGGTCGCCGAAAAGTCGCTATTGGCTGCATTCGGGGAGAAACGCCAGACTTTGCGATCGCCGATGATGCTTTGCCAGTTCAGCCAGTCGTTGTTGTCGGCATTCATAATGGCGATACCGTTCGCTGACAGGCCGGTAAAAATCTCACCTTTTGCCTTCGCAACGCCCGCCAGAGAGCCGAAGCCTTCCAGGTGCGCGGCGGCCAGGTTGTTCACCAGCGCCGCTTCCGGACGCGTCAGGCCGACGGTCCAGGCGATTTCGCCCTGATGGTTGGCACCGAGCTCAATCACGGCATAGTCGTAATCGTTGTTTAAGCGCAGCAGCGTCATCGGTACACCGATGTCGTTATTCAGGTTGCCCGCGGTATATAGGGTGTTACCACACTGGCTCAGAATGGCAGCCGTCATCTCTTTGACGGAAGTTTTACCGGATGAGCCGGTCAGCGCGACAACGCGCGCCGGAACCTGGGCGCGAACCCACGCAGCCAGTTCACCAAACGCCAGACGCGTATCGTTAACAATCAGTTGCGGCAGGTTGGTATCCAACGGGCGGCTGACCAACAGCGCACCGGCCCCGCCCTCTTGCGCTTTGTCTGCAAAATCATGGGCATCAAAGCGTTCGCCTTTCAGTGCCACAAACAGGCAGCCCGGCGTCACTTTACGCGTATCGGTTGTTACGGCATCAAGGGTCAGATCGGCCCCTTTCAATTCGCCACGGAGGATCTCCGCCAGTTGGCTGAGCGTTACGCTAATCATGCGATAACCCCCAGCAGACGCGCTGCCGTGACGCGGTCAGAATAATCGAGGCGCTGTGAACCAACGATCTGGTAGTCTTCATGACCTTTACCGGCCACCAGCACCACATCATTTTCTTTCGCCTGCATAATGGCGTTTGTCACCGCTTCTGCGCGACCTTCCATCACCTTCGCCTGTCCGGCATCCAGCATCCCCGCCAGAATGTCGTTAATAATGGCGCGCGGCTCTTCGGTACGAGGGTTGTCATCGGTCACCACAACAACATCGGCAAACTGCTCGGCAATTGCGCCCATCAACGGACGTTTGCCTTTATCGCGATCGCCGCCGCAGCCAAAGACGCACCACAGTTTGCCAGTACAGTGCAGACGTGCCGCCTGTAGCGCTTTTTCCAGCGCATCTGGCGTATGGGCGTAATCAACCACCACGGTGGTTTTACCCGGCGCGCTGAACACTTCCATACGCCCGCAAACCGGCTGCAATTGTGTCGCCGTTTTCAGTAAATCAGCTAACGGATAGCCCAGTGCCAGCAGCGTTGCCAGCGCCAGCAGCAGATTGCTGACGTTAAACGCCCCCATCAGGCGGCTTTCAATTTCGCCGTCGCCCCATGAGGAGGTAAAACGAATCGTTGCCCCGCTGTCGTGATACTTCACGTCAACCGCTTTTAACCAACGACCGTGACAGTTCGGGTTGATGTGGTCTTCCATCGAAACGGCAACCGCATCCGGGAGTTTCGCCAACCAGCGACGACCGACTTCATCATCCGCATTGACGATGGCCTGACCGCAATGGTGCGTGGAATACAGCAGCCATTTCGCGGCTTCGTAATGTTCCATGTCGCCGTGGTAGTCGAGATGGTCACGGCTTAAGTTAGTAAATACTGATGCGGCAAACTTCAGCGCCGCCACGCGATGCTGAACCAGACCGTGTGAAGATACTTCCATCGCGCCAACCGTTGCGCCCTGCGCAACCAGCCCCGCCAGCACATGCTGGACATCAACGGCTGAACCGGTGGTATTTTCCGTCGGGATCACTTTGCCCAGCAGGCCATTGCCTACTGTTCCCATCACCGCGCTGGTTTCGCCAAGCAGTTGGCTCCACTGTGCCAGCAGTTGGGTGGTGGTGGTTTTACCGTTGGTCCCGGTCACGCCGACCAGACGCATTTTCTCAGAAGGCTCGTGGTAAAAACGGCCTGCCAGTGCAGATAAACGTTCGTTAAGCTGACTAAGATAGATGACTGGAACGCCGTGCATTTCACGGATTTCACCATCAGTAGCTTCATCTTTCGCTTCTGCAATAATGGCAGCCACACCTTGCGCTATCGCCTGCGGGATATACCGACGCCCGTCCGCCTGATGACCTAATACTGCGACAAAGAGATCGCCCGATGCAGCCACACGGCTGTCAAGCGTCATCTCCCGCAGTGCTCGCTCCGGTGCACCCGGCACCCATGGAGCAAGAAGGTCGCGCAAATTACGATCTGCCACCTGTTGCCTCGCCTTGATTATTCACAAATTCATTTTTATCGCCCGTTGTCAGCGCATCCGGCTCGATGTTCATGGTACGCAATACGCCGCCCATGATGG
>OLJW01000611.1_pt1 | contig 48087 bp, 45 predicted proteins | sample 1603411 | NCBI WGS metagenome assembly OLJW01 (sample SAMN04168659, study PRJEB22393) | human gut metagenome | biome: human gut microbiome; feature: stool | host: Homo sapiens | collected 2014-05-12 | reverse complement strand
GAGACTTCCCAACCGCTTGATTAAGAAGTCTTTTAGAGCATACAACACCCGCCGCCATTTTGAATTTGACATACTGCTTGACGGCGAAGTGCTCCGGCTGCTTTTTTGCCAAATCGTCAAAGAGGATATCTACGGGACTTTTATAGGTCTCGTCGTCCTCTCTGGCTTCGCAGGCGTTTAGCAGGTACAGAAGCGTGATGAAGTTCCGTTCCTCTGGCTCTGCCTCATACCAGATGTAGCCGATCAGGGCGCAGTATAAAAGCCGCTCGGCTTTGACCCAAAAATCTTCGGAGGATTTTTCGCCGTCGCCCTTCGTATTGGCAATGATGACATTGACCAGTTTGAGGATATCCTTCTCGGAGCGCACATAGGCCAGCGGGTTATATTTCATACTCTTGGAAAAGTTGATGGTGTTCAGGACTTTGATACGGTAGGGCTCATAGATGACCTTGCCGCGACTGTCCCGCACCGGCTTTCCGTTCTCGTCCAGCTTCGGTGCGCCGTGCAGGAGCATTTTTCCTGTTTCCGTCAAAAGTTGCCCTTTTGGATCGGTGATGACATAGGAGCTGTGCATCTGCATGATGGACGGTTTGACAAAGAACCGCGTCTTGCCGCTGCCGGAGCCGCCGATGACCAGGATATTTTTATTTCTTGCCGTTTTTGGATCCTTCGGGCGGCTGGTCATGGTGAGGCTTTCCGTCCGGGTCAGAGGGATGTTCCAATCGGGAACGGGGTCTATGTAGGGAGCGATATCTTCCGGCCGGCCCCATCTCGCGCTGCCGTACTCAACGCCACGGCGATATTTCTTCGCGTTTTTCGCTTTCAGGTACACCGCCAGCCGGACAAGCGCCGCCCCAGCCACGCCCAGCAGCAGGTCCAGAGGATGCAGGCTGAGCCAGAGGGAAGAAAAGGCCTCGGTGAAGCCCTGGGCGATACGAAGCAGCTTTTCCGAAGCGTTGAGCCCCGGTGAGAGCCGGACCGCCTGACAGAGCTTATCAAAGAGCCAGGCAAACAGCAGATACGGAAGGTTCGGCAGCAGGCCCTTTTTCAGCTTTCCCGTCATCGTTCCAGCCCCCGATCCCTGTTTTTGACCTTCTCGCCTCGCTCCAGCTCCTGCCGCTTCGCCTGCTCCTTGGCCTTGGTCAGCCGCCTGCGGATGGATGGCTTTTTCTCCTTCGCCAGATTCTTTGCGGAGAACTCGCGGAAGGCCGCCGTCACTGCGTCGGCGTCCCTGCCCTTGAAGAACACCAGGTAGCGGGGGATCTCCCCGGAGGTATCTTTTTTCAGGGCAAAGTCGATGCCGTACTTTTTTGCCGTGGCGGAGAACGCCTTGATATTCTGGTCCGTGATCTCGATATTGGACACGCCGGCCCCATGCTTCATAAGCTGCCGGATGGTCTGCTTTCCGTGATGGAGCTGGGGATTCGTCTTGTGCTTTTCCATATCCGCCAGCACCTTCTTCATGGCCTGCTGCAAAAGCTGGGCGGTCATTTTACCGGTCTGCACACAAAGCGCAAGGGTTTTCTGCGTGATTTCTTCCTGCAAGGCGCTCACCTCCGATCTCCGCTTCCGTACAGGTCATGGCTGACGAGGGATGTGTAATAGCTGTCCATCGTGACTGGGGCGTTATACAGCGCGGCCAGCAGATATTTCTTGATATTGCGGACATAGGTGATGTTCTCCCACATCCGTTCCAGCACATACTCGATGTGGGAGCTGTCGATCTTCAAGAACCGGGACTTCACCACCTCGGCGGGGTAGTCATCCCCGGCGATACGGATCATCTCTCGGTTGGAACAGACGGTATCCACCATGAGCTCCACCAGCTCGTCCAGACGGTCCCTGTCCAGCTTTTCATCCTGGGTGAGGATATCGTAGTCGATATTCTCCCAAATGATCTCCCGGTAGCTCTCGCGCTCCCGCATCCTGTCCTGTCCGATCCTGCTTTTTTCTCTGGGGGTAGGGGGTCTTGATGGGATAGGACTTGATCCTTGCGTAATTGATAATTCTTTATTTTGTTCTTTAGTATTTAATTGGGCGGGGTTCTCCTGAATTGGGGCATCCAACATTGGCTTCACCTGTATTGGATTTTCCCGTATAGGTTTTTCCCGAACAGGCGCGGGCGTCTGTGCCGGCTCCTTCGGCTGCTCCAGGATGGTGTACTCGATAGAGCCAAGCTGCCCGTTCTCGTTGCGGACGCGCGCCCGGACGAGATAGCCGTGCGCCTCCAGCTCCCGGATCCCGCCGCTGATGCTGTCGATGCCGTCCTTGCAGATGCGGGCAAGCCCCTTCATGGTGTAGTCCCAGTCCTCCGGCAGCGACAGCATGAGGGACAGCAGCCCCTTCGCTTTCAGGGACAGCGACCTGTCCCGCAGGTGGTAGTTGGACATGACCGTGTAATCTCTGGCCTTTTCGATGCGGAAAACTGCCATATCCGGCGCCTCCTTTCTCTGTTTTTGAAAAGTGTTGATTTTGGCGCAAAAAAGCCCCTGTCCTGCCTCCCAAACGCTTCCCATGGGAAAACACCCGCGCCGCCTTTCAAGCGGCGCTCTGAGAGGAAAAAACAGAGGTTTTCGCACCCTAATTGATACATTTTTCAGGCGGGGATAGGTACGGATATGAAAAAACGCCATAGGGCGGCTGCCTATGGCGTGGGGACAGGAAAAGGGCACTGGTTTTCACATCAGCGCCCTTCGTACCTGCCAGTATGAGATTTTTTGACTTCGTACCGTGTTCCCTGCCTTTGAAAACATTGATTTTACTGACTTTTTCATGTTTTCTTATTAGGAGGCGGGGAAAGGGTGCTTCTTTTTTGCGCCCGCAGGGCGCACTCTATTATCCCCCACACCGTGTGGGGGACGCGGGTAAGGGGGATATTCTCTTTCTCGAAAGAGAATATCCCCCTTACACCCCCAAGAGAAAGGACGAGGGGAGCCCCCCTCGACCCCCAACATTGGCAGTTTGCAGCTTGAATAACTGCACGCGCTGCGCAGTGTAAGTGCGGTGTACATGGCTTCGCCATGAATCTTCTGCAAGTCGTTACGGATATCAACCGCGCCTTACTGTCGTGAGGCGCGAGTGACGTTTGTCTGGCGGCAGACTGCCTGCCGAATGCGGCATTGCTGGCGCTCGCCGCATTGAGTAGTGCCTCGGTAGACGGAGATTACTGCGCACTTCTACAAGATGGGCAGAGCAACAGCGGGTAGTAGGAGCAGAGGCAAATCGTATAGCAGCTTCAAACGCGGCTCCGCCGCGCTATGGGCAGTGCAATCGGCAAGCATTGCAGCCCTTCGAGCTACCCGCTTGCAATGCAAATTTTCTCTGGGAGGGTGAAAAGGAGGGATATCTCTTTTCGAAAAAGAGATATCCCTCCCTTTCCCGCGCTCCCTGCACGGTGCAGGGAACAAAAGGCCCGCCTGCAAACGCAGACGGGCCTTTCTTATCACCTTTTGGAAAAAGCGGTGTCTCTTAGTACATGCCGCCCTTCAAAACCGCAACTTTTTGAAGCAAAACGCATATAACGGAAAACGTAGATTTTCGTAGAGATATCAAGGCTTTGAGCTGCTTTTTGCAGTTTCCTTGATTTTGAGAAAATTCACACATTTCTACGCAAATCTACGCCACTTGACAGGGAATTGGCGTAAGTTGTGGCGTAAGCCGGCCAACTTCGTACAATGAAAATTACAGGCTGCTGGCGATCTGTTCAAAGGCTCGCTCGACAGAATCAAAGCTGCTGTGGGTGTAGACATCCAGCGTCACACTGGCGTTGGAATGTCCCATCAGATATTGCAGGCTTTTTACGTCAAGCCCTGCCTGTTGGACGTTGGTGCAGAACGTATGCCGCAGCACATGGGGCGTGATCCGAGGGACAGGCTTTCCGTATGCCTTTTCAAATCGTGCTTGCAGACCTCGCATATAGTTCTCCAAGTGCATCGCGACCTTCGGCATCCCGGACTTGTCCAGAAAGAGGAACCCGCTGTGACCATCCACCAGCAATTCCACCTTCGGAGATGTTCTGGCTTTCACCACCCGCATCAGCGCCATGTAAACCGCGTCCGTCATGGGAACATTTCGGATGCCGCTTTTGGTTTTGGGCGGTGTGACAAAATAGGGTTTCTCCGCCGTCCGGCATAGCTGTCGCCGAACGTGAATACAGCGCCGGTCAAAGTCAATATCTGCCCGTGTCAGACCGTACAGCTCGCTCACACGCAAGCCGGTTCCCAGCAGGATCACAATGTCATCATAGTAATTCCCGCCGCAGTCCTGCACAAATTGCAGATACTTCTCCTGCTGCTCCTTGGTCAGCGCGTCGCGCACATAAGCGTCCTTCGGCACCACGTCAGACAGCTTGAACTTGAACGGATTCTTGCGGATGATGTCATCATCCACCGCCATTTCAAATGCCGGTCTGACAACGCTTTGCAGGACACCGATGGTGTTTTGCTTGATGCCGCTGTCGTGCAGGAACACGAACCAGCCCTTTGCATCGGATAGCTTTACGGTTTTAATTGGCTTCTGCCCGAACGGGTCGGCATGAATCCGCTTGACCGCAGAACCATACGAGCGCAGGGAGTTTTGCTTCAAGCCCCGTTTCAGGTTCATGTAGCGGTCAACCAGCTCTGCCACGGTCATTTCGCCCGCTGCATAGTCGATGCCGTCCGCCAAGTCGCGCCGCAGCTCGTCCTCTTTCTTCCGCAGCTCTGTCAGGGATTTGGCGTAAATACAACGCCGCTTCTTGTGTATATCGGTATAACGATAGTCATAGGTGCCGTTTGCTCTCTGGCTCTCGCCGTCCTTCAAAACACGCCCCTTGCTATCTTTGCGCTTTTCAGACAATTCAGAAACTCCTTTCCGTGAAAAGCGCGATTATAGGGATTGATACAAGTATATCATACCGAATATGCGATTTCCACTGATATTGAACGGGAACAGACAACTTTTTCAAAGCGTCGCTGTATCATGATTTTTCACATCACTTTTTCAAATAGAATACGCCTGCTCGATAAACTGATCGAACAGGCGGCGTTTAATCAGGCGCTTGTTGCCCACCCAGAGGACGAATTTGCACCGGTCCTCGTTGGTGATCTCGCGCAGTTTGTTGATGCCAATGCCGGAGTAAGCCGCAGCTTCCTCCAAGCTCAGATTGCTCTTTTCCCAAATCGGGATTTCCTTCATAGGCAGTTTATCCTCCATACAAAAATAGCCAGACAGGGTGAGGCGGCAACGAAGTCCGGCAACGGACTTCCAAAAACCTCGAAACATACCCGGTCTGACGGTCGATTTACGATTTTCCTTTTCTTCTATTTCTCTGTTGTTCTGGTTGTCAAAGGTAGAAAAAGCCTGACAGAATAAGGATTCCCTCAGCAACCCGCCCGACAACGGGGCAACAACAGGCTTTGCAACCAGCAGCTCTTTTCAGAACGGCATTTCAATCTGCTCCGTGATCTCAACAAAGCCGTCCGGGATTTCTTCGGCTGAGTTGCCGCTGCCCGTTGCAGTCTTTTCACGTTCCCAGCCCTTTTGCCTGCCGTACCCGGCAAAGCTGCGGGGATTGGAGAAATACGTCCAGCCGGTCACGCACTGGTTCATGATCTCGTTGATCTCGCGGATCTCCCATTGCTTTGGCTCGTCAAAGGCGTGGTTCAGCGCCTCCTTGTAAAGCTGCTTGGAACAGACGGTATCGCCCACATAGCTGTCCAGAAACGCCTGAATCATGCCCGCTTTCGTGTCCTCCGGCATAAAATCCTTCTGATGCTCCTTGAGATAGCGCACCATTTCCGGGCTGAACGTCAGCTTCCAGCCGCCTGCCCGGTAGATGGTCATTGCCTCTGCCCACACCTGCTGCAAATAGGCTCTGGATGCGGCTTCGTTCTCCAAAATATGAACCTCTGCCTGTTTCGGGCATACCTGCACCGGTAGAAAGCGCCGGTTGCCGGAGCGGTCGAGAGGCAGAAAGTCCATTGCATTGGACGTGCCGCCGAACACACATTGCCGCAAGCGGTCTGCTGGGTGGGTCTCATACGGAATTTTATAGACCTCCTTCTGGCGGCTCAGAAACGACTTGATTTCCTCAATGCTCTTTGCATTGGCGGTGGCGATCATTTCGGACATCTCAATGATCCAATGCCCTTGCAGCTTGCGGTACACGTTTTCGTCGTCCAGCTTCCGCAGGTCGTCGGAGAACCACTCGTCCTTTCCTGCCAGCAGCCGGAAGAAGGTGGACTTTCCCGCGCCCTGACCGCCCACCAAACAGAGCATGACTTCAAATTTACAGCCGGGGCGAAATGCCCGGTGAATCGCGCCCAGCAGAAACAGACGCAGCGCCTGAAAGGTGTACTCGTCTGCTTCTGCGCCAAGGAAACGGTGCAGGCAATAGCGGATGCGTTCCGTGCCGTCCCATGAGAGACTGTTCAGATAGTCCCGGACTGGGTGATAGCTGTTCTGGTGGGCGGCGAGATCGGCAGCATCGATGATCTTCTTCTCACTTGTCAGGTCGTAATTTTCTTCCAGATACAGCCGGATGTATTTCATGTCCGTGTCGGTCATGGAGGCACTGGGGCTTCGGTCATAGCCGATGGGCTTTACAATGTCGGTGCGGTCGGTCAGCAGATTGTAGGCAATCGCGCCGGAGAGCAGCGGATCGTGTTGAAACACTGTCAGGCAGTTCTTGATGCTGTTGCGGACACCGCCCTTTTCGGTGGTGTCCAGCATGGCTTTGACTTCCTCAACGCTCGTCGGCGGTGCCAAGCTGCCCGCCTGCATTTTGAGTTGCTGCTGCATCTGCGGCGGCAAGCTCTGCCATTCGCTGCTCAATTTTCCTCACTTCCTCTCCATATTCGATCACAACGGACGCCCGCGCCTGTATATCCCCGCACAGCAGCTCGTCCAGTAGATATTCTACCAGCGAGAGCTTCTGTAATGCTTCCACAAAGCGCGGATCATAGCCGTCCTCCGGCGTTTGCGGAGCATAGTCATCCTTCCAGCGGCATAGCAGCCGGTAATAGTCCAACAGCACACGGAAACAGCAACGTTCCATGTGCTGATAATTCTGTTCGTCAGTATTTTGTTGTCGCGGCTTGCCTAGCTTATCTGTACTACCTTCATACGGAATGGCAAAATCCTGTGCCAGCAAGATTGCGGCTTCCTTGCTGCCAATCCCGCGAAGCCGGGAAACGAAGTCGATCACATCCCCGGTAGCACCGCAGCCGAAGCAGTAATACCGGCGATCCAGCTTCATGCTGGGTGTTCTATCTTCATGGAAAGGGCAGCGGCACATTCCGTTTCGTTCCACCCGGATACCGTATCGCTCCGCAGCCTGCCGGGTGGTCACAGACTGCTTGACGGCTTCAAAAATGCTCAATAGGCAACGTCCTCCTCAGTGTTCAATTTCCTGTTTTTTCTGCCGTGCCGCGGCGTTCTGGCGCTCCTGTTCGTGCTGCACCTCATAGATGTTGTAGTGAATCGCCCAGAGCTTTTTCGCGTCGGCATGGAGCGGCGAAAGTTCCGTTTGAATGTCTTTGTATTCCTGCTCTAACTGCTCGCGCTCCCTGCGCCATGCGGTGATGGGCAGCTTGCCGTCCTTGAAATACGGCTTTAATTTGCGCTCTGCCATGTAAAATGTCCGCAGCTCATCATCGTGCTCAGCCTTGTACTTCTGCCGGGACTTCTCAAAACGGATGGATTTCAGCTTGTCCGCAGTGGGCTTTCCGGATTTGTAATAATCCACCATACGCAGCAGTTCGTCTACTTCTTTGATACGGGCTTGCTTTGCCGATGCGGATTTTTTCAGCCTGTTGATCTTGTCCTGCATGGTATGAAGCGTAGTTTCCAGATCATCTATGGTATAAAGATTTTTGGATTGCAGGAAGCTGAACGCCTCGGCGTAGCGCTGCAAATTGGCGTTCTTCGCCTTATTGCTGTACGCGCCCTTGTTACGATTGGCACAATGCAGCGCCAGCAGATCATTGAGCGTGGGTGGCTGGGGCTTGGCAAGCTCGGCTTTTACGTCCTTCAGCCAACCGATCAGCGCGGCGATTTTCTCTTTTGCCTCCCGCAGCAGCACGTTGGTTTTCCGAATGAAGCGGTTGAGATCACCCTTGTCGGTGCGGATGCCCTTTGCCTCCATTGCACGAACGGTAGGACCTTCGTGCTGGGTTGGGATCTGCTCCACGCCCTGACGGACAAAGCTGCGATGGTCGATGCGGCATGACAAGCCTTTCTCGGCAAACTTGGCATTGCACATCTCTGCCCACGCCTGCCGCCACGCTTCCAGCGTTTCCGGCTTACCCCAATCCGTCGTGGGAACGGCATTGAACACATAGTTGCCCGCCTCATCCAGAACGCGTTCCCCATGCTCGTCCAGCACATATTCCCGCCGTTGCTTATTGCCCCATCTGCCGTCTGGCTCGATGGGGCGAATCGGACACATGACATGAAAATGCGGGTTGGAAATGCCGCCGTCCTCCTTATCGGGTGAGTGAACCGCGAAGTCCACTACCATGCCGCGGCTCACAAAATTGTCCAATAAAAATTGCCTCGCAAGGTCGATGTTCTCCTGCATGGAAAACTCGTTCTGCAAGGCAATGTCGAAGCTGTATGCAAGCTGGGCTTTCTTCCCACGCTCGGCTTTCTCCACGGCGTTCCAGAGGGTTTCACGGTCTGCGTACTCTGGCGGTGCGTGGGATGGCAGCAGGATTTCAGAGCAGAACACGCCGCCCTTGCGGGTGTAGTCGCTGTCCTCGCCGTAGTATTCGCTGTGCAGCTTTTCCCCGGCGCGGTAGGCGGCAGCAGCCACGGCGGATTGCCCCGCACTGCGCTTGATTTGCGTCACATGAAAATGAAAAATTGCGATGGTCAGTCACCTCCTGCGTGACGGCTGACAGCTTCTGTGAGCAGCCTTTGCGCGTCTGGCAGAGCAAAGGCCTGTTCTGCGAAGGTGTAAAACTCGGTTTCGCTCAAATCCTTCGTCTGTGGTGCAACGCTCTCAATGGCAGCGCCACGGGTGATAAGCCGGTGCGCCCGCTTGCGGCGATTCCCTTTTTCATAATAGGCGGCACGATTCTCAAGCCGCTGTATTTTGTGCTGCTCCTGCGCAAGCTGGCGTTCGATGTCTTCTTTCTCGGCTTGCAGCTTCTCAATTTCTTTTTCGTGCATGATTTCAACCTCCTGACTGATATAAAAATGGATAGAAAAAGGCCGCCTACGTTTTCGGTAGACGGTCTGACTCACGGTATGGGATTTTCAGACTTTGCGGTGGGAACGGTCTGCGCCAGCAGACTGTTTCCGCTGCAAAGTGCGCTGGGATAGCTGCTGTGGCAGTGCAAGGGAGGCACTCCCTTGTTCGGAGCAACGCGACGCAAAACAGCCCGGACATTTGACCGTCCGGGCTGTCTGCTCCGCAGGACGCACATACTCCCGTCAGGAGAGTATAGAAGTGCGCCCTTTGTTCCAAAGGGATTCTTCCGACTTCTATCCCCTTGTCGCGTTTTTTCAAATACTCCTGTGTTTCGGTACTCTTTGCGATGTGATACAGAAAGTCCTTCCTTTCCTCCTCTGTCATGGTTTTCAGCTCCGGCACAATGCTTTCCATAAAGCCATCGTACAGAAAAATGCGGTGATTGCGCTCCTTGCGTTTTTCGGCGGACAGCTTGCGGTTGAGCATCTTATTTCGGTTTTCGTACTGCTGCAACTGCTTCTGTGTGCGTTCCAGTTCGGCATTACATTCCTCAATGGTCTGCGGCAGCTTTTTCTTTGGCATGGGGAATTGCTCCTTTCTTATTTTTTAATTTATTTTTACTTCTAATTTTATTCGACAAAATCACTTGCACCAAGTAAGAGATTCTTCTAATGATTGCCTTTGCAAAAAGTTGTTGTCAAATATAGAATGTAGGGAGAATAGCTGAAACCACCAGCCGTAATTTAGCAATAATAAAAGTGACGGCCGATCAAACCACAAAGGGGGTGGGATTTTCTTGGATGAACGTGATGCACTAAAAAAGATGATATGTAAAGATGAAGATGCGTTGGCATGGTTTATTGACCGATATGCCCCCTATGTCAGCACTATTATCTACAACATTCTTGGCTCTTTTGTGGATTCTTCTGATCTTGAAGAAGTTGCTTCCGATGTTTTTCTTACACTTTGGAATAACGCAAAATCTGTCAACCCCGGAAAGGTGAAAGCATATCTGGGCGGGATCGCACGGAACAAAGCAAAAGAATATACTCGTAAAATCGGCACAGAGCTTTCACTCGAAGATGATATAATTATTATTTCAGATGAAAATTTGGAGCATGACTTCGAAAAACAGGAGCAAGCAAAATACATACAAGAGGCCGTACTTGCACTAAATGCCCCAGAACGTGAAATTTTCCTGCGCTACTACTTTTTTTATCAGCCGATTGCGACTATTGCAACAGAGATGAATTTGGAACCCGCAAACGTGAAAACGAAGCTCTATCGGGGGCGGAAAAGATTGAAGGAAATATTAGAAAACGGAGGGTATACTGTTGAAACTTAAACTATCTGACATGATGGATAATGTAACTCCTACCACAGTTGAAATCAACGAAACCGAGAATATTTCTACCGACCGAATCAAGAAAAGAACAATGGAAATGCTTCACTCTGAAGGGCAGCAAACACGTCCGGCAAAAAGGTTTTCCAGAGTGGGTATTGTTGCAGCAATTATTGCTGCAAGTTTGTGTGTTTCCGCATCAGCTATCGCAGTTATTCACCGATTCCACAATGATATCCTCATATCGGACTTTAGTGAAATCCCTAAAGCAAGCAACAACACATCCGATTCCACAGTAGCGATTAGTGGACCGAATGGCTCTGCTCCGCACTCGCTGGAGGATATAATCAAGGAATCTCAAATCACAGCGGAAGAATGGGATAACGGAGAGCGCATCGGGGGCGGTACATCATTTGCATACGCTACATGGGACACAGCATCACTTATTAGCAACAATCCCGCGCTTCGCACTCGCCTTGTCACAAGGACTGATGGTGCGGAAAAGACGGAGTATATGACAGAAAATGATCCTTCAATTCTTTTATCAGAGCTAACAGGAAAAATCAAATTCGACCTAACATGGATGGGTAAAAACTATACCTCTGTTCCATGTGCAAACATAGCTTATGTGATTCGAGAATCGGATGGAGCCTTTGTTGGTGAGTATTTCGATGCTCTCTATAGTGCATCGGATGATAAAGGCTATATGTCCTTTGACATCAGCTACGATGTAACGCGCCATACGGGCCAGAGCTATATCGTAGATGGCGCATATGAAAAAGCATATTACTATACAACCGCAAATGGCTACGAATTTCTAATTACAGCGAATAAGGATTCTGTCTGGGCTGAGTGCTATACTGATTATGCAAATATTAACTTGTATGGTGCTTATCTGACAACTGACGACGTTGAGGAAATTGTTGAGCAGCTTGATCTCTCAATCTCGGAATATACAGAAACAAAATAAACGCAGCAAGGCTGGAGCATCTTACCCAATGTTCCAGCCTTGTGTATGTTTCTAAATTTATCGACTAAATTCCTCATCTGTTAGATATGAGCCAACTTTTGCTCGCTCACTTGCCGCCTTTCGCCGTTCCTCACTATATGGTGCAGTCAGTCGAAAACTTAACCGCCCCTTCTCAATCTCAAAGGTCAGACCACCTTGTTCATCATCGTCGGTCTGGCGGCAACATTGCAGGTACTTTGCAGCAAATGCTGTCAGTCTCTTTTTGAGATCGGTGTTGTGGGTCTGCGCCTCAATGATGCGGCTATGCTCGTCAAAATAGATCATGGTTGTCTTTTGCTTCTTGGTAAGCCCTGTTCTCATAAAACCTCCTGCATAAAAAAGCAGCAACTACCATTTCGGAAGTCATTACCGCTTCTGCCACACGATGTCATATCCCAGCGCGTCCGCCAGCTCCACCGCCTCGCCGTAGCGGAGGGAACCGCGCTTGAGCTTGCCGGAGAGATTTGGAACGCTGCGGCTCCAGCCGTATTCATCGGAGAGGTAGTCCACCACCTCAGTCATGGTCATGCCGGTGCGGACAATGTAGGACTTGATCTCATTGCGATAGGTTTCAGATTTTCTCATATTCAAATGTTCCTCCTATTTTTTCGGTGCGCTCTATGGTAAAATGGGTTTGTCAAATCGTGACACCTGTTCGCCATAGGGCGCTGATTTTTGATGCACGACTTTTCTCTGGAAATGCCGCTGATGATACGTTGGTCACAGGCAGCACCCTCAGCTTTTGTCGTTTGGTGTGTCTTTGCGTGAAACGGCGAAATGCCAAACTGAACAGGAAAACCCGTTCGCTATTTGATAGCACTCTGCTCCATGCAGATAACCGCACAGAGCAAAAAACTATTTCGCCGTTTTCACTTGCTTTGATTTTGACTTTTGATTTTGCCGCTCTTTCCGAACGTCGTTCCTGCCCGGGATTCTCACCCCGGCGTTTCGTCCCCGTTGGTACGCTCACGCTTTCGCGGTCATGGCGGTTACTTCGCTGGGGGACATATCCCGTTCGGACGGTCATGCAATTTTCAAGGTTCAGGTGCGATTGCAAGACCATTTTAGCGAAAAATATAGCCCTTTCCCGTATATCCAAGAGGTCGGAAAACGCACCGAAAAATGCAAATTTCCACGCTTATGGACAAGACCGGAAAAGGGCAGGAATTTGAGGGGAGGACGCCGCTATGCAGCCAAAACTCACCATTCAGGAACGGCTCAAAGACCTGCGCGTAGAGCGCGGCTTGACGCTGGAACAGCTATCTGCGGAAACAGGCATTTCAAAGTCCGCGCTGGGAAAATACGAAGCCGACGATTTCAAAGACATCAGCCCGTTCAGCATGGTGGAGCTGGCAAAGTTCTATGGCGTGTCCACCGATTATCTGCTGGGACTGACAGAACAAAAAAATCACCCAAACACAGAGCTGGACGCTCTGCATTTGGGTGATGATGCAATCGAAGTGTTGAGAACGAGCAAGTTCAACCACCGGCTACTGTCGGAGCTAATATGCCACAAGGATTTCCAGCGGTTTATGCTGGATGCTGAGATTTACGTTGACCGGATCGCGGATATGCGGGTCAACGATATGAACGCCGTGCTGGAAGCCGTCCGGCAGATGGCATTGATGAAAAACGGCGGCGATGAAAATGACCTGCATCTGCGGACGCTGGAAGTCGCGCAGATCCGAGAGGATGAGTATTTCGGAAGCCTGATTGCTGACGATCTGAAAGGTATTCTCCGCGATATTCGGAATGAGCATCGCCCTGACACCATGACTGCGGATGAAACCTCCCTCGCAGCAACCGTACAGGAACAACTACAGGAAGCAATGAACTTCGAGGGCAGTTCCGAGGAAAAGAAAATTCGTGCATATCTTGCAACCATCGGACTCGACTACGATGCGCTCACGAAGGAAGAATTTGTCTCAATCGTTAGCGGGCTTAAAAAGTCCAAGTACCTGAAAAGCCCCATCAACCAGCGGGGGAAAGCAAGACCACAGTTGCCGCACGGAAAAGGCAAAAAGAAACGCAAATAAGAAAAAACCGGCACCTGCTTTTGAGGCAGGTGCCGATTTCTGTTACCCTATAATGCGCTTGAATTTTTGGCGTAAGTGGCGTAAGTTTGGCGTAAATCCGCTTTTGCGCGTCCAAAAAATCAAGCAATTTCAAGGCTTTGCGGCGTCTCTTAGTACATACCGCCCATGTCGCCCATGCCGGCACCGGGAGCAGCCGGTGCGGGGGGCTCGGGCTTGTCGGCGACGAGCGCCTCGGTGGTCAGCACCATGGAACTGACGGACGCAGCGTTCTCCAGCGCGGAGCGCGTGACCTTTGCGGGGTCGACGATACCGGCGGAGATCATGTCGCAGTAGACTTCCTTGTAAGCGTCGAAACCGTAGCCGACCTTGCCGCTGGTCTTGATCTTCTCAAGAACGACGCTGCCGTCGATACCGGCGTTGGCCGCGATCTGACGGATGGGCTCCTGCAGGGCCTTGACGATGATCTGGACACCGGTCTTCTCATCGCCCTCGACCTCGCTGATGAGCTTTTCCACAGCGGGAACGGCGTTGACATAGGCAGTGCCGCCGCCGGCGACGATGCCCTCTTCCACAGCCGCGCGGGTCGCATTGAGCGCGTCCTCGATGCGCAGCTTCTTTTCCTTCATCTCGGTCTCGGTGGCAGCGCCGACCTTGATGACAGCCACGCCGCCGGCGAGCTTGGCAAGGCGCTCCTGCAGCTTCTCCTTGTCGTATTCACTGGTGGTCGCACCGATCTGGGCGCGGATCTGCGCCACGCGGTCAGCGATGGCCTGCTTGTCGCCGGCACCGTCGACGATGGTGGTGTTCTCCTTGGTGACCTTGATCTGGCGGGCACGGCCGAGCATATCGATCGTGGTGTTCTTGAGCTCGTAGCCAAGCTCTTCGGAGATGACCTGGCCGCCGGTCAGGATGGCGATATCCTGCAGCATTTCCTTGCGGCGATCGCCGAAGCCGGGCGCCTTGACGCACACAACGTTCAGCGTGCCGCGCAGGCGGTTGACGATCAGGGTGGAGAGAGCCTCGCCCTCGACGTCCTCGGCGATGATGACGAGCTTCTTGCCGCTCTGAACGAGCTGCTCGAGGATCGGGAGAATGTCGGAGATGACGGAGATCTTCTTATCGGTGATCAGCAGGTAAGCGTCGTCGATGACGGCTTCCATCTTCTCGGTATCGGTGACCATGTACGGGGTGATGTAGCCGCGGTCGAACATCATACCCTCGACGACCTCGCTGTAGGTCTCGGCGGTCTTGGACTCCTCGATGGTGATGACGCCGTCGGCGCTGACCTTCTCCATGGCCTCGGCGATCAGCTTGCCGATGAATTCGTCACCGCTGGAGACGGTACCGACGCGGGCAATGTCGTCCGTGCCGTTGACCTTCTGGGAGTTGGCCTTGATGGCGGAGACAGCAGTCTCAACGGCTTTGGCCATGCCCTTCTTCATCACGACGGGGTTTGCACCGGCGGCGAGGTTCTTCAAGCCCTCACGCACCATGGCCTGCGCCAGCAGCGTTGCGGTCGTGGTGCCGTCGCCCGCGACGTCGTTCGTCTTGGTGGAAACTTCGCGCACGAGCTGCGCGCCCATGTTCTCGAACGGATCGTCGAGCTCGATCTCCTTGGCGATGGTCACGCCGTCGTTGGTGATCAGCGGAGCGCCGAACTTCTTGTCGAGAACGACGTTGCGGCCCTTGGGGCCGAGAGTGACCTTGACGGTATCAGCAAGAATGTTAACACCGGCCTCAAGCGCCTTGCGCGCCTCTTCGCCGGACTTAATCAGCTTAGACATAAGAGTGTACCTCCATTAGAAATTTCGCGGAACGCGAAAATAATTTAAATCATTTTTGCCGCGACATGCGCGTGGCAAAAATACTTTGACCCAGCCGCCTTGGGCGGCGTCGCCAGTCCGCAGACTGGCGGTGGGGAATCCAAAGGGGGAGCCTGCTCCCTCTTTGCGAGTCTTACTCGACGATGGCCAGAATATCGCTCTGGCGGACGACGACGTACTCCTCGTCATCGAGCTTGACCTCGGTGCCGGCATACTTGCTGGTGATGACCTTGTCGCCGGGCTTGACGGTCATCACGACATCGTGACCGTCCACCATGCCGCCGGGGCCGACGGAAATGACTTCGGCAATGGAGGGCTTCTCCTTGGCGCTGACGGTCAGGATGATGCCGCCCTTGGTGGTCTCTTCGACCTCGACCATCTTGAGGATGACGCGGTCAGCAAGCGGTGTGAGTTTCATGGCTTGGTGCCTCCTTGTATATTTTAAAAATTTTAACGGTTTCAGGCGGGTTAGCACTCAAACTTGATGAGTGCTAACCAACGGTGCTATCATAGCGCACCGTCAAGGCATTTGCAAGGGGTATTTGGGGATTTTTTCAAAAATTCACAGCTTATTCAAAATCTCCTCCGCCCGCTTGCGTCCGCTTTTCTACCGGAGAGGCGAAAGAGGTCGAATGCCGCAGCATTCGACCTCTTTTGTCATTTATTTCGTTATTGAGCTGCCGCGTTACCGCGCCGTCGCGTCCGGATCGCAGCCCTTGGGCGCGAAGAAATTGACCTTCTTGCCCGCGAGTTTGAGCGTCACGCACTGGGAGTGCATGCTCTCGCCGTCAAGGCAGGTCGTGAGGTCGCCCTCAAGCGCCTCGATGCGCACGACCTTCGCTGTCGAGACGCGGATGATGTCCTGCGGCAGCTTTTTGTAGTCGCCCGCGCTGTAGCCGCCGAAAAGCGTCGCAAAGCGTGCCTTGCTGACGTTCTTGACGAGCACCGTATGTAAGACGCCGTCGGTCATGCGGGCCTCCGGCACGGGGGTAGAGCCGCCGCCGTAGTAGCGGCCGTTGCACATCGAGACGAGCGCGAACGTGTCCTCAATCACCTCATCGTCGAGCGTGACGCGCCATCTGCGCCCGATCTTGTGGAAGAGGAAGTTGACCGCGACGCTGGCTAAATAGCTCCCGCGGCCCGAGAGCATCGGCGATGCACCAAACTCGTGTACGCTCTCGGCGATGCGCGCGTCGATGCCCGTGCAGGCGATCGTCAGGCAGTATTTGCCGTTGCAGTCGATGAGGTCGAGCGGTGTCACGTCACCGTTCCACAGGTTTTCCGCGTCAAGAAACAGCGGCTCGGCGTCCTTACCGAAGTTTTTAAGGAAATCGTTGCCCGTGCCGATGGGGATGCAGGTCATCGCGGCGTTGGGAAAGCCCGCGATGCCGTTGGCGATCTCGTTGACCGTGCCGTCGCCGCCGCAGGCGTAAAAGCGGACATAGTCGCCCGTCTCCGCGATCGCGCGCGTCAAAGCCGTCGCATGCCCGCGCGACTTGGTGAGCATACACTCAACGTCCAAATTGTGATTTCTTTTCAGCGCCTCGGCCATCGTATAGACGCGCTGGCGGCTGTCCTTTTTCCCCGCCGCGGGGTTGATGATAAAAATGTGCTTCAAGAAGCTCACTCCTATGCAGTTTGCTATTTTCAATATACCGCAGGTCATTTGAAAATGGAATGGGCAGAGTGTTAAGAGATTGTAAAGAAGTTGCGATTCCTTTTCGCACGGGTGCGAAGCGCTATGCGGCACTTCGGCCGCGGGGATTGCAGCGCCAAAGGCGCTGCACAAGGCAAGGGGGCCATTCTCTCACGTGAGAGAATGGCCCCCTTGAACCCCCAAGAGAACGCGAGGGGAGTCCCCCCTCGACCCCCGACATTGGCAGTCTCGATCTTGAAAAACTGCTCAGCCTGCGGAATCGGGTGCAGTGTACATGGCTTCGCCATGAACCCCTACTTTTCGTCACCACTCTCAACCGCGCCTTACTATCGTGAGGCGCGAGTGACGTTCATCTGGCAGCAGACTGCCTGCCGAATGCGGCATTGCTGGCGCTCGCCGCATTGTTGGGACTGGCGGTAGACGATGATTACTGCGCACTGCTACAAGATGGGCAGAGCGGCAGCGGATGATAGAAGCAGAGGCAAATCGTATCGCAGCGCTAAACGCGGCTTCGCCGCGCGCAAGCATTCCCATTCCGGAGGCATAAAGGTCATTCGAGATTGAGACTGCCAATTAAAACCTTTCTCTCGGGGGATCAAAAGGGGGATACTCTCTTTTGTGAAAGAGAGTATCCCCCTTTGTCCGCTCCCCTGCGCGGCGCAGGGGAATAAGGAGCAGCGCTGGCGCGCTGAAATTTCAGATGCTCAAACCATTGAGCCTGCACAATGTATTGACCACCGCAAAAATAATGACCGCGCCGAGGTTGGCGGTCGTATTATCCTGGTCGAACCGCGGGGAGATCTCGCAGATATCGAACCCGCGGACCTTGCGCGTGCGCAGCACATGCTTGATGAGCGGCAGCACGATCTCGGGGTCGAGGCCGAGCGACTGCGGCGCGCTGACGCCCGGGGCGAACGCGGACGAGAAGACGTCCGAGCAGACGGTGATGTACGTATCGTCGCACTGATAGAGGAACTGGTCCATGCGCTCAAGGATGGACTCTAAGTTCGAAGCCTGTAAATCCTTGGCGAGCACATAGTCGACGCCGAGCTCCTCGGCCTTTTTGAAGAGGCTCACGGTGTTGCTGTGCTGCTGGATGCCGATGGGGAAATAGTGATACGGTGTGCCCTCGGCCTTGCAGACATCCGCCATCTGGCGGAACATCGTGCCGGACGAGTTGCCCATGTCGTACGGGCGCAGATCGAAGTGCGCGTCAAAGTTGACGATGCCGAGCTCCGGCGTCTTGCCCTTGTCCTTTAAGAAGTTATGCTGGCCCTGGAAGTGGCCGAACGTCGTCTCGTGGCCGCCGCCGAGCACGATGGGGAACAGGTTCCGGCACAGAATTTCCTCCACGGCGCAGCCCAGCTCGCGCTGGCCCTCTTCGAGCGAAATTTCATCGCAGATGATATCGCCCGCGTCGTAGAGCTTGACCTCCTGTGAAAACGTGCACGGAAGGCCCGACATCTGGCCGCGCACAAAGTCCGGCGCGAGCGCCGTGCCCGTGCGGCCCTTGTTGCGCGCGACGCCCTTGTCGCTGCAAAAGCCGATGAAAGCAAAGCCGAGCTTGCCGGTGAACGGCGCGCTGCCGTCGTTCAGGTCGATGGGCTGTACCCACTGGTGCCAGCGAAACGCGTCGTAATCGGTCTCGCTGTCGATGCGCCCTTTCCAGCTGTCCATGGCACTGACATAATGATCCAAAAGCATATCTGATCGCACTCCTTTACTGTCTTTCTGATTGTGGGTTTCTTATTCATCCAGCTTGAGGACAGCGAGGAACGCCTCTGTCGGCACCTGCACGGTGCCGAGCGAGCGCATTTTCTTTTTGCCCTCCTTCTGCTTTTCGAGCAGTTTCTTCTTTCGGCTGATATCGCCGCCGTAGCACTTGGCCAAAACGTCCTTGCGCATGGCCTTGACGGTCTCGCGCGCGATGATGCGCCCGCCGATGGCCGCCTGAATAGGAATTTCAAAGAGCTGGCGGGGAATGTTGTCCTTAAGCTTTTCGCACAGCTTTCTCGCGCGGGCGTAGGCCTTGTCGCGGTGCGCGATGAACGACAGCGCGTCCACCTGATCGCCGTTGAGCAGGATATCGACCTTGACGAGTTCGCTCGGGCGGTAGCCGGAGAGCTCGTAGTCGAGCGAGGCGTAACCCTTGGTGTTGGCCTTGAGCGTGTCGAAAAAGTCGTAGATGATCTCGTTGAGCGGCATCTCGTAATGCATCTCGACAAGGTAGGTGTCGAGGTACTGCATGTCCTTGAACTCGCCGCGGCGGTCCTGACACATCGGCATGATATTGCCGACGTAATCGGGCGGCGTGACGATCGTCACCTTGACGTAGGGCTCCTCGGCGTGCTCGATGTGCGCGGGGTCGGGGTAGTTGTGCGGGTTGTCGACGCGCACCATCGTGCCGTCGGTCTTGTATACCTCGTAGATGACGCTCGGGAGCGTGGTGACGAGGTCTAAGTCAAATTCGCGCTCCAACCGCTCCTGAATGACCTCCATGTGCAGCATTCCGAGGAAGCCGCAGCGGAAGCCGAAGCCCAGCGCGACGGATGATTCCGGCTCAAACGTCAGCGAAGCGTCGTTGAGCTGCAATTTTTCCAGCGCGTCGCGAAGATCCGGGTATTTGCTGCCGTCCTCGGTGTAAATGCCGCAGTAGACCATCGAGCGCACCTTGCGGTAGCCCGGCAGCGGTTCGCTCGCGGGATGCTCGACGCCTGTGACCGTGTCGCCGATCTGCGTCTCATGCACGTCCTTGATGCTCGCGGTGAAATAGCCGACCTGACCGGCCTCCAACTGCTTCGCAGGCTCCAGACCCAGCGGGCGCATCAAGCCGCATTCGAGCACCTTGAATGTTGCGCCCGTCGCCATCATCTTGACCTCCATGCCGGGCTTGATCGTGCCCTGCTTCAAGCGCATGTAGACGATAACGCCGCGGTAGGCGTCGTAATAGCTGTCGAAGATCAGCGCCTGAAGCGGTGCGTTCGGGTCGCCCTGCGGGCAGGGAAGGTTCTGCACGATGTCCTCGAGCACCGCGTCGATGTTGATGCCCTGCTTGGCGGAAATTTCGGGCGCATCCTCGGCGGGGATGGCTAAAATGTCCTCGATCTCCTGCTTGACGCGCTTGGGGTCGGCGGCGGGCAGGTCGATCTTGTTGAGCACGGGGCGAATTTCAAGGTCGTGCTCCATCGCGAGATACGTGTTTGCGAGCGTCTGTGCCTCGATGCCCTGCGAGGCGTCGACGACGAGCAGCGCGCCCTCGCACGCCGCGAGCGAACGTGAGACCTCGTAGTTGAAGTCGACGTGGCCCGGCGTGTCGATCAAATTGAGCGTGTAGACCTGCCCGTCGGCGGCGGTGTAATCGAACGTGACGGCGCGGGCCTTGATCGTGATGCCGCGCTCGCGCTCCAAGTCCATGTTGTCGAGGATCTGGTCCTCCATCTCGCGCGCAGAAACGGCGTTGCACTTTTCAAGAAGCCGATCCGCCAGCGTCGACTTGCCGTGGTCGATGTGCGCGATGATGGAAAAATTTCGGATGTTCTTTTCGTTCATAGCTGTTGCTCCTGTTTGTTGTCGGCAAGGCGACGCCGCGCGCCAAATGGCGCGTCCAGGCGTTTTGCCGCAGGGGAAATTCTTATTTCCTGCCGAGCAGGGAATTCGTCTTTTCTTCGGTGCTGTGGAGTACCTGCGTCACGCTCTGCATGAGGCCGGGGTAGAGGGACGCGAGCGCCTCATCCTCCATAGAGGCGAACGCGCCGTCCTTTTCGGAAAGCTGCGCGAGCGAGGAGACGTAGGCGATGTAGTCCGCGCGCATCTGCGCATCCACCGCGCCGGACTGGTAGGCCGTGGCGTCTAAGCCGAAGTACCCCTCTTTCCCGCCGCTTGCGCGGTGCAGCGCGCGGTAGAGCTGGTAGAACGCGCCGCCAAGGTAGCTTCCTGCCGACGTGATGAGCGTGCGGTCGTTCGTCTTGCCCAGCAGCTCGAAGAGGACGCCCGCGGTGTTGACGAGCATCTTCTTTTGCAGCGTGGCGGCGATGCTGCCGCGCAGCGTGCCCTTTTCATCGCTCGAATCGTAGAGCGATTCGGCGTCGATTATGCCGCCGTCGCGATCGAGCGTGCGCCCGAGCAGATAGTCCGCCGAGACGTGGTAGTAATCGCACGCCTTTTTGACGAACGCGAGCCCCGGCTCGCGGATGCCGTTTTCATAGTGGGACAAAAGCGCCTGCGAAATGCCGAGCTCTTTCGCGGCCTTGCGCTGGGAGATCCCCTTTTCCTGCCGCAGCAGGGCAAGGGTGCGGGAAAAGTCAGCATTCATGGCAATAACCTCGTCAAATAAAATACGGTAGGTTATAGTATAGTCTATTGATAACCGCTTGTAAATTAAAAATTTGCGCTGATTTGCCGTTTTGCGCAAAAAAATCGGGCGCGGCAATTTCGCCGCGCCCCAAAAACGGAGGAGAAAAAACAATGGATTAAATGAGTACGCTGAGTAACCATGCCAGCGCGATTCCGCCCGCGCCGATGCAGCCCCACAGCGCGGGCGAGCCGCGCCTAAAAAAGCTGCGCTTGCTGCATGTCGCCGTGCGGCCGCAGGTGCGCGCCACGCGGCAGGCTTCGTCTACCAATCGCTGCGCCGTGACGCCGTTTCGGTTCATGGCGTCGTTGCGCACGATGAAAATGGCCTGTTCAAAAAGCTCCGTATCCGGCGAGTCGACCACGATCACTCTCCGCGATGTTCCCTTGACCATATTGAAAGCAGCACCTCCCGATGGAAAAACATTCTGCCTCCAGTATGCCCGCCGCGGCGGGCGCTATACGGGAAGAGCGAAAATTTTTGCTGCGTTCAGACCGCCTGCGCGCCGCCCGAATCCTCGGGAATGTAGAGTGCCAGAACACCAGCGTCGTCCGTGCCGCCGCGCTTTTCCATACTGTCGGCCAAGATCGCCGCGACGAGCTGCTGGGGATCATGCCCCTCCCAGCCCGCGAGCAGGTTTTGCAGCCATTCGTCGTCAAGCGAGTCGGCCACGCCGTCGGAGAGCATTACGAAAAAGCACCCCGGCGAGAGCTTGATGTGCGTCGCCTCCGGCGGGGGCGAGCCCTCCTGCAAGCCCGCGGGCAGGCACGAGCAGGTCACGCGGCGCACCGTGCCTCCGCGCTTTAGATAGCTCGGCGCCGCGCCGTACTTGTAGAGCTCGCCCTCGAGCGTCTGAAGCGAAAGCGTGAGCAGGTCGACCGTCGTAAAGCTGTCGGTCGACTCGGCGCGAAGAGACAATGCGCTGTTGAGCGTCTTGAGCGCGGGCGGCGCGTCGATGCCCGCGCGCAGGAAGCGCTCCAGCAGCCGCGCGGCCATCGACGATTCGCGCTGCGCGGCCTCGCCGCAGCCCATGCCGTCGGAGAGCAGAAGGCAGAGCGTGCCGTCCTCGGTCTCAAAGTGGGCGGCGCTGTCGCCGCTCACGCGTTCCCCGCGCTTGGGGCGCAGCGAAAGACCGATCTCATAAGAATGCACCGGCTGCGTCGATACGGGGCGCAGCGCGCCGTCCGCCGCGCTCTGCATGAGCTCGGAGAGCTGGGCGTACTGCGACGCGGCCTTCGCGCGGTCGTCCTCCAGCAGCCGCCGGTACTGCCGCCGCAGAAGATAGGCGCGCAGCTCGCCGTTCACGGCCGACAAAAACGACGAAAAATGAATGCACCGCTCGGAAAAGTACGAGGGGAAGTCCTCGCCCCTGCCCTGCCCGCGGCGCAGCAGCGCTGCCGTCGCGTCGTTGAGCGCAGTATAGGTGCGCTGATACTCCTTTTCCCAGCAGTAGTCGCACAGCGCGCAGCCGCGGCAGACCTTTTCCGCCGCGCGATCGAAGATGGCGGCGGGATTTTCCTCCGTCAGCGTGCGCGGACGGGCGATGCTGTCGTAAAGCTCGCGCAGCGCCGCGGCAGAGGCCGCGATCTTTCTGCGCACGGCGGCGTCCTCCTGCGCGGCCTCGTCGCTGCAAAGGCGCTTGCCGCGCAGGAACCGCGACGGGATCAGCAGGAATAACAGCGTCGCCGCCAGTCCCTCGTAGAGCAGCACAAGCCCCGCGTGCGCGTTCATCGGCAGGGCAAAGCACAGAATGCTCAGCGCAAACCACAGCGCCGAGGCCACGCGGTTGCCCCGCGCTGTGACGTTCACCAGCACCGCGGAAAACGCATATGACGCCGCGTGGACAAAGCTGCCGCCCCCCGCGCCGAGGTCCATCCCCAGCCCGATGCACAGCGCCGCCGGAATGGCGAACGCGCTGCCGCGCTCAAAGGCGAACAGCAGCACCGCCAGCATCGAGAGGATGCGACCCGGCGCAAAGCCGTCCGCCGTTTCGAACGAGGACGCGGCCATCAGCACGCCGAGCAGGATGAAAAGCGGCGCGTAGGGGTGGTCCTCCTTCTCCCTGTCGCCCGTCGCCAAGAGCGCGCGCCCGCTCATCGCGCCGAGCGCGCACAGCAGCAGCGCCATCAGGCAGTTTGCCGCCTCGCCCACGCCGTCGCGTAAGACGTAGACAAACTCGACGGAGAACATCATCCCCGCGCACAGCAGCGGCAGAAACGCCCGCTTTTTGTAGAGTTTCAGATCGAAAAACGCGTTGTTCGCCGTGAAGATCAGAACGCCCGCGGCGAAGGTCCGCAGCGCGTGCGAAAACGGCAGAAACAGCACAGCGCCCGCCGACGCGCCGATGAGCGCGCTCGCTCCCCGCAATCCTGCGCCCGATGCGCCGATCATGCCGAGCGCGAGCGGCGCGTAGCCGCCGAACACCTGCGCAAGCGCAAGCGCGAACGAGAGCGCAAAGCGCAGCACGCAGTCGATGACCTTTCCGGACCATTCCTTGCTTTTGAGCAGCTCGATCACCTTCACAGCCTGTCCCCTCCCTGTGCGTCGATTTATTGTGTCGGGGATTATTGTAAACGAGCGGAAAGAAAAAGCCTGTCGGGAAATACACGCGCAAAAAAAAGAACCGGCAGTTTTGAAAACTGCCGGTTCTCTCGTTCACGTTGATGCTTATTTGACGATCATTTCTGCCTCGCGGGCGTTTTGCGCGATCATGTCGTGCAGCTCCTGCGTGGAGGAGAACTTCTTCTCCTCGCGCAGGTAGTCGAAAAAGTCGAGCTGTAATTTCTGCCCGTACAGGTCGCCATCGAAGCCGACAAGATATGTCTCGATCGTCACGGTGTTCTTGTCGCTCACCGTCGGCCGCACACCGACGTTCGTTACGCCCACACATGTCTCACCATTCGGCAGATGCGCGCGCGTGGCGTACACGCCGCGCTTCAAGGCGATGATGTGCTCTTCGGGGATGAGGTTTGCCGTCGGGAAAAGGGATTTTTTCCCGATGCCCTCGCCGTGGCGCACCGTGCCCTCCACGGAAAAATAATGGCCGAGAAATTCCGCGGCGCGCCTGACCTCGCCCGCTTCCAGAAGCGAGCGGATATAAGTTGAAGAGACGGTCACGCCGTCTTTTTCGACGCGCGGGATGATGTCGCAGCCGAGGCCGTGGGCGGCGCAGTAACTTCTGAGCTTTTCCACATCGCCCTCATTTTTGTGGCCGAAGCGGAAGTCGTGTCCCGCGACAAGGTGCACCGCGTGATACTTCCTGACGAGAAGCTCTGAGATAAAATCTTCCCACGGCATGGTCATCATGCTTTGGTCGAACGGCTCGACAAAGACCTCCTGCACGCCGTATTGTGTGCGGATGATGTTTGCGCGCTCAGACGGCGTTGTCAGCAGCGGCACGGGCTTTCCCGTGACGAATTCACGCGGCGAGCGGTCGAACGTGAACGCCGCGGAGCGGCAGCCGCGCTCCTGTGCGCGGCGCACCGCCATTTTGAGCAGTTCGCCGTGCCCGATATGCACCCCGTCGAAAAAGCCCAGGGCGATGACTGTGGATTCATTCATAGTTTCGGTTTCCTTTTTGCGTCAGCGTCACACGCTGAAAAAATTTCGTTTCGAGGTGAGCGTGCCGTCCTTCGCCTCCGACAGGGCAAGGAACGCCCCGTCGCACCCGTAGACGCGGTACAGCCCATTGGGGAGCTTTGCGCGCAGTGGATTGCCGCAGAGGCACTTGCGCTCCTGCTCGGCGCTCGGGATGGTGTAGGCCGGATACTGCCGGAACAGGCTGTCCGTGGGGCGGAGCAGGGCCTCGCCCTCGCGCTGCACGTCCTCGAGCGTCACGGCCTCGTCGATGCGGAAGTTCGACGCCTCCGTGCGGCGCAGCGCCGCCATGCAGCCGCCGCAGCCGAGCGCTTGACCCAAATCGTGGCACAGCGTGCGGATGTAGGTGCCCTTCGAGCACACGACGCGCAGGGCGTTCTGCCCGTTTCCCAAATTCTGCGTCAGCGCAAGGTCGAAGATCGTGATATTGCGCGGCTTGCGCGCGACCTCACGACCCTGGCGGGCGAGGTCATAGAGCTTCTGGCCGTTTACCTTGATGGCCGAGTACATCGGCGGGATCTGCTCGATCTCGCCGAGAAAGCGCCCCAGCGCCGCGCGCACCTCGTCCTCCGTGACGGTCACGGCGCGCTCTTCGAGCGTTTCGCCGGTCGTATCCTGCGTGTCGGTCACAAGGCCGAGCTGTAAAACGGCCTCGTAGACCTTTTGCCCGCCCTCGGCAAAGGAGACGGCCTTGGTCGCCTGCCCGACGAACACGGGCAGAACACCCGTCGCCATGGGGTCGAGCGTCCCCGCGTGGCCGACGCGCTTTTCATGCAAAATGCCGCGCAGCTTGGCGCACACATCCATACTCGTCCAGCCCTGGGGCTTATCAATAATTACAATGCCGTTGGGCATAAATGGCCTCCTTTGCGCCAAGCCTTCGGCGCTTTTGCGCCGTACAAGCGTTTTGCCGGCAGGCAAAACGCAGTTCTCTTTCTACTCTCCGCGCACCAAGATATGCGCGTTCATGCGAAAGCCGTATTTCTCGTAGAGGTGGACGGCGTCGTTGCCGTCGCCCACCTTGACTTCGATCTTCCGGACGCCACTGCCCGAAAATACCGCCATCGCCCAGTCCATCAGGGCCTTGCCGTATTTCCTGCCGCGGCACTGCGGCAGAACGACGAGGTAGTCGAGCTTGCCCGTGCCGTCTCCGTGCAGGTCGACCTTGCAGAAGCCGACGATCCCGCTGTCCTCTTCGATGACCGCGATGCGCGAGACGTTTTCTTTAAGCGCCTGTGCAAAAAGCGACAACGTTTTATCATAGGGCCGGCTCGGATAGCTGCCCTTGAAATTCACGGACACGCGGTTGTGGTGCTCGGACAAGGCCTGCACGCACGCGCGCAGGCGCGGCGCTTCGTCCGCCGTGATTTGTCGCAGCGGCGGCAGCCGCTTTTCAAGCAGCACGAGCTGCACACCGGCGATACCGTTAAACGTGCACGGCACGACGCCGATCTCGGCGTAGCCGAGCTTTTGATAGAAGCGGCGGGCGCGCGCATTGCGCGCGTTCGTGTCGATGCGAAGGTACCGGCAGCCGTGCGCGAGGGCATAGCCCTCGTAAAATGCCGCAAACTCGCGGCCAAGGCCGCGCGATTTGGCCTCGGGGTCGATGACGAGCGTGTGCAGCACCATGACCTCGCTGTCCGGCGCGTCATAGCGCCAGTTCGCCCCCGCGTAGGAATCGACCTGCGTTTGGTTGAGAATGGCCGTGCCGACGATCTCACCGTTCTGTTCCTGCACGAAAAGGTCGCCGCGCGCAAGCGCGGCCTCCGCTGTCTCACGCTCGGGATACACGCCGCGCTGCCAGCCGATCGCGGCCTCGCCGCGCTCCTCTGCCGTGTGGATCTGGTCGTAAATGCGGCACACCGCGTCCAAATCGGCGCGCGCTGCCTTGCGGATCGTGCTCATGCCTCTTCCGCCACCGCTTCGGCGATGGCGTTCAGGATCATGGCGCGCGCGGTCTCATAGTCCGCGTGCTCAATGAGGCAGCCGGACGCCGCGCGGTGTCCGCCGCCGCCGAGGAACGAGCAGGCGCGCGTCGCGTTGACACGCGCGCCTGTGCGCACGCTGACCTTCCACGCGCCGTCCTTCGTTTCCTTCATCGTCACAGCGCAGTCCGTGCCCTCGACCAAGCCGCCGAGGGACGCAAGGTCTTCCATGTCGGCCTCGGAAAGCGCCATGCTCTTTTGTAAGGACTGCGGCACGGCGACGATGACGACGCGGTCCTCGTCGTAGAATTCCATCGTGCGCAGCAGCTCTCCCTCAAGCGCCAGGCGCTTTTTGCTCTTTGTGCGGAAGTGCAGCTTGTTGGCGGCTTTATAGTCGATGCCCGTCTCCATCAGCGCCGCGGCCACGCGGTGCGTGTTCGCCGTGACGTTGGAGTAAACAAAGCAGCCCGTGTCGGTCGACACGGCGACATAGAGCGGCAGCGCAACAGCAGGCGTCAGCTGGCCGAGCTCCTGCGCGAGCTCGCACAGAATTTCGCCGCAGGCGGCGCACTCGGGATGCACACAGCTCTCCTTGCCGAAGCCCTCGTAGCTCGGGTGATGGTCGATGGCGAGGTCGACGCGCGTTTTGAACATCTCGGCATTGTCGGGGAACAGGCTCAGCGCGGCGAGGTCGACGGAGACGACCGTCTCATAGTCAAAATCGTCCGCGACCCAATACTGCTCGACATAGGACTCGAAGTGTTCGGTCGTCTCGCGGTTATAGAGGATGCCCGCGGTCTTACCCATCTGGCGCAGCATGGCGCACAGCGCCGCAGCGCAGCCGAGCGTGTCGCCGTCCGGACGGCGATGGGTGAGAATGAGGTACTTGTCGTGCGCGCGGAGGTATGCCGCGACTTCGGAAACGGTCATTCCTGCTCATCCTCCGTGTTCAGTGTTTCGTTTTCGGGGTTCGCGGGCTTCACCACGCGCGGGTCGCGCAGCATCTCTAAGATGTGCGCGCCGTATTCGATGGAGTCGTCCGCGATGAACTGCAGCTCCGGCGTGTAGCGCAGCGACATGTTCGCGCCCAGCTCGCGCCGGAGATAGCCCGCCGCGCTCTTGAGACCGCGAATGACGTCCTTTTCGAGCGACTTTTCGAGAACGCTCACGTAAATGCGCGAATAGCGCAGGTCGCTCGTCGTGTCCACATGGGTAATGGTCACCATGCCGCTCTGGACGCGCGGGTCCTTGAGCGTGCGGAAGAGCGAGCTGAGCTCGCGCTGGATCTCTTCATTGATGCGGCCAATGCGATTGCTTGCCATTTTTATTCCTCCTTTGAAAAAAGCAGGGGCGGGCGAACGCCCGCCCCTACCGAAAGGCTTCTAAACATTGCGCCGCGCACGGCGCAAAAATCTTGATCTGTATTTCTGACGACCTGCGCGTCAGAAATACACTTTACAGGCTGCAAACGTGCGAGCGCAGCGAGTGCGCTGCCGCAGCCTGAATCCTACTCAAAAATTCGCTTCGCGGATTTTTGAAGTCTTACTGCTCGATCTGTTCCATAACGTACGCTTCAACGATATCGCCGACCTTGATGTCGTTGTACTTTTCGAAGCTCAGGCCGCACTCGTAGCCCTGCGCGACTTCCTTGACGGAGTCCTTGAAGCGCTGGAGCGAGGCGAGGTGACCCTCGTGGACGACGATGCCGTCGCGCACGATACGCACGTCGCACGCGCGCTGGATCTTGCCGTCGGTGACATAGCAGCCCGCGACGGTGCCGACGGACGAGACTTTGTAGGTCTGGCGAATTTCGGCGTGGCCGATGATGGCCTCGCGGAACTTCGGCGCGAGCATACCCTTCATAGCGGCCTCGATCTCGTCGATGGCGTCGTAAATGACGCGGTACATGCGCATGTCGACATGGTTGCGGGCCGCGCTGTCGCGCGCCGCGGCGTCCGGACGGACGTTGAAGCCGACGATGATGGCGTTGGACGTGGCCGCGAGCATGACGTCGCTCTCGTTGATCGCGCCGACCGCGCCGTGGATGACGCGCACGCGGACCTCGTCGTTGGAGATCTTCTCAAGCGATGCCTTGACGGCCTCGACCGAGCCCATGACGTCCGCCTTGACAATGATGTTGAGGTTCTTCATTTCGCCCGCCTGGATCTGGCTGAACAGGTCCTCGAGCGAGACCTTCGTGATGGGGGCGTTGGCCTTGCGCTTTTCCTCTTCCTTGCGCTGCTCGACAAGCTCGCGGGCAAGGCGCTCGTCGGCGACGGCGTTGAAGTGTGCGCCGGCCTCGGGCACTTCGCCAAGGCCCGTAATCTCCACAGGCACGCTGGGGCCCGCGGTGGTGAGCTTCTGGCCCTTGTCGCTCATCATCGCGCGCACGCGGCCAACGGCCGTGCCGGCGATGATGATGTCGCCCTGATGGAGCGTGCCGTTCTGGACGAGCAGCGTTGCGATCGGGCCGCGGCCCTTGTCAAGGCGCGCCTCGACCACAGCACCGGACGCGGCACGGTTGGGGTTGGCCTTGAGCTCGGCGACCTCGGCGGTCAGCGCGACCATTTCGAGCAGGTTGTCGATGCCCATGCCGGTCTTGGCGGAGATGGGGCAGACAATGGTGTCACCGCCCCAGTCTTCAGCAACAAGGCCGTACTCGGTCAGCTGCTGCTTGATGCGCTCGGGGTTGGCGTCGGGCTTATCCATCTTGTTGATGGCGACGATGATGGGAATTTCGGCGGCCTTGGCGTGGTTGATGGACTCGATGGTCTGCGGCTTGATGCCGTCCTCCGCCGCAACGACGAGGATGGCGATATCCGTGATCATCGCGCCGCGGGCGCGCATGGAGGTGAACGCCTCGTGGCCCGGGGTATCGAGGAAGGTGATGGGCTTGCCTTTGATCTGCACCTGATAGGCGCCGATGTGCTGGGTGATGCCGCCCGCCTCGCCGGAGGCGACGTGGGCATTGCGGATATAGTCGAGAAGGCTCGTCTTGCCGTGGTCGACGTGACCCATGACGACGACGACCGGCGCGCGGGGCTGGAGCTCGTCGGCGCTGTCCTTGTGATCGTCGATGAGCTTTTCCTCGATCGTCACGACGACTTCCTTTTCGACCTTGCAGCCGAGCTCTTCAGCGACAAAGGACGCGGTGTCAAAGTCGATCATCTGGGAAAGGGACGCCATCACGCCGTTTTTCATCAGGCACTTGACGACCTCGGCGCCTGTCTTCTTCATGCGGGAGGCCAGCTCGCCGACGGAGATCTCGTCGGGAATTTTGACGGTCAGCGGCGTCTTCTTCGCGATCTCAAGCTGCAGGCGGCGCATCTTCTCGGCCTCCTCCTGCTTGCGCTTGCCGGAGAACGGCTGCTGACGGTTGTTGCGGTTTCTGTTGTTGCGGAACTTTTCCTTGCTGCCGCGCTCTAAGTCGCGGCGGTCACCGGAGCGCTCGGCCATGTCCTGCAGCTTTTCGTCGTACTTGTCAAGGTTGACGTTCGTGACCTTGCGGGTGTCGACGATCTTCTTTTCCGGCACGCGCGTCGTGGGATGCTGCGTGGCGGTGGACTTGCTCTGCTGCTGCACCGGCTGGGTGTTCTGCTGCGGCTGGGCGGGCTTACCCTGCTGGCCCTGCTGGGGCTGGGGACGGCTGCCGCCGTTATTATTGTTATTTCTCGGCTGGTTCTGAGCGTTATTCGCCTTCGGCTGGTTCTGCGCGGGGGCGGGGGCAGCCTTGGGCTCGGGTTTTTTCTGGGGAGCGGACTCGGCGTAGATCGACTCGATCTTCACCTGATGCTTCTGCGTCAGATGCTCGAAGATCAGGTTGACCTCGTCCGCGGACAACACCTGCGAAGGCTTCTTGCTCCCGTCCTCATAGGTACTCAGAACGGACAGAATGTCCTTCGACGTAAGGCCGAAGTCCTTTGCCATATCGGATACCTTGTTCTTGTTCATTGTAGTAGCCAAATTATTGCACCTCCGTGTGTTGTGATCTCTGCTTACTGTCTTTCTTGATGCTGCCCTTGCCCTTCTTCACGGGGCGGGAATGGGCAAAGCGCCTTGCCGCGCGCTGCTTTTCCGCGGCGCGGTGCGCCTTTTCCCTCTCGGCGCGCGTGCGTCCGTGCTTGACCGCGCCTCTCGGGCGCTTGCTCTCGCTCTTTTCCGCGCTCTTGGCCTTTGCGGCGGGAGCGGGCTGCGGTTCTTCCTGATGCGGCTTTTTCTTGCCGGTGCGCACATTTTTTTCGTGCTGCCTGAGCTCTTTCCTCCGCTCGGCGGCGCGTGCCGCCTTGATCGTCAGGCGCTTGGCCGCCTCGCCGTAGTGCGCTTCGTCACTCTCCGCCAGCTTTTTCGCGACGGCCTCGGCAAAGCCGATGTCCGTCAGCGCCAGCAGCGCGCAGGATGTGCGCCCCAGCGCTCTGCCGAGATCCTCCTTCGTCGGCGGGATCTCAAGGCAGATGCACTCGCCCGTCTCGCCGAAGTGGAGCGCGCGGCGGCGCGTGTTGTCCGCCGCATCCGAGGCGATGAGGATGAGCCGCGCGTGCTTGCTTCGTGCCGCCGCGCCGACGGGCTCTTCACCGACCTCCAGCTTTCCGGCCTTTTTGGCAAGGCCAATCAGATTGAGCAGTTTATCCACCGTTTGCCATCTCCTTTTCCATTTCTTCGTAGACGCTCTCGGGGATGGTCGTGTCCAGCGCGCGCTCGAGCGCGCGGGATTTGCGTGCCCGCTTGAGGCATTCGCTGTTCGGGCAGACGTAAGCGCCGCGCCCGGGCTTTTTGCCCGTAAAGTCGAGCGACACCTCGCCTTGCGGCGATTTGACGGCGCGGATGAGCGCGCGTTTGTCCTTCATCTCGCGGCAGCCCACACACTGGCGCTGCGGGATCTTCTTTACTTTCTGCATGAGCCGCCCTCCTCTTTGGCGCTTTCGGCGCCTCGGACTTTTTTGCGCCGCGCACGGCGCAAATGAACTGAAATCGTTTTTACCGGCGACCGGTGCGTCAGTAAAAACACTTCTCGCCCCGCAAGTGTGCGAGCGCAAGCGAGTGCGCGCAGCGGGGTGCAAATGGAAGCTCAAAAATGTGCCTATGCACATTTTTGAAGATCACTCTTCTTCGCGATAGCTTTCCGGCTTAATGTCGATCTTGTAGCCGACGAGGCGCGCGGCTAAGCGTGCGTTCTGCCCCTCCTTGCCGATGGCAAGGGAAAGCTGATCGTCGGGCACGATGACGCGGCAGGCCTTGCCCTCTTCGGCAAGGCGCACGTCGACAACATCCGCCGGAGCGAGCGCCGCGGCGATGTACTCCGCGGGATCGTCGCTGTACTTGATGATGTCGATCTTTTCGCCGCGCAGCTCTTCGACGATGCTGTTCACGCGCTGGCCGTGGGGGCCGACGCACGCGCCGATGGGATCGACGTTCTCGTCGTTGCTCCACACCGCCATCTTCGTGCGGGAGCCCGCCTCGCGGGCGATGGAACGGATCTCGACCGTGCCGTCGTAGATCTCGGGCACTTCAAGCTCGAAAAGGCGCTTGACGAGACCCGGATGCGTGCGGGAAATCACGACCTGCGGGCCTCTCGACTGGCGGCGCACGTCGACAAGGTAGACCTTGATGCGCTGACCCTCGATGAGCGTCTCACCCTTGACCTGCTCGCCGGCGAGAAGAATGGCGTCTGTCGCTTCCGTGCCGGTGCCGATGCGAAGGGACGCGTTGCCCGTGCGGGGATCGATGCGCGTGACGACACCGGTGAGAATTTCATGCTGCTTGGAGTTGTATTCGTCGTAGACCATGCCGCTCTCGGCTTCGCGCAGGCCTTGGATGATGACCTGCTTGCCGTTGCCCGCGGCGATGCGGCCGAATTCGATGTTGTCGACGGGAATGTTGACGATATCGCCGACATTGTACTTGGCGGAGATGGCCTTCGCGTCATCGAGGCTCATCTGCGTGCCGGGGTTCTCGACCTCATCCACGACTTCCTTCTGCACGAACATCTTGAGCTCGCGCTTGCCCTCGTCCACATCGACCACGACGTTTTCCACGCCCTCGTGGTCGCGCTTGTAGGCGGTGGTGAGCGCCTGAACGATCTTATCCATCATAAAGGTCTGAGAAATGCCGCGTTCCTTTTCCAGCATCGCAAGCGCTGCGAAGATTTCATCACATTTCATGGGTATGCTCCTATTCTGTATAATCAAAGTAATTGGTATTCTTTTTGGTTAAAAGTCGCAGCGCAGGCGCACGAGCGCGACCGCGTCCTTTTCAAAGCGCTTTTCCTCTTCGCCGATGCGAAGTGTGACCGCGCCGTTGTCGTAGCCCGCGAGGTCACCGGAAAATTCCTTGCGCCCGTCCACGGGCTTGTAGGTCTTCAAGAGCACGGGCGAGCCCATGAACTGCTCAAAGTCACCGGGCCGCTTGAGCGGGCGCTCCGCGCCGGCGGACGCGACCTCGAAAATGTAGCTCGACTCGATGGGGTCGGCCTCGTCCAGAATATCACTCAGCGCGCGGGAGATGGCCTCGCAGTCGAGGATGTTCACGCCGCCGTCCTTATCAATGTAGATCCGCAGATACCACTGTCCGGCCTCGCGGACATATTCCACGTCCCAGAGCTTGCAGCCGTTCTCTTCGACCACGGGGAGCGCCAGTTCGCGCACGGTCTCTGTCACTTTCTTCATTGTATCCCTCGCAATCCGTGTTTTTTCCGAAATTTGCAAAAGAAAGAGCGGGCCAAACGGTCCACTCTGCGTTTCCTGCATCCATAACACAAGCATACTATCACACAAAGCTGCGGAATGCAAGCGTTTTTGCGCGCAGTTTGCGGCTTTTTTGAAAAAATTTCCGTTGTTTTTCGTTATTTTTTGCGCGCCGCACCCTTCCCGCTTGCAAAGCGGGGAAAAGTATGCTATAAGGATAGGACTCTGAATAGAGAATGAGAGAGAGGGATATTTTATGGCGCGTTCCGCCACGCTCGATATGACGCAGGGCAGCCTTGGCCGCCAGATCATCGGCTTTTCGCTGCCTCTGATGTTCACTAACCTTTTGCAGATGCTCTTCAGCATGGTCGACCTTGCGGTCGTCGGCCGCTTTTCAAGCTCCGCCGCCATGGGCTCGGTCGGCTCGACCACGACGCTCATCTTCCTGTTCACGGGCTTTCTGATGGGCCTTGGCAGCGGCGTCAACGTGCTTGTCGCCACGCATTTCGGCGCGCGCAGCGAGAAAAACGTGCGCGAGTCCGTTCACACGTCGTTTCTTGTCTGCCTGATCGCGGGCTTTTTGATGCTGGCACTGGGCCTTATCTTTGCCCGCCCGCTGCTCGAGCTTCTGAACACGCGCGACGATCTGATCGACGGCGCGGAGCTGTACCTTCGCATTTACTTCCTTGGCATGCCCGCCGCCGCGCTCTATAACTACGGCAACGGCGTTCTGAATGCCATCGGCGACACGAAAACGCCGCTCATCTTCCTTTCCACCGCGGGCGTGCTCAATGTCATCCTCGACCTTGTGTTCGTCATCGGGCTCGGGATGTCGACCGACGGCGTCGCGCTCGCGAGCATGCTCTCGCAGTGCGTGTCCGCGGGGCTCATCGTCCGCTCGCTCATGCGCAGCAAGGAGATCTACAGCCTCAGCTTAAAAGAGGTCCGCTTCCACAAGGACAAGGCCATCCACGCGCTGTCTGTCGGCGTGCCGGCAGGTTTGCAGAACGCGATCTTCTCGGTCGCAAACCTCTTCATTCAGGCGGGCGTCAATTCGTTCAGCACCGTCGTCGTCGAGGGCAACTCCGCGGCGGGCAATGTGGATAACCTCGTCTACTCCGTGATGAACGCGTTTTACATCGCCTGCTCGAGCTTTGTCGGGCAGAACTACGGCGCGGGCAAATCGCGCCGCGTGCTCAAGAGCTACCTGCTGACGCTCTGCTATTCCGCAGTAGCCGCAGCGGTGCTCGGCGGGCTGTTCCTGCTGTTCGGGCACCAGTTTCTCTCGCTCTTCACGTCGGAATCCGACGTCATCGAGGCGGGCCTCGCGCGCATCTGGGTCATGTGCTTCTCGTTCCCGATCTCGGCCACGATGGACTGCACCACCGCCGCCTCGCGCGGCCTTGGAAAGGGCCTCGTGCCGATGATCTTCGTGTTCCTCGGCTCGTGCGTGTTCCGCGTGGCGTGGATCTACACCGTGTTCGCCCACTTCCATACGATCCGCTCGCTCTATATGCTCTATCCGTTCTCGTGGGTACTCACGGGCGCGGCGGAGATCGCATACTTTTTGTATTGCTATAAGAAATATGTCAAGCCGCTGGATGCGTCCCACGCAGCGGAATGAAAAAGAGCTGTCCGAAAGGACAGCTCTTTTTTTGCGACCACACTGGGCGCGTGTGCTTTTTCGCGCTTGTGCGAAAAAACCAAAAATTTTCACAGCTTTTGCAAAGCTGCCAACTTGCGGTTTTTGTAATCCGCGTCCCCCGTCACCTCGCGGAGCACGGTGATCTCCTCCGGCAGCGCGGCACTGCTTTGCCCGTACTGGAACAGCACGGCCCTTTCCGCGCTGAAGGGGTACATGTCGATCTCACAGCGGCGGTCGGCGAAGACGAAACGATACTTGGTCTTGCGCACGGGCGAGAGCGCCGTGTCGCGCTCTAAGAGGTATTTTTCATACTGCTTTTGCGAGATGGGGCGCTCGGTGTCCCATTTTTCGCCGTTTTCCATGCGATGCTTTTCGGTGTAGAAGTACAGCGTCTCCGCGCCGCTTTTCTGCATGCGCACGCGGCGCTCGATGTTCGGGTTCGTCAGCGCGAGATACGTCTGCGTCATGTCGATGGCCGCGGCGCGGTATTTGTGGGAAAACGCCGCCATGTCGGGCATGGCGATAAGGTACTTGCGTTTTTGCGCCATTGGCTCGACCTCGCCCACGGCGCGGTAAATTTCGCGCAGGGCGCGCTCGATCTTGTTATTGAAATTCGCGTCATTGTCGATGATGCGCAGATTCGGGTGCGCGCTCCACGCGCGCAGCGTGCGGTCGTCCATCTCGCGCGCGAATTCGATGGATTCCGTGCGCGCGTTGTTGCCGAGGTCATAGGCGAACTCCGCGCCCTTGGCGCAGGTGATGAGATGGAGCACCATGTCGTAATTGGCGAGTACACGCTCTTCGGTGCGGCCGTCAAAGCGTGCGATGACCTGCGCGAACTCCTCATCCGACACGTAGGCCTTGTCGTCCATCAGCGCGCGGTCGTAGAGAATGAGAATATTGTCCTCCGGCACGAGTTCCGCCGCGGCGAGGGCGAGCTGCTCCTTATGGATCTGATCGCCGACGACAAAATCCTGAAATTGCAGCATCGACATACAGTTGTCAAAGGGCTTGATGCCAAAGCCGGAGATGAGCTCGGTCGCCGTCTCGGGGATGGTGATGACGCGCCAGCCGTCCTCCTGCTTGAATTCCTTGAGCACACGGCTCACGAGCGTGGTTTTGCCCGCCGCGGGGCCGCCCGTGAGGACGATCTTTGTGATGCGCTTTGCCATAGTTACGCTTCCTTTCCGTGCAGAAGATAGTCGCCGAATGCTTCGACGGTCTTAAAGTACAGGTCGCAGTTTTGACGCATGAACGCCTCGATCTTTGGGATGTCGTTCGACCAGCCCGCGGCGGCGAAGCGCACATTCGCGGCCTTTGCCATGTCATATCCGGGCTTTAAGTCGTCGAGCACGAGCATCTGCTCGGCGGTGAAGCCGAGCTTTTCCATGATATCATAGAGCGCGTGCGGCTGGGGCTTGCGCCGGTCCTTTGGCACCTCCCAGCCGTAGACGAGCTTCGGCTCGGGGAGCTTATTTTCGCGGTAGTCGCGCAGAATGTTCGGCGAGAGCGAGTGCGACACGACGCAGATCGTGCCGCCCGCGTGCACGTAGTCCCACAAAATGTCGCGCATCCCGTCGTAAACCTGCGGCACGTGGTGCTGGACGTATTCGTGCCAGTACGCCTGCTCGTGCTTCATATCCTCCTCGGTCATGCCGACCTCGCCGTGGAAAAAGTCATAGACGCCGGGGTCAAAGTTTTTGAGGACGTATTCCTCCAGCGTGTAGCGCTTCGCCCTGGGGAAAAACTTCGCCGTGTACTCGGCAAAGCAGGGATAGTGCACCGTCGCGGTGGAGTTGACCACAGTGTCGTCGTGGTCGAGCACAAGGCAGGGGTAGGTCATAAAAGGGACTCCTTTTTGATACTTTTTATAAAAGTATAGCACATTAAGTGTCCGCCCTGCAAGGGCGGGAAAAAGCAGCGCCGAAGGCGCTTCGTCTTGATTCCCTGCACCGTGCAGGGGAACGGGCAAAGGGGGCCATTCTCTCACGTGAGAGAATGGCCCCCTTTAGATCCCCCAAGAGAACGCAAGGGGCTCTGCCCCTTGACCCCGCACATTGGCAGCCCCAATCTCGAAGAGCTGCACGCGCTGCGCAATCGGGTGCGGTGTACATGGCTTCGCCATGAACCCCTACCGCCTCGTTACTACTCTCAACCGCGCCTTACTATCGTGAGGCGCGTGTGACGTTCCCTCGGCGGCAGACTGCGTACCGAATGCGGCATTGCTTCGCTCGCCGCATTGATGAGTGCCCCGTTAGACGGGAGTTACTGCGCACTTCTACAAGATCAGCAGAGCGGTACCCGCAAGGGGTGTGCCGCATCCGTAAGGCAGCAGAGCCGCCAACGGCTGCGCAACAGCGGATGATAGAAGCAGAGGCAAATCGTCTTGCAGTTCTAACGCGGCAACGCCGCGCGCAGGCAGTCCCATTCCGGAGGCATAAAAGTCGTTCAAGCCCGAAACTGCCAATCAAAGCCTTTCTCTTGGGGTTCCAAAGGGGATATTCTCTTTTGCGAAAGAGAATATCCCCTTTGCCCGCTCCCCTGCGGGTACGCAGGGATTCTCGGTTTGTCTTGACAAACAATTTCAGTCATGGTATGCTGACCACAACAAAAGGCAGCGAGAAAGAAGCCTTTTCTTTTCACCCGCTCAAGAGAGGGGACGGCCGGTGCAAGTCCCTGCGGAACGGAAAAGGCGGCGCTTTTGAGCCGCGCGGCGGAAATGCCGCGCCGGTCCCTCCGTTACAAGGGAACGAAGTGCCCCGCATCCAGCGGGGAATTCAGGTGGAACCACGGACAATGATTTGTTCGCCCTGAGCCTACTTTAATAGGCTCAGGGCGTTTTTTATCTCCTGAGCCAAATGTCGAAAGGAGAAATTCACCATGAAAAACACCGAAAAGACGATGGACAAGATCGTCGCGCTGTGCAAAAACCGCGGCTTTGTCTTCCCCGGCAGCGAGATCTACGGCGGCCTTGCCAACACCTGGGACTACGGCCCCCTCGGCGCAGAGCTCAAGAAGAACATCAAGAACGCCTGGTGGAAGAAGTTCGTGCAGGAGAATCCCTACAACGTCGGCCTTGACGCCGCGATCCTGATGAACCCGCAGACCTGGGTGGCGAGCGGCCATCTCGGCGGCTTCTCCGATCCTCTGATGGACTGCCGCGAGTGCCACGAGCGCTTCCGCGCCGACAAGGTCATTGAGGACTGGTGCGCCGAGACCGGCTTCGAGCTTCCCAAGCCCATCGACGCCTTCTCCCAGCAGGAGATGAAGGACTTTGTCGAAGAGCACAACATCCCCTGCCCCACCTGCGGCAAGCACAACTTCACCGATATCCGTCAGTTTAACCTCATGTTCAAGACGTTCCAGGGCGTGACCGAGGACGCAAAGAACACCGTCTACCTCCGCCCCGAGACCGCGCAGGGCATCTTCGTCAACTTCAATAACGTCCAGCGCACCACGCGCAAAAAGCTCCCGTTCGGCATCGGCCAGATCGGCAAGTCCTTCCGCAACGAGATCACGCCGGGCAACTTCATCTTCCGCGTGCGCGAGTTCGAGCAGATGGAGCTCGAGTTCTTCTGCAAGCCGGGCACCGACCTTGAGTGGTTCAACTACTGGCGCACGTTCTGCCACAACTGGCTGCTCTCCATCGGCCTGAAGGACGAGAACCTCCGCCTGCGCGACCACGATCCCGAGGAGCTGTGCTTCTACTCCAAGGCAACGACGGACTTCGAGTTCCTCTTCCCGTTCGGCTGGGGCGAGCTCTGGGGTGTTGCCGACCGCACGGACTACGACCTCACGCAGCATCAGAACACCAGCGGCGTGAAGATGGTCTATCGCGAGGGCGAGGGCAAGGACATGGTCGAATATGTCCCCTACGTCATCGAGCCGTCGCTCGGCGTGGAGCGCAGCGTGCTCGCGGTCCTGTGCGACGCCTACGATGAAGAGGTCGTCGGCCAGGACAAGAAGGGCAACGACGACGTGCGCGTCGTGCTGCACCTCCACCCCGCACTCGCCCCCTTCAAGGCCGCGATCCTGCCGCTTTCCAAGAAGGACGTGCTCGCCGGTCCCGCGATGGAGCTCTACAACGAGCTTTCCAAGGAATTCATGGTCGACTACGACGAGACCGGCTCGATCGGCAAGCGCTACCGCCGCGAGGACGAGATCGGCACGCCGTACTGCATCACGTTCGACTTCGACACCGTCGGCGACGAGGCCAACGGCATCGCGGCCGACCACTGCGTCACCATCCGCGAGCGCGACAGCATGGAGCAGGTCCGTATCCCCATCGATCAGGTCAAGGACTTCCTGCGCGAAAAGTGCGCGTTCTGAGAAAAGTTTTCCACAGAATAGCAAGAAGGACAGCTCTCTTTCGAGAGCTGTCCTTTGTTCTTTATTTTTCGATCTTCCGGCTCACCAAAAATCCGGCTTCATCCTTTATGATCTCATATTCCTTAGCCATCGAATTTTCAGACCTGACCACGCAGTAGTCGCATCTGTCAGCGTTCCCGCAGGTGCCGCGGCGGATCAAGGTGCCGTGAAGCTGGCTCATTCCCCAGTAGTCGGATTGCAGAAAAGCGGCAGCACCTGCATCAGATCGTGCTTTTTCGCAAATTCCGCATTTGGGCACTGCGTAAAATGGTATCGCGCGGCACGTTTTTCTTGTCGTACGGCTCGGATACATTGCAGAAGCACACCGGATGCTGCGCGTACAGCTTGCGGTCCCTTTTCCCCACTCCTTGGAAGACCTTGTCGATCAGCCACATGTCAAAGCTGCGGTTCAAGTCAAAAATCTTTCCCAGCTTTACAAATCCCGACATAAAAAGGCTCGTGACAAGCTCCTGCAATTCCTCTGCCGGCGGATGGTCCGGCAGCAGAGGGGACAGGGAGAAGATCACGATGCTGCCGTAGATTGCAGGGCATGGCTGGTCTTTTTTCCACCGTAGTCAGGGAGCTCTTTGAGATATTCGCCATACTGGCAGCCGGCAAGAACCCCACAAAGCGGGAAACTTGTCCGGTTGCGTTTTTCCTGTCGAAATGATATACTTTGTTATTATGCTTTCAGAAAGGGGACGTCCCCAACATGCGTTTTTTCTCTTCTCTGGTGCGGCCTGACGAGTCGACGGGCGTGGTGATGCGCTGGGTGCACCGCATCTGGGTCTTCTTCTGGCTCACGGTGCTGGGCGCTGGCATTGGCCTTCTCTCGCTCTACCTCACGGCACATTCCTACGCAAGCATCGACGCGACGGCATTCTTGCAGTCGTATTTCAAAATTCCGCTGCTCGTAGCGATGAACCTGCTTGCGCCGATCTTACTCGTCTACCTCGGCTTTTTTCTTTTCGCGCGGCCGTGGGCGGCGTACCTGCTCTCGGCGCTGCCGTTTTTCACGCTCGCGCTCGCGAGCTACTACAAGGTGCAGCTGCGCGGCGACCCCGTGCTCGCCACCGACCTGCGGCTCATCCGCACGGCGAGCGGCATCATGGGCAACTACACGTTCGAAATTTCCGCGCCCGTGATCGTCGTTCTTGAGGGCTTTGTGCTGATGCTCGTGCTCTCGTGCCTGATGCTCCGAAAAGAGCGCATGAGCCCGCGCTCCCGCCTTGCGGGCATCATGCTCATGCTCTCTGTCACGCTCGCGTGCTATTTTGAGTTCTACACCAGTTCATCTATCTACAAAGAGACCGCCAACAACGACCTCATTTCCCCGTGGTCGGCGGTCGAGGTCTACATCTCTCGCGGCACGACGTATCCGTTCCTACACAGCGTGCAGGACATGTTCCCCGAGCCGCCGGAGGGCTACCGCGAGAGCGAGGCCAAGCAGATCCTTGAGCAGTATGCGGACACCGACATTCCCGACGATCAGAAGATCACGGTCGTCGGCATCATGCTCGAGGCATTCTCCGACCTGTCCGACTTCCCCCAGTTAAATGAAATCTCCGCCGTGCGGAATCTCTACGAGCCGCTGCACGAGCTCGAGAGCCGCAGCGTCTCGGGCAACCTCCTCACGAATATCTTCGCCGGCGGCACGACGAACACCGAATGGGGCTTCCTCACGGGGTACAGCCAGCACGAGGAGTTCCGCGGCCCGATCAATTCCTACGTCCGCTACTTCAAGGATCAGGGCTACGACGCGCTCTACCGCCATCCCGGCTACTCGTGGTTCTACAACCGCAGCAACGTCAACGAATACCTTGGCTTTGACGAGTGCGTCTTTAACGAATCGGGCTTCGGCGACCTCATCTCCATCGAAGACGCGCTCTTCAAGTCCGACACCGTGCTCGTCGACTACCTCTTAAACGACATCGACTCGCGCACGGAGGACAATGACCCTCTCTTCCTCTTCTCCGTCTCGTACCAGAACCACGGGCCGTACAGCTCCGAGACCTACTGGGAGGAGTACGTCACGCCCGCCAAGACCGGCTGGTCGATGGAAAGCTGCTGCGTCATCAACAACTACCTGGCCGGCATCCGCAGCACGATCGAGCAGATGCGCCGCCTCACGCGCGAGCTGGAAGCGCGCGATGAGCCCGTCGTGCTCGTGCTCTTCGGCGACCACAAGCCGTGGATGGGCAACGGCAGCAGCGTCTACGCCGAAATGGGCGTTGACCTCGACGTGTCCACGCAGGAAGGCTTCTACAACTACTTCTCCACCCCCTACCTCATCTATGCCAACAAGGCCGCCAAGGAATCCCTCGGTCAGGACTTCCGCGGCGACGGCGGCGACATTTCCCCGTGCTTCCTGATGGACAAGCTCTTCTTCGAGTGCGGCTGGACGGGCGACGGCTTCATGCAGCTCCAGCGCGAGACGCGCACCGTCACGCCGCTGATGCACGAGGACGGCTACCGCATGGTCGACGGTTCCATCACGCTCGACGTGCCCCCAGACGTCGCCGAGATCTGCCGCAGGTACCTCTGCGCGCAGTATTACCGCGAACAGCACTTTGTTTCCGAATCGTAAAAAGGAGAATCGCCATGAAATCTCTCAAAATCACCGCACTTTCCCTCGTCCTGGTTCTGCTTCTCGCCGCCTGCGGCGCGAAAAACGACACCCCCGATGAACCCGCCGTCGATCCGACGCCGGAACCTCCTATCGAGCAGCCGGTGGAAAAAACGCCCGATGAGCGCATCAACGACATCATCGCAGGCATGAGTCTTGAGGAAAAGGTCGGCCAGCTCTTCTTTGTCCGCTGCCCCGAAACGGGCGCGGCGGAAGATGTCGAAACCTATCACCTCGGTGGACTGCTGCTCTTCGGCAGGGACTATAAGGACGCAAACGGTGACTGGCTCACCGAGGACGACTTCACCGCGGCGCTCGCGTCCTATCAGGCCGCGGCGGCCATCCCGCTTTTCATCGGCAGCGATGAAGAGGGCGGCATGGTCACGCGCGCGAGCAAAAACCCGAACCTCTTCTCCGAACCTCTCCCCTCCCCGCAGGAGCTCTATGCCGCGGGTGGCCTCGACGGGCTGCTCGAACGAACGCTCAGCTACAACCAGAAGCTCAAAGCGTTCGGCGTCAACGTGAACTTCGCCCCCGTGTGCGATGTGTCGACGAATCCCGACAACTTCATCTACGCGCGCTCGTTCGGGCAGGACGCGCAGACGACCGCGGACTATATCTCAAGCGTCGTGCCCGTCTATGCGCAGTCCGGCGTCGCCTGCGTCTTAAAGCACTTCCCCGGCTACGGCAACAACGCCGACACGCACACGGGCATCGCGCTCGACGCGCGCCCGTACACCACGTTTGAAAAGTCCGACCTCGTCCCCTTTGAATCCGGCATCGCCGCGGGCGCGCCGTTCGTGCTCGTGAGCCACAACATCGTCGAGTGCATGGACGGCGCGTATCCCGCGTCCCTTTCGGCGAAGGTCCACACGCTGCTGCGCGACACGCTCGGCTTCACCGGCGTCATCGTGACGGACGATCTCGCGATGGATGCCGTCAAAGCCTACGCGCAGGACGGCAGCGCCGCCGTGCTGGCCATTCAGGCGGGCAACGACATGATCGTGACCACCGACTATCAGACGCAGATCCCGCAGGTGATCGCCGCCGTCCAGTCCGGCGAGATCGCCGAAAGCGATATTGACGCGCACGTTTTCCGCGTGCTGCACGAAAAACAGGCGCTCGGCCTGATCGACTAAAGGAGAACCCCATGGAAACAAGAAAACTCTACTATGAAGATCCCTTTCAGAAGGGCTTTGCCACCACCGTCGTCTCCTGCGACGAGGTGAAGGGCGGCTACGCCGTTGTCCTCGCGGAGACGGCCTTCTACCCCGAGGGCGGCGGCCAGCCGTATGACACCGGCGTTTTGGGCGAGGCGAACGTGCTCGAGGTCCACGAGAAAAACGGCGTCATCACGCACCTTTGCGACAAGCCCTTTGAGGTGGGAAAGAGCGTCTCCGGCAAGATCGACTGGGCGCGCCGCTTTGACCACATGCAGCAGCATTCGGGCGAGCACATCTGCTCGGGCCTCATCTGCGAGCGCTTCCACTGCGACAACGTCGGCTTCCACATGGGCGCGGACGTCGTCACGATCGACTTCAACGCCGACATTTCGTGGGATGAACTTATGGAGATTGAACAGCTCGCCAACCTGTACATCTATGAGGATCACCCCATCGACATCCAGTTCTATCGCGGCGCGGAGCTCGACAAGGTCGAGTACCGCAGCAAAAAGCCGCTCGAGGGCGACGTGCGCATCATCTCCTTCCCCGGCGCGGACTGCTGCGCCTGCTGCGGCACGCACGTCGTGCGTTCCGGTCAGGTGGGACTCGTCAAGTTCCTCTCCGTGCAGAAGTTCCGCGACGGCGTTCGCATCGAGCTTCTTTCCGGCAAACGCGCGCACCGCTACCTTTCGGAGTGCTGGGCGCAGGACGTGCGCATCGCACAGGCCCTCTCCGTCAAGCCGAACGCGAGCTTTGCGGGCGTCGAGCGCGTGCTCGCTGAGCTTTCCGCGCTCAAGCAGCGCTGCGCAAAGCTCGAAGAGTCCGTCTTCGCCCAGACCGCCGCGCAGTACGAAGGCAAGGGCGACGTGCTGCTCTTCGAGGACGAAATGTCCGGCGACAGCCTGCGCAAGCTCTGCGACGCGGTCACGAACCACTGCGGCGGCCGCTGCGCGGTCTTTGCCGGCGCGGACGGCGCGTACAAGTACGCCATCGGGCATGTCGGCGGCGATCTTCGTGAGCTCACGAAAAAGATGAATGCCGAGCTGAACGGCCGCGGCGGCGGCAAGCCGAATTTTGTGCAAGGCAGCGTGGCCGCTGCGCGCGGGGCGATCGAAGCATTTTTCGCAGAATAATTTGCAATGATTCCCGCACCAATGCGGGAGAAGTTTCCCCTGCACCGCGCAGGGGAGCGAGTCAAAGGGGCCATTCTCTTTCGCAAAAGAGAATGGCCCCTTTGGAACCCCAAGAGAAAGGCTTAGATTGGCAGTCCAGAGCTTGAATGACCTTTGTGCCTCCGGAATGCGACTTCCTGCGCGCGGCGTTGCCGCGTTGGGTGTTGCTAGACGATTTGCCTCTGCTCCTATTATCCGCTGTTGCGCAGCCGTTGGCGGCTCTGACGCCTTACGGATGCGGCACACCCCTTGCGGGTGCCGCTCTGCTCATCTTGTAGGAGTGCAAACTAATTTCCGCCTACCGGAGCACTCATCAATGCGGCGAGCACAGCAATGCCGCATTCGGCAAGCAGTCTGCCGCCAAGCAATCGTCACTCGCGCCTCACGATAGTAAGGCGCGGTTGCTGAATGTTTCGAATCGCAGTGATTCATGGCGAAGCCATGTACACCGCACCTGATTACCCGCAAGGGGTATGCCACATCCGTAAGGCAGCAGAGCTGCCAACGGCTGTGCAATGCGCAGCGCGTGCAGCTCTTCAAGCTACAAACTGCCAATGTCGGGGGTCGAGGGGAACTCCCCTCGCCTTTCTCTGGGGGATTTAAAGGGGGTATTCTCTTCGGAAAGAGAATACCCCCTTTATTGCCCGTTTCCGCACAGTGCGGAAACCTCCCGCCCGCGACGCGGGCTTTGTTTTTGCTTGAAAAGGAAAAATCAGAACCCAAACCCGCTGAGGCCGAGTCCGCTTGTCAGCGCGTTCATCTTCCCGTCCATCGCCTCTTCGGCCTGGCGGAGCGCCTCGTTCACGGCGGAGATGATGAGGTCTTGGAGCATTTCCACGTCCTCGGGGTCGACTGCCTCGGGCTTGATGGTGATGTTCGTGACTTCCTTCTTGCCGTTGACCTCGGCGCTGACGACGCCGCCGCCGACGCTCGCCGAGAAGGTCTTCTCCTCGACCTCCTGCTGCGCCTTCTGCATGTCCTCCTGCATCTTCATGATCTGCTGCTGCATCTGCTGCTGCTTGAGCATCTGGCCGCTGCCGTTGGAAAAGCCGCGGCGTGCGCTGTAACCCTTTGCCATCGTTGTTGTCTCCTTTTATTTTACTGTAAAATTGTCGAATTTACTGCCCATGCGCAGGAGGTCCTGCATCTTGTCTCGCTTTTTCGCGCCCGGGCGCTCGCCCACGAGGAAGCGGACGCGGATCTCCCGTCCAACTGCGCGGGACGTGACCTCGCTCAAAACGTCTGTCACGACCTTCTGCTCGAGCATGGACTTCTGCACCTCGGTCGAGCAGTAGACGGTGAGAAGGTCATCCTTCACATCGCCCTGCGCCATGCCGATGAACGCGCGCTTATCGGGCGTCAGGCGGTTTTTATAGCTCTCCATGAGCTGGTAGAAAATCTCATCATCCCCGCTGCCTCCACTCGTCGGCGCTTCCTGCGCAGGCGCGGGTGCTGCTGCTATCTTCGGCGCTGCGGCCTTCGGTGCGGGCGCGACCGGCTCGCCGTAGGGCGGCGGCGCGTCATAATCGTCGGGCAGCGGCGGCTCGTCCCACGGAAGCGGCGCTTCCTCGGCGGGCTTTGCGCTCTCTGTGGGCGCTTCCGCGGCCTTTTGCGGTGCGGGAGCGAGCTTTTGCGCCGTCGCGGGAGCAGGTGCGCTCGCCGGTGCAGATGCGGGATGCTTCGCTGCGAACTGCACGCCCGCGGCGATCTGCTCTTCGAGCCGCGCGATGCGCGCGCCGAGCGCCGCCAGGTCGCCGGAGAGTGTTTCGTCGCAGAGCTTCAGAATGCAGAGCTCTGCGTCCGTGCGGCGGTTCACGCTGAACTGGAGCTGCGCCGCCGTCTCCTGCAAGATCGTACAGAGCTGGATGAAGCGTGCGCTCGTCCCCTGCGCGCGCAGGTTTCGGAGCGTTGCGGCGTCATAAGCGCCGCTGAGTAAGCTCTCGCCGCCCTCCCCCGCCGTCGCGCTGATGAGCAGCTCGCGCGAGAGGGTCGAGAGCTCGCCGAGCACCGCGCCCACATCCTTACCGCCGTCGTAGAGCTTGCCGAGAAGCTCGAGTGCCCCGCGCGCGTCGCGCGTCAGGATCAGCGACATGAGCTGTGCGGTCTGCACGTTTCCGGCCAAACCCAGCGCGTCGAGCACGGCGTTCGCGTCGATCGCGCCGCCCGCGGCCGCGCACTGGTCAAGAAGACTCAGCGCGTCTCGCAGCGCGCCGTCCGACAGTCGGGCCAGCAGCGCCGCGCCGTCCTCCTTTAAGTCGATATTCTCCTGCCCCGCGATGTAGTTGAGCCTGCCCACGATGTCCTTCGGCTGGATGCGGCGGAATGAAAAGCGCTGGCAGCGCGACAGAATCGTCGCAGGCACCTTGTGCAGCTCCGTTGTCGCCAGAATGAACATCAGATGCTCGGGCGGCTCCTCCAAGATCTTGAGCAGTGCGTTGAACGCGGGCGTCGAAAGCATGTGGACTTCGTCGACGATATACACGCGTTTTTTTACCTGCGCGGGCGAATAGATCGCCTCGTCACGCAGCGCGCGCACGCTGTCCACGCCGTTGTTCGACGCCGCGTCCAGCTCGACCACGTCGAGCAGCCGCCCGCTCTCGATGCCAAGGCAGCTCGGGCAGCGGTTGCAGGGGTTGCCGTTTTCCGGATGCTCGCAGTTGACTGCGCGCGCAAGTATTTTGGCGCAGGTCGTCTTGCCCGTGCCGCGCGTGCCGGTGAAAAGATAGGCGTGCGACAGCCGCCCCTCCGCCACCTGGCGCTGCAAGGTCTCGGTGATGTGCTCCTGACCGACCACGTCGGCAAATGTTTTGGGACGCCACTTGCGGTAAAGCGCCTGATACATCCGCAGCCCTCCCTTACAATAGAAATACTCCCCCGTATACAGCTGCGGAACCGGCGTCCTTGCGGCACATGGATGGTCCCGCTTAATGCTGCTCGGTTCCCCGCCTGACATGGTTCGCAGGTACCCATTGCGCAAGACCGGTTCCGCAGCTGTATGCGGAGGAGTTGTTGAACAAATGGTATTCTACTATATTTCAGAAAAAATATCAACAGAAAAATGAAAAAGGGGCTTCACAAATTCAAAAAAGTGTGTTATGATAATCCGCGCTGGGAGACCAGCATTGCTATTTGGGCCTGTAGCTCAGTTGGGAGAGCGTACGGTTCGCATCCGTAAGGTCGTGGGTTCGAATCCCTTCAGGTCCACCAAAAAGAAGAGCACCGCTTTGCGGTGCTCTTCTTTTTGGTATCCGTAGGACATTTAACAGCGCACAAACAAATGAATTGCTTGTGCACCAAGGTTTTCGCACAGCGAAAACACTTGTGACGCGCCACTCGGCGCGTTTTTTGTTTCACGCGCCGTAGGCGGCTTAACCCAAGGGTAATTAAAATGCTCGGTGGAAGTGAATCCCACCTCCGCCAAGATTTTGCTGCGCAAAATGCTTGCACGGCGCAAATGCGCCGGTTTTGGTATCCGTAGGACATTTAACAGCGCACAAACAAATGAATTGCTTGTGCAC